>JYMV01053731.1_pt1 | contig 11648 bp, 7 predicted proteins | sample 338911 | NCBI WGS metagenome assembly JYMV01 (sample SAMN03354496, study PRJNA234377) | hydrothermal vent metagenome | biome: Deep sea; feature: Hydrothermal plumes at the Eastern Lau Spreading Center, Western Pacific Ocean; material: Seawater | place: Tonga | collected 2009 | depth 2000 m m
TTTTTGATAAAACTTCCAAAGTGGCATCATTTAGGATTTTACCATCATTAACTATCCCGCAGTGATTCTTTTTGGAATTCCAGATAAAAAAGATGACCTTGGTTCTGAAGCATACAACCCGAATGGGATTGTTCAGCGCGCTATAAGTGAAATTAAAAATGCTATTCCGGAAATAGTTATCATCACAGACGTTTGTATAGATGAGTACACAGACCATGGTCACTGCGGGATAGTTAATGATGGTAAAATCCTAAATGATGCCACTTTGGAAGTTTTATCAAAAATAGCTTTAACTCATGCAGAGGCTGGGGCTGATATTGTTGCTCCCTCGGATATGATGGATGGTCGGGTTCAAGCGATTCGTTCGACCTTAGACGGGACCGGTCATCATGAAACAATTATCATGTCCTATGCGGCTAAATATGCTTCGGCATTTTATGGGCCTTTTCGAGAAGCGGCGGACTCATCTCCTCAATTTGGGGATCGATGCTCGTACCAAATGGATCCTGCAAACGCATCTGAAGGTTTAAAAGAAGTTTTTCAAGATGTAGAAGAGGGTGCCGACATTATAATGGTAAAGCCAGCTCTTTCTTATTTGGATGTTATTTCCCGCGTGCGCCGTGAGATTAATATCCCGGTAGCGGCGTATAATGTAAGCGGTGAGTACTCAATGGTTAAAGCGGCTGCTCAAAAAGGCTGGATTGATGGTGAAAAAGTGATGATGGAAATTCTTTTAAGTATTAAAAGAGCTGGGGCGCAAATGATACTAAGTTATTTTTCAAGAGAAGCTGCAAAGTTTCTTGGTAGGTAAAGTTCAGGCCTGTTGTTTTTTAAATTATTTAATTTTTATCGTTAATGACTGATAGAAAAAACTATTTGATTGTTAATGCTATGCTTGACAACTCACTAGAGTAGAAGTTGTAAAAACTCACCTCAATTACCTTTAAGATAAAACCTGTCGCCTAAAACAATGGTTATTCGGTTGATGTCAAAATAAACAATGAAAGATTACATTCAAATAGAAAAAAATGATCATTCTAAAACGATAGCTAATCTAACTGTAAAATGAAATATCTAGTATTCTTCTAAATACCTCTCTGAATCAATCTTCAACCATAAGGTGAACCAGGTGAAGTTATCCAGTATTCAAAGACAGTGGTGGGTGGGTATTATGTTCTTTCTTCCCGTGGTAGTTCTTTTTCCCTTAGAATTTTATGGGAAAATTATTGAACGGGGGATAGGTAATTACCTTAAATGGCAGAATAATGCTCGCCCTCAATTGGGGAGGGTTTGGGATAAGGATCGACAAACCATTCTCGCTCAAACTAAAGTTCAGTCGATCCGGTCATTGCTCGATTCGAAGCAGGAGTCTGCTGAGGCGATTGATTCACTTAAAGCGTTATTTGAAAATACTGAACCGTCATTTCCGCTAGTGTTATCCCGAAAAAAATTCCTTGATCTCTATTACGACTTTCCTGGGCAGTGGTCGGCTCGAATAATTTCACCATTTGAGCTTATTTCTATCGATTCTAAATACAATTGGACAAGAGTTTTACTGAAACGTTTCGGGCGATGGTTTACCATCAGTTTTCTTGATTCTCATAATATTCCGGTTCATGAAGTGTTTGTGGCAACAGATGCGTTGAAAGAAGTACAGGCTACTCGTACTGTTAAACAGGGTAGCTTGGAAGAGGTTGGGTTTAAAAAAGACCGGATATATTCTGTGGCAGTATTTCTTCCTCTTTTGCAAACGCTTGATCCAAAAACGCAGTACGCTGTTTTTCCTGATCCCAGGTGGTTTCTCTCCAAGGATTACAGTATCACCCGTATTGGTGTTCGAGAACTTGAATCCTCAAAAAAATCGTTACCCAGCCTCGAATTTGGTATTGAATATAATACGGACTACTACACAGGAGTCCTTTTAATTCCTGTTTTTCAAGAGATAGCCAATAATTTATTGTCCCAAATCGAAAGAACGAATTTCGATATATGGGGCGAAGAGTTTAGCGCCCTTGCAGTTCCTTCAATTGGAGACAACCCTTGATTCAAAACTTGATAGAGCGGATTGTTTTTTCTTTTTATGTATTAACGCTTTTGGGTGTTTTCGTCGGACTGGGGTCTTACTTCCTGTTCAGTCGAGACTTGCCTCAATTGCCAGATGACTTAAGAAAAATCAACCTTAGCCTTTCCACCGAAATTTATTCTGCAGATGGAGAAAGGCTCAAGGTTTTAGGCCAACGCTATCCCGTTCCTTTGGAAGATATTTCTCCAAATTTCACGAACGCCATCTTAGCAGCAGAAGACTCTAGTTTTTACGAGCATAAAGGGTTGGATCATCGAGCTTTGATGAGAGCGCTTTATATGAATATTCGTGAACGAAAAATATTGCAGGGTGGTAGCACCATTACTCAGCAACTGTCAAAAAACCTTTTTTTTTCTTTTGAAAGAAACTGGGTACGCAAAGTCAAGGAACTCTTAATCGCTTTCCAATTAGAAGCCACTTTCTCAAAAGAAAAAATTCTTGAGGCCTATTGCAACCAGATTTATTTTGGTAATGGGGCTTATGGCGTTGAAGAAGCCGCTCAAACCTATTTTAGAAAAAGGGCACGAGAGCTAACCGTTTTGCAAGGGGCACTCTTGGCTGGTTTGCCAAACTCACCAAATAACACGAATCCATTTAAAAATTACCAACGCTCCATGCGTAGAGCTGAATATATTTTAATAAGAATGGTTAAAGAACACCTGATTTCCGAAGAAGAAAAAAACGAGGCGTTATCTTCGTCGTTAGGATTGATTAGGCCAAGAAAAGATGATAACCCGAGTCGGTATTTTATTAATTATGTGCTTGCGAAACTGGAAGGTAAGTATGGAAAGGAGTTTGTTCACTTTGGGGGGTTGAAAGTATTTACCACCTTGGATACACGCCTTCAAGATTTTGCTCAGAAGTCAGCATTGTCTCATTTAGAAGCATTGGAAAGTAAGATGGTTCATGAAATTGCGAAAAAAAATTTGCAGGTAGGAATGGTGTCGATGGAAAACCAAAGTGGGGCTGTTCGGGTTATGCTTGGAGGTCGCAGTTACTCAGATAGCCAATTTAATCGAGCTGTTTCAAATAACCGGCTCCCTGGTTCATCATTTAAGCCGTTTGTTTATCTAACAGCAATGGAGAGAAACGGGTACAACCCTGCTTCTATAATTAAAGATGAACCTATTGCCATAGAAATTCCAGGTACCGATCCATGGGAACCTAAAAATTTTGGTGATAAATATGCGGGTGATATTATTTTAAAAAAGGCCATGATGAGGTCACTCAATGCTGTTTCGGTAAAATTAATTCAGGAGGTAACCCCAGAAGAGGTTATAAAAACAGCTCATCAGTTTGGTGTAACCAGTCCGCTTGGGAATAACCTATCGCTTGCACTCGGTACTTCAGGAGTTTCTCCTCTTGAGATGGCTTCGGCATACAGCACGATTGCAAATCTTGGTGTTTATAATGAACCTTATTTCATTGAACGCATTGAGGATTTTAAAGGGAGCCCGTTGTATGAAAACTTTTATCACGGGGTGCAGAACTATGCGTCTAAATCAATTTATCCACTGCTAAATATGATGCAGGGAGTGGTAGATGGTGGGACTGCTAGGATTATTAGACAGATGGGGTTCAAGCATCCTGCAGGAGGAAAAACAGGGACCACTAACAACTTTAAGGATTCTTGGTTTAATGGTTTCACCAAGACTTTTTCTACCTCGGTTTGGATTGGGTATGACGATAATGAGCCTATGATCGATCAGTCTAAGAACGGTCTGACTGGAGCTAGTGCCGCTGCTCCGATCTGGGCACTTTATATGGAACGGGCTCTGCAGGGAAAAAACCAGATTAAGTTTCCAATTCCCGAAGGGATTAAATTTGAAAAAGTAGATGTCCATACAGGAACTTTTGCAGACAATCAATCGACAGAGACAATGAATGTTGCAGTTAAGGAGGAGACGGTCATTTTACCTCGGGCCATTGAATCTATCCCCATAGAACAGGATCCTGCCGAGTCCTCTATAACTTCTGAGTTGACTAATGTACCAAACCCTTAAATACATTTTTGTTCGAATAGGGATTTCCTTATTCCTTTTACTCACGTTTGGATTTCTGACGCTTTATTTTGTTCATGAGGTAGCATTGCCAGGTGCTACTTTTGATGATTCTTTTATCCAGTGGGTAATTTTTTTCATATGCCTGTTTATGGGGGTGTTTGCTTATGGGGTAGTTGGTGAACAGAAATTCCATAATGCGATGCATAAACTAAAGAATATTCCAAGCTATTTGCAGTCAGATGAGGTTGTCGATGGGTTTCAAACGGTTCTTGATTTTACCTATTCCTCATATTTTTTGCCTGACAAGGGGAGGCGTTTACGTGATGGTGTTATTTTGAGATTTGCAAATTATCTATTGTTTGTTGGGCTTAAAGACAGTAGGGCTCAAAAAATTTATCTAAAGGCTTTTCTTTTGAGGCCTGAAAATTCATCTTACCGGGCCCCATTGCTTTCAGTTTTTAAAAAAGATGATGATTTGACAGACGAAGAAGTCGAACTGCTGCTTGTTATACTCAAGGCTGGAAACTACTGTGATAATGTTATAGTCAATAATTTAGCTTCTTTATTTTTACGAAAGCGTTTGTTTGAAAGTAAAACCGAGCCTATCTTTCTTGCTTCTTTAAAAAACAAAAGTGAGAATTCAAAAGAAATAGTGCGTCTTGTATTACCTCAGCTTTTAATAGCGAATCGATCGGACTCATTCGCAGTGAAATTTTATATTGAAGCCTATTTATTTGAATCACCCGAAGCATCTCAGGTTATTGAAATAATTTCTCGTGCGTATTGTGAAGGAACTTGGAAAGACGTTGATCAGACTCTTCATAAAAAATGCGAGGAAATATTTCAGGGCTTTGATCATAAATTTCGTGGCGATATGTTAAGAAGGACGGCAGAATCCAGCCTTTCAGGTAAAATTCACCAATTGAAGTTGCTCAATAAGAATGACCTGCGCTTATTACGGAAACTAAAGGTCAAAATGGGACTTTCCATGTCATTTTTTGACTTGCTCCCAAAAATAGGCACTAAATTTTTTGGTTTCACTCGAATACTCGCAAGCAAATTTCTTATTATTAGAACGTGGGTTTTTATTATGGTAGCAATATTTGTTATAAGCTTGGTTTATCGAGGTTGGCAGACTCAGAAAGAAATGACTGCTGAGGTCGAAGGTCAAGCCATAGATGGAAAAGAAAAAAAAATCGGTGGTCTTAAGGAACCAGAAATCCATACTTTTCAGGTAGCTGCGTTTTCCTCATCCAAACAAGCTCGTGGGTTCATTAATTTGCTTAAAAAAAATGGAGTGCGAGATGTTTATCAAGTAAAGACGAAAAAAAAATCCGGGGAAACTTGGTATAAGATTCGCGTTGGCCGCTTCGATTCAAAAGAAAACGCGCAAAGGTTTGCTAGTCAGTTGATTGAGCAAAAAACGATTAAAACTTATTTTCTAATTTCTCTACCTATAAGCTAGGCAGTATCGAATTTTTTAAAGGGTAACGGATTGTTGAATTTGAGGAGTGAATAATTTTTCAACTTTGTAAAAAAATATAGAATAGAATTTATATTATGGGTTGATTAGTTTCCGGCCCTTTTCTAATCCCTCGAGCGCTTGATTTTTTAATGATGGATATTTGCTTTAATGATGATAATGCGAAACAATTTATTTCTAGTCGAGAAATAGATTCTTTGCAAAAAAATGTTGACCATTTGCACGCTGATCTGGAGAACAAAACAGGGCGGGGAAGCGATTGCCTTGGGTGGCTGCATTTGCCTTCTCAGACGCCTTCTTCGTTATTCGATTCAATTCAGTCGACTCAAAATGAAATAAGAGAACAATGTGATGCATTTGTTTGTATTGGTATTGGTGGTTCCTACCTAGGAGCTCGAGCGGCCACCTCTTTTTTGAGTTCAGCTACTAATGAGATAAACACTCCTAAAATTTACTTTGCAGGGAACACTATCTGTTCGGATTATCATGCAGAACTTCTCCGGGTTTTGGAGGATAGGGAAGTTTGCGTTAACTTGATATCAAAATCGGGAACTACTCTCGAGTCGGCTATTGCATTCCGGCTACTACGAAGCTTTATGGAAAAAAAATATGGTAAAGAAGGGGCTCGCAGAAGAATTATCGTAACTACCGGATCGCAAAAAAATGTAATAAACGATTTGGCTAAGGAAGAGGGCTATCGATCTTTTTATATCCCAGACGATGTGGGGGGGCGTTTTTCAGTGCTTACCTTGGCTGGGTTATTGCCCATTGCCGTGGCCGGAATAGATATACGCGCACTGATGGATGGTGCTTTATTGGCAGAAAAAGAACTAACAAAATCTTCTGATTTATCGATAAATACAGCTTATCTTTATGCTGTTTACCGCCATTTATTGTTTCAAAAAGGTAAAAGCATAGAGCTGATGGCAGCATTTCATTCTTCTTTCGAGCATGTTTTGGAGTGGTGGAAGCAACTGGCCGGAGAGAGCGAAGGCAAAAACGGAAAAGGAATTTTCCCTTCTTCGGCTCATTATACAACCGATTTGCATTCGCTTGGGCAACGAGTTCAGGGGGGGACTCGCAACCTTTTTGAAACTTTTTTATTGATAGAGAAGTCATCAAAAGTTATTGAAATTGAAAGGACTAATTGCAATAGGGATGGCCTTGCCTACCTTGAAGGGAAATCACTGGATTTTATCAACGAGAAAGCGTACAAAGGTTCGGCGTCTGCTCATCTCGAAGGCGGGGTTCCCAACTTAGCTATAACTCTTAAAGAGCGTTCGCCGCATCATCTTGGGCAGCTATTTTATTTTTTTGAACGCGCGGTGGCTATGACAGGATACTTGTCCGGGGTCAACCCATTTGATCAACCTGGTGTTGAGTTTTATAAAAAAAAAATGTTTAGCTTGCTAAATAAACCTAATATCAAGAAAGGTAAATAAAATGACGACTGTCTCTGGCGAACTTGATGGTGTCATTCACGAGATTGCTTGTGTGGAACTTGGGGATGATAAGCCCGTGTTTCAATCAGATCCAACTATGGCTCAATTCAAAGAAACTGGAACAGAGCTTTGGATTGATACTGGCGATCTAGAGAAAGCTCGATCTATTTGGAAGTCAGAATTCACCGCACTTACTACCAATAATACGTTGGCAAACCAGGTAGTTCAAACTGGGGTGATGGATGAAGTCATCCACCAAACTATTTCTCGGTTGAATGAAGTGGCTTCAGGTTTGACGGAAGAAGAGCGGGTCACGGAAGTGGGGTTTGTTATTAATTGCCGCATTGCTCTGCGATTGGCTCAAGCTTTTAAAACCAAAGTGAGCATTGAATTGCACCCATCAATGTCAAGAAATATTGGGCGGACGCTAGATTATGCTCGACGCTACTACCGCATATGTCCGGAATATTTTATTATCAAGATTCCTTTGACGCCCGAAGGGTATCTGTCTGTTAGGACTCTACGCAAAGAGGGAATGCCGATCAATTTTACTCTTGGTTTTTCAGCCCGCCAAAACTATCTTGCAGCTCGATTATCAAATCCTGACTTTGTAAATGTATTTTTGGGGAGGCTTAATCAGGTGGTTACTGAAAACTCGGTAGGTGGAGGTGAGTTGGTTGGTGAGAAAGTGACACTGGCGACGCAAGAAGCTCTTCTTGACGCTCGAAAGCAGTACTCAGAAATCAGCACAAGACTTATCGGAGCTAGCATAAGGAGCGGGGAACAGGTTGCTTTTCTTGCCGGGCTGGATGTTATGACCATTCCTCCTGCTGCTATGGAGGAGTTTCTGGAAATGAAACATCTTGTCGGTTCCATAAAAAGTAATATCGGAAAAGATATTCAACCGGGGATTGACTTCAGCCATCCTCAGGGGTTTCGGTTTTCCAAATTGTGGGAAGTACCCGATACGTTCGTTCAGTTTGTAAATGAGCTTCTTGCCAATACTAATTTGGATTGCATGTCTGGAGAGAAGATGGAGTTGTTTTGCCGAGAGCGAAATGTTGACTTGTTTTACCCTTTTTCACCCGCACAACTTAAGAAAATACTCGATCTAGGGAAAATACCGGTACTGGACGAGTGGTCGCAGGAAATTGCCCTGGATGACCTTATGACCCAGTCTGCTTTACAATCTTTTTCTAAAGATCAAGCTGAATTGGATGATAGAATTAGATCCTTCTTGTGATGCTTAGGTGGCTTCAGAAATAATTTTCTTAATATTATAAGATTAGGTTTAGAGAGAAGCACCTTTACTCGGGGTAAACCTCCGATAGGGATGTTGCGATTTTCGTTCAATTGCTACTTTGTTGAAATGTGTATCGCTTGAAGTCACGATTGGTTATTTTTTTGATTCGAAATTTTTTATGGTTTGGTTTTGCGTTGCAGCATTTTCAATAAAATAGAACGGATTTATGATAAAAGTAAATAAAGTAGTACTAGCATATTCCGGAGGGTTGGACACTTCGGTGATTATCAAGTGGCTCAAAGAGAAATACGATGCCGAAATTGTTGCGTTTGCTGCTGACCTTGGTCAAGGGCAGGAACTTGATTTTGTCCGCGAAAAAGCTATCGCAACGGGTGCAAGTGAAGTTTACATTGAAGACTTGAAAGAAGAGTTTGTTGGCGACTTTGTGTTTCCTATGCTTCGCGGCAACGCTTTTTATGAGGGGAATTACCTGCTAGGTACTTCAATCGCTCGTCCATTAATCGCCAAGGAACAAATCCGCATCGCAAAGAAATGTGGAGCTGATGGTGTTTCCCATGGTGCAACAGGAAAAGGAAACGATCAGGTTCGATTTGAATTGGCATACACCGACTTGAATCCTGACATTAAAATCATTGCACCGTGGCGGGAATGGGACTTGACCTCTAGGAGCGCTCTTATCGATTATGCCAGGGATCACGGGATACCGATTCCAGTGAGTAAAGACAAGCCTTACAGCATGGATCGTAATTTATTTCATGTTAGTTATGAGGGAGGGGATCTTGAAGATCCTTGGGTTGCGCCCAATGAAGATATGTTCATGCTAAGCGTCTCCCCTGAGTTTGCTCCGGATAAAGCAACGATAGTAGAGGTCGACTATGAAGAAGGAAACCCCGTCGCAGTAAACGGTGAGCGAATGAGTCCAGTAACCCTACTTGCTAAGTTAAATGAATTAGGCGGTAAGAATGGTATTGGACGAGTTGACATAGTAGAAAATAGGTTTGTAGGTATGAAGTCTCGTGGCGTTTATGAAACTCCCGGAGGTACAATTCTACATGCTGCTCATCGTGCAATTGAATCGATTACCATGGACCGAGAGGTTATGTTTTTACGTGACTCATTAATTTCTTCCTATGCCAGGATGATTTACAATGGGTTCTGGTATTCTCCGGAACGAGTTCTCCTTCAAAAGACGATTGATGAGTCTCAAAAAACAGTTACGGGAGTGGCTCGGCTCAAACTTTATAAAGGGAACTGCACAGTGGTGGGAAGAAAATCTAGCAAGTCACTTTATGACCAGAATGTGGTCACTTTTGAAGAAGGGGATGGTTATCGTCAAGATGATGCAGATGGATTCATTCGACTTAATGCGCTTCGATTAAAAATGTATTCCAAGACCTATAATTTAAAAATGGATAAAAACAAATAGGGTTGTTCAACTCTTCATTCAGTAATGAAATTTAAAGCCAGTCTTTTTTTTTGTGGAACGTTTTTCTTTTCTTTGTTTCTTTCTTTTGCATTGACTGTAGCAGAAGAGACTGATGCAAAAAGATCCCCCCTTCTTAATCCTTTCTTAGAAGCTGAACATTTATATCATTCAGGTGATTTTGACAAAGCGCAACTTCTTTATCAAAATTTTCTTAATGGGAAACCGAGTGATGCTCGAGGTAATACAGCATTATATCGATTGGGTACTATTCATCAGAAAAATCGTTCTTTTGCGACGGCTCTGCGTTACTACAAGATGACCTTGCGTCGAATGCCGACTTTAGAATTATCTCATGATATGAAGTTTAGTCAGGCGCAATGCCTGTTTGAACTTGAGCAATATGATGAAGCGGAGACTCTGTTTGAAGAAATCACACTTTCTCACCCAGATGCGAACAAAAAATGGGAGGCTAGGATATACCTTGGAAGGTTGTACGAAAAACGTCTTGATTATCAAAGCGCCATTGAGAGGCTTAGGGTGATTTATTCTCAAAGTGAAGTAAAAACTGTACGAGATCAAGCTGAAGAATTAATCCGGTTGATTATTATAAAAAACCTGAGCAAGGTTATGCTGGTCAGACTTTCAAAAAAGTATTCTTCTGGATTTCCGTTAGATGAAATATTACTAAGGTTGATTTCGATTTATCGTAATGAACGGGACCTCGAACAATTACAAAAAATAATCTCCGACTTTTTACGATTATTCCCAGCGAATTCTGAACGTTTTGTAGTCGAGTCCACGCTAAAGCAAATTGAAGAAAACAAAGAAAATAAGTTGCGCCTTGGGGCAGTTTTGCCTTTGACTGGGGAAAAGGCCTTGAGTGGGCAACAGGTGCTTCAAGGTATTCAATTGGCAGTGAGCGAATTCAATTTAGCGCATCAAGGAGATTCGCTAGAAGTTACCATTAAAGACTCAGCATCTGCTCCTATAGGGCAGATGGTTGAAAAACTTGCTACTGACCCTAGCGTGATTGGAGTTGTGGGTCCCGTATTGAGTAATTTTGTAAGGAACGTGGTTCCTATTGCGGACAGGTATCACTTGGCTATGATAACACCTACTGCGTCTTCTTCTGAACTTGCGCAATTGAGTCCTTATATTTTTAGAAATGCTGCGACGCGTAAACTTCAAGGAAAATATGTTGCTGAATATGCTGTTAATAGTTTGGGTTTACGCAGATTTGTTGTCCTTCACCCTTTAGAGCAATTTGGCTTCGAGCTTAGAGATTCCTTTGTTAAGGAGGTGGAATCCTTAGGAGGGGAAGTGATTTCGGTGATTTCTTATGAGCGTTCGCAAACTGATTTTAAAAAGCAAATTTATGAAATAGGTGGTATTGATGATGACAACCTTAAGAAATTGGTTAAGGATCAAGTGAAAAATAATACAGAGCCAAAGTCATTGGGGCAGAATGGTCCAATGACTCGGCCTTTGGTGGAAATGGGTCTTTGGTCAGGGGATGAAGTGCAGAATTTAAAAGTATCATTGGAGTTGAGCTATGACGCTATATTTTTACCCGGTTTTTACGATAAAGTCGGACTTATCGTTCCACAGTTAGTTTTTTACAATATAGATAACGCAACGCTGCTTGGCGCTAGTGGATGGAACTCCCCAGAATTGATTAAAATGACGGGGAAGCACATGCGAAAAGGATATTTTGTTGATGGTTTTTTTGCGCAGTCAAAAAGACCCGAGGTGGTTCAGTTTGTACGAGAATATAAAAATACTTTTAAAGATGAACCTACAATATTATCCGCCCAGGCTTACGATGCTACAAAAATACTAATCAAGACGATTCATTCAGGAGCAAAAAATCGCATTCAAGTAAAAAAAAGATTATTGCAAATACGGGGTTTCCAGGGTGTTTCAGGTAAAACCACCATTTTACCCACC
>JYMV01024100.1_pt1 | contig 11644 bp, 9 predicted proteins | sample 338911 | NCBI WGS metagenome assembly JYMV01 (sample SAMN03354496, study PRJNA234377) | hydrothermal vent metagenome | biome: Deep sea; feature: Hydrothermal plumes at the Eastern Lau Spreading Center, Western Pacific Ocean; material: Seawater | place: Tonga | collected 2009 | depth 2000 m m
CGTTTTATGTCACTCCACATAGCGGTCAATTTATCCTTGGGAGCCACAGCCGTAGTTACTAATCCTTCCTTCATAATTTTTCCAATTTCATCTGCTTTCAACTGTCGATTAGAGACAAAAACTTCGTCGATGATACCACTTTCCATGGCCCAGGTTCCCGGCTTTTCCCCGGCCCCAACCATAAAAAGGCCTTTTCCTGTTGGCAACTTCACATTTTCATCTGAACTTTCTGTTTCTTTACCATCGACATAGATACGAGCTTTTTTGCCATCATAAGTCATGGCATAGTGGTACCAACGGTTCATAGCAAACACAAATTTACCGGTTCGATCCTTGTGATGCCCCATATTCCAAAAGGGTTTAGGAGCAGCGTCTTGATTCAGCATGAGACGAAATTCACAACAGTCTCCTCCTTCAGCCTCGATAGAAACCACACCATCCCATTGATTGTGTTTGATTACTTTAAACCAAGCACCAATAGTAATTTGATTGGTTCCCTTCAATGGTGCCAGGTTGAAATCCTCCACCGTGACAACAGATTTCCCACCCACCATCTCCACACCATTATTAACTTTTCCACCTACAAACTTAGCGCCATCTTTTAGTTTGCCTACATACTTACTATCCGACAAATCCTTGGCTGTCGTTCCACTTTTTTCATCAAAAGGAAGATAAATCATTAAATCCTTAGGTACAGCGGCAGAAACCGTCAGTATCGTTCCAAAAATAAATATGGCTATCAGACAAAAAGCGAATTGCTTCATTACAACCACTCCTTTAGGCTTTTAGATGTTTATACCAAACTTGGCAATGATAGAATATAATCATTCTAAATCCAACTTGACTCAACTGCAACATAAATTTCGAGCCTGATTGTATCATAATAAGAACTCAATGCAAATAATTATATGACAAAGATAGTATTGAAACCAAAGAATAAAAATAGTTTTTTATCTAATTTGCTGATCCTGCCACTTTTTCACTTGACCTTTTCCTTGTTGGGAACTCCCGTCCCATTCACTGATGTGACAGAAGAATCAAAGATTAACTTCAAACACACATCGGGTGCCAGCGACAGAAAATATTACCTCGAGACGATGGGGGCAGGCGCGGTATTTTTCGATTATGACAACGACGGGAATATTGATGTTTACGTTGTCAACACCGGATATATGCCAGGAACCTCAAAAGAGAGGTCGCCTTCAAATGCACTTTACCGAAATAACAATGATGGCACTTTCACCGATGTGACAGAAATCGCTGGTGTTGGTGATACGGGTTTCGGTATGGGAACCGCTGCCGCCGATTATGATAATGATGGGGATCAAGATCTATACCTGGTTAATTTCGGACCAAATATCCTGTACGCTAACAATAATGATGGCACGTTTTCGGATGTTACAGATCAAGCAGGTGTCGGAAATAATCTATGGGGTATTTCTTGCACATTTTTAGACTTTGATAATGATGGGGATCTAGATATCGCTGTTATCAATTATCTTGAATATGACTTTTCTGATGTGCCTTCGACCTACGATGGTTTGATAGGATATTCTACGCCTCGCCTCTTCAAAGGTACTGCAGATATACTCTATCGGAACAATAACGACGGCACATTTACTGATATTACGGGCGAAGCAGGTCTATCTAATCCTGTTGAAGGTAAGGGAATGGGAGGCATTGCAGCTGATTTTGACAACGATAGTTTCCCTGATATTTATGTTACCAATGATACATGCCGCGATTTTTTGTATCATAACAATGGCGATGGAACTTTTACTGATGTGGCTTTGCTGGCAGGTGCGGCTTATGATGAAAATGGCCTGGCAAAAAGTTCAATGGGCGTTGATTGTGGCGACTACAATAACGATGGGTGGCTGGATCTGTTTGTCGTGTGTACGGAGATTAACACACTCTATCAAAATAATGGCGATGGGACTTTCACTGACGAAACTGTGGCAGCTGGCCTTGGCGAACCCACTCACCTTTTAGTTGGATTCAGTCCATCTTTCCTAGACTACGACAATGATGGGGATCTGGACATATTCATTGCTAATGGACACTTCCAAGATATCATTGAATCGTTGGAAGTTACTAAGACATACGCGCAAAGCGATCAACTATATCAAAACAACGGAAACGGTACGTTCACAGACATTTCATCATTATTCCCCGATAGTTACTTCTCAGAGAGACACGTTGGGCGTGCAACAGCAACTGGTGATTATGACAACGATGGGGATATTGATATTTTCGTAGTCAACTCCAATCAAGAAGCAATTTTGCTTCGCAATGAAGGAGGAAATCATAACAATTGGATTCAGATCAAGCTGGTAGGTAGACAAAGTAACCGGGATGGAATTCAAGCCCGCGTTCAAATATCATGTGATGGTGTAAAGCAAATGAGAGAAGTCAAGAGCGGCTCCTGCTACGCATCAGGAAGCGATAAAAGGCTTCTATTCGGTTTAGGAAAGAAAAATAGGATAGATTTTGTTCAAGTTAATTGGCCTAGCGGAATTGTTCAAACTCTGGAAAATGTCGAGGTGAATCAATTCCTGACAATCACCGAGTCGGAGTAGATTCGGCTAGAACAAGAAACGGTACATCGGTTGTGCTGAAAGAATGCCAAGCAGACTCCAAAATGTGCCGATAACAAATTCACCCAGCACTATCCCCAAGAAAAAAGGAATAGCCCCGCGGTGCCATTTTCGGCCACCGTACTTGAGAATGATCCATTTCAGGAACCAACCGACAAAGATTGATCCAATCATTGGGTTAATAGCCCAGCTTCCAGAGATGGCGTAGCCCACAGGATGCAAATTCCACCAGAGGAAGTTCATCCGCATGGCTGAGAGCAATATCGTAACCCAGAAACCAATTCCGACAAAAACCATCGCCGGAATCTCGGGTGGCGTGACAAAACTCAACCAGCGTTCCAGCCGGCCAAAAGACTCATTGGCAAATACCGGGCTCCCGCCTTCCGAGTAGCTGATGGCCAAAAAAGCCCAGAACGATGAGATTGCACCTAAGCCGGAAGCAAAAATCATCAGCAAGAAAAATCGTGGCAAAGGAATATTTGCCACGTTGGCAAGTTTGAAACCCTCAAGTTGATGCGGCATCGCGTGCGACCGATGTGCTCGATTCAAGAAATAAAGGTAAGCGAAACCAGTTAAATTCGTTGCTCCAATACGACGCACACCAAACATTCGTGGCAGAATTTCATCCGGTCCAATAAAGTGTAGATCGTGAACAGGCGAACCAAGTTCAGCACGAAGTCGGGTGATGGCAATAGAAATGGCAAGCCAAATGGCAAAAAATAGAATAATCACCCATGACGACATCCCAATTTTGAGACAGAAAAACATCATAAAAGTTAAACCGATGATGACACCAAGAAAGGCAGCACGATAAGAAACTGAATCTTTCTGATCATCGTGCGAAGATTGAAACAGGCAGTTTACAGCATATCTTAAGTGTCTGCGACTCATCCAAAGTGCAAAGATGCAAAGCCCCAAGTATGCACCATGCGATTGTTCCGCTTCGTATGGAAATCGCACTAAAGCACGCCATCCCATGACCGAGCCTGTTAACCTTTCTAGTCGCCAAATTAACCAAAAAGCCCAACAGGAAAAGGAGAGATCAAGCGGAATGAAAAATGACAGACCAACTCCAAAAGGAAAGATAGCCATTGGACTCCAACCGATAGCGTTCCAGGGAGGATCAGTGAAAATGCGACGTAGATCGTATAGTTTCCCGCCTAGACTTGGAACCGAAGGAAATAGGAAGTTCAATCCGTTGACAACATCTACAGTGACACCAACCATCAATCCAACCCACATCCATGGTGATTTAAAAAATCTTCCCTTGGGATATGTCATCTCAAGCGGAAGTTGGATAATAGGATAACTGAGACGTTCCGACTCAACCCACTGCTTTCTAAGGATTACACTGATACACAGCATAACGAGGTGTAGCGCTAGGATGAAAGCACACCACCACAGAACAATGGAAATCCAGACACTGAAATTTATGGGATGATAAATCGATGAAAATCCCTGATAGTATCCCTCCATTATGCGTTTATCACTAATCGTAAGCCAATCAGGAATGTAACGGTGAAAAAGCCCTGCCCAGTCGTTTTCGGGGGTCGCAAACCAGTGCGCATGCCCAATCAAAGGCATGAGCACCAGAATCCGATCAACACCCGCAATTCCCGATCCAATTGATACGCAGGTATAAATCGTCAGCAACTCAACACGATTTAATACCATGTATTTACCAATTTGACTTCTAGTTTTACTCAGGATGACATTAAGAATCAGTAAAACAAGAATGGTGAAGATAGCGTTGAAGAACAAGGAAATTTGTGTTGGGCTGGCGTTCCGGCGTAGTATTGAAGCTACCACCCACCAACAATTGAACGGTACTAGCACCGTGATGAGAAACACAGTCCATGATCTGATCGGGTTGGTACGATGATAGGATAAATTAGACCGCAGAATCATTGAACTTGTGCCATATTATGCTCGCGGAAGTAAAATTAAATTAGTGCTCCGAGACCAATTAACTCTCAAAATAAAAAAGCCCTCATCGTTGATACGAGAAGGCTTACAGAAACAGACTATAGTTTAAAGTTTAGGATCTATGCAGATCGGCTCTTTTTACGTTTTAGTTTCGGGCGGGATCTAGCATTTCGTATTTTCTGTTGCTGCATGATGGGTATAATCGAATCTGCAGTCTGTCCATTCTCAAGAGCCACCGCCATTAGCTTCATTGGGGCGTCAATATGGTTAAAAAACATCTTGTACCCTTCACAGAGGTAATTTAACCCTGGATCACCGTCAGGTGTATCGATAAATCGATTTTTGGGACAACCTCCATTACAGACAAAACGAACCTCACAATCAAGACAATAAGGGGGTAGAGTATCTTTCTTGTCCTCACCAAATTTGCGTTGGAACGGTAGATCTACGATATCGGTAATCGGTGTTTCCCCAATGTTCCCAACCAGATATTCCGGTGTGACATAATGGTCGCACGCGTATACATCCCCATTATGTTCCATTGCCATTGCATCCCCGCACGTTTCGTTGAAGATGCATAAGCTCGGCTTGAAACCAAGCCATGCTTCTAAAGAGACATCAAAGATCTGAATAAAAATCTTGCCGATATCCACTTTAACCCATTCATCAAATACTGCACACAAAAACTGACCATACTGCTTGGGGTTAACAGATCTAGGAGACACTTCCGATCCATCACCGAAATGTTCAACAATCGGGATAAATTGTATAAACTGGACACCAAGATCTTTAAAGTAATTGTAGATTTGAACAGGATAATCGCCGTTGTAATTGTTTACAACACAGAGAACATTGTAATCGACCTGATGTTTTTGAAACAGTCTTAGTCCCCTGATAACATCAGCAGAAGAGGGTTCGCCTTTTTTACCAAAACGATAGTGATCATGCAATTTTGGTGGGCCATCAATGCTAATTCCGATTAAAAAGTTGTTCCGTTTAAAAAAGGTTGCCCATTCATCATTGATGATTGTACCATTCGTTTGAAGCGAATTTCGGATAGTCATTCCCGAGCGCCGATATTTGTTTTGCAATTCGACAGCCTTTTGAAAGAACTCTATTCCCATCAAAGTTGGTTCACCGCCTTGCCAAGCGAAAGTCACTTCTGGGAATGTTGATTGTGCTTCGATATACTGACGAATATAATTTTCTAACACCAAGTCTTTCATCCGAAACGACTTCGTTTCTGGATAAAGATCTTCTTTTTCCAAATAATAGCAGTACTCACAATCCAAGTTACAGATTGCTCCAATCGGCTTAGTCATTATATGAAATGGTTTTTGCTGTTTCATTTTGTACTTCCATTACCTAGTTAATAGAACAGGAGTCTTGCACAAACCTATTAAAACAAGCCCCATAAAAAACAAACACCAAGGATAACCATAATTACTGCGCTGACAATAAGAGTATATGCGGCACGCTCAAATCCCTTTTTGCCTGAATCAAACTTTAAGACTTTTCTCACGACTTAGCCAAGAAACGTTCCGTTATCCATCCCATCAAAAAAATTAACAACCCAATTCCGCCAAGTTTTGGATCCATTAATCTTGGGAACTCTATCACAAAACCGACCCCAACCGCAAGAAGTCCCATCGCTTGAATTACTTTCGCCAAATAGAACAGCATACTGAATTAACTACTTATTCAGGTTGAAGATCGAGTTTACTAAGCTCGATAAAAATCATCGTGCTCTCTTTGAAAGAGCGGTGTTGAATACCAATCGTTTTGACAAAATGGACAATTGTAACCAGAAATAGCCCGCCATGAAACCAAGGGTGAATCATGCGGGTATGCACAGCACCACCGATAACAAAGACCATCATTAATAATAAGATATTCAGAAGCGTGGGCGGGTAAATTACTCGCTTAATGTCAACAGATCTCTGATGATATTCTGGATTAAGATGATGTATTTGCGAGAATTCCTTGATACTACTACCAGTTCCAACAAAGAAAAAGATGATCAAGGTTTCGGTAAGCAGGTACACCATCGCGGCAACGAGTGCGAACGTTTGGTGTGCTACACCCAAAACACTAAAATTCCAATAACCTTGAATCCCTGTTAGCCCAACCAGACAAAAAGAAATGCCCGTTAAAAGATAACAGGCATACATGAACCACCACATTATTTAGATTCCACTAATGAAAAGGCTAATCTGCAGCCTCTTGGACCTCAGGAGTAAATGTATTCGTTATCTCAACTTCGGGGAATCCTTCCTCAAATTCCTCTAGTGGAACCATACGAATAGCGTCCCACGTCAATTTGGTACAAACACGAGCACAGATCGAACAACCAATACACTCATTATACCGAACTTGCACTGGTGGTATAACGATATTATACTTTTCATGCGGAACTGATTCAATACAATCAACAGGACAAAACGGTACACATACTTGACAGCCGGTACAACTATCTTCATCAATAATTGCCATAACCTTCGGCTTTCTCTTTTTGTAAACAATTTCATCTGGAAACTCAGCAATCGACCTATAATGCTCATAAGGCTTAGCCTTGGTTGTTTTCTTTGGTGCAGAAGACGGATCTTCGGCGTTCTTATTTTTTGAGAAGGGATTCTTTAATAACCACATTCCAACAATCCTTAATTGACAACAAAGACTTAATAAGTCCTACAAAAGGATAACAAAAAGTCAAAATACATTGCAAATAAATTGTCCGTTTTTGCTAATAATTGCACCGATCAGAGTGCATGAACCAGCTTTGTACAGTCTTGCCTTCACTATTTCTACTAGGACATAACTTTACTATAACCAGCTTGCAAAACTTACCCTACTTGTAACAAGGATAACGTCCTAGCGTTTATCATAGCAAAGCATATTATAACTGTCAATTTAAATAATGTGAATTTAGGTTACTTTCTGATAAAATTAAAAGGTTAGAGGCATCCTGATTACTATGACTGTCCTTGGCTAAATTTATTGCATCATCATAATGTATCTCACAATTGGTCTTTTTTATCTTGGACTAACAAAAAGACTGATGGATCAAATTCATTCCCACTTTGTTCAGCGATACACTATATCATATCGCAAATCTATTCGCTCTCTGTAGGGAAGATACTTTTCAAACATCTACATTGAACCCAGTAAGCAGTTTTTCTCTGACAGACCGATACACCACAGCTGGGATGGTTTAATCCTAATAAGTGATGCCAACAGAATCGTTCCATCGTGATATTGGGCTTTACAAAAAAATTGACGCCGATATAGGATGGCCAAAGGCATTTCAATCATAGAATCGAACCTACAAAAATATTCCATTTGGTAAGAACTGTCCTTCAATTCACAGGTAGTGGAACTCTTAGTTGATTTCTCACTTAAACAACAGACAGGAAGATAAATTAGCGAATTTCACAAACTGTAGTGTAAACAGTTTTGAAAATCATTGCTCCCTTATTGAATTCACGACTATTATGTATTTTTTCCGTTTTGGACTGATTTTGCCTATGGCTTTGACAGTCTTCAACTACTTCCATTGGAAACAATACTAGTTCTATTTAGCTTGAAAGTTCTTCCAGAATTTATCTTATGTTTCACGTGGATTTTGGTTTTTTAATCGGACACGTTTAATTACAAACTTTCCACCGATTCAAGGCTTTCAAATTGTCTATGTCATTATTTTTATGTTGATTGATACTTTTGGAACAATCAGCTGGAAAGCTAGAAAATTGAGTCGTGTCTGCATTTGTTCATGAAGACAAAAGACAACATCTCTGTTATACTGAAACAAGCACTCGCACATCATCGGGCTGGTCACATCGATCAAGCTAAACTTGCCTACAAAGAGATCTTGAGACTTTCCCCGGAGAATCCAGATGCCTTGCACTTTCTTGGTCTTATCGCTCATCAAAACCAAGACTACGATACAGCCGCCAACCTGATTATAGAAGCTATCAACATAAACCCCAATAATCCAAGATTTTTCCGACACCTAGGTCAAACTTTTCAGAAACAAAATAAATGGGATCAAGCAATAGATTCTTATCATCAGGCAATCAAGATCAATCCGAAATACACCGAAGCATATAATAATCTTGGAGGACTTTTTCATCATAGAAAACAATTGGATCAAGCAATAAATTCCTTTCAAAAATCAATTTTCCTCGACCCAAATGTGGCCAGCACACATTATATATTAGGCAAACTTTTTGGAGAAAAAGGGGAGTCCTGTCGAGCACTTGAAGCATATCAAGAAGCGATTTCCCTTAACCCAAAATACGCTGAGGCACACTGTGAAATTGGCGATATTTTTCAAGAACAGGGAAACTTAGATCAAGCAATTAACTCATATCACATGGCCTTATATTCCTGCCCTGACTATGCGGAGGGGCACAATAACTTAGGCAGTGTTCTAAAAAGGAAAAATCAGTTAGATGCAGCGACTGCTGCATTCGGGAAAGCTATTGAGATTAATCCGCAATACGCAAGAGCATACAGCAACCTCGGGGCAACACTAGTCGAACAAAATAAACTTGAGGAAGCAATTCGATATTTCAAAAAAGCCTTATCTATTAACTCCAGTTTTGCCGATGCACATTTTAATCTGGCAATAACACTTCTGTTACAAGGAAAGTTAATTGCAGGTTGGGAAAAATATGAGTGGCGATGGGATTCGATTCAAAAATCCCAAAAACGTGATTTTAAACAACCACTATGGGATGGAACTTCTTTAAAGGGTAAGTCGATACTGGTACACACTGAACAAGGGCTCGGAGATGCCATTCAATTTGTTCGTTATGTTGACCTTTTGTGTGACTTAGACACAACTGTGATTGTCGAATGTCAAGCTGAATTAAAACCGCTTTTCACAAGTATAGACCGTATTGACAAATTAGTACCCAAAGAGGGAAAAACACCCAATTTTGATGTCCATGTACCTCTTCTTAGTCTGCCACATATTTTTGGTACAACTCTCAAAACTATCCCAGCTAGAATACCGTATCTTTATCCCGATACAAAAGCAGATTCTATATTTCTATTAGATAACAATCATAAATTTAAAATTGGTATCGCCTGGGCGGGTAATTCGACACACGTCAATGATCATAATAGATCCATAGATCTTAAACGATTTGAATGCTTATTGAATATAGGAAACTGTGAGTTTTTCAGTCTACAAGTAGGAGTGCGGAGAGACGATATAAAACAGTATGGATATCACCACATTATCAAAGACCTAGGGAAACAGTTTACTAATTTCCATCATACAGCATCAGCCATACTTCAACTGGATCTGGTTATCAGTGTTGATACTGCAGTAGCTCACTTAGCTGGAGCACTCGGCAAACCTGTCTGGACATTATTATCCTTTATACCGGACTGGCGGTGGATGCTTAATCGTTCGGACTCTCCATGGTATCCTTCTATGACACTCTTCCGCCAAAAGGAAATTGGAAATTGGAGCCCTGTTTTCCAGCAGATTAAATTGGCACTGACGCAATGTTCCCAGAACTAGGTATTTTGCTTAACAATCCCTAATTACACGACTGTCCATATAATACATTTCGAAGGAATCAACAGTCAGCAAAGAATGAACCCAACTCAGGATATAATTCCCATTTTAAAACTGGCACTCAGGTATCATCATGAAGGTAATCTTGATTATGCTAAACATGTGTACCCACGTGTTAGGCATCGATCCTCAAAATGCTGATGCTCTACACCTTCTTGGTATCAGTGTATATCAATCAGGGCAATATGAGATTGCTGTTAGCTTAATCACTCAAGCCATACAGATAGATTCAACCAAACCCTTATTTTTCACTAATCCGGGGAATGCTTTTCAGAAGCAAGGAAAATTAGAGGAATCAGCTCAAGCTTATCAGAAAGCCATTCAAATCCAACTCGACTATGCTGACGCCCATTTTAATCTGGCAATGTTACTATTATTGCAAGGACAGTTTGTTGAAGGATGGGAAAAATACGAGTGGCGGTGGGATTCCAGCTTGAAGTCTCAAAAACGCAATTTTAAACGGCCGCTATGGGATGGAGCATCTTTGAACGGCAAATCAATATTGGTCTACGCTGAACAGGGATTTGGAGATAGCATCCAGTTTGCTCGCTATATTAACCTGTTACCTAATACTGATTCAACCATTATCGTTGCCTGTCAACCTGAATTAAAATCGCTCTTTAAAAGTATAGATCGCATTGACACATTAATAACCAAAGGGGAAGATATGCCCGATTTTGATTTCCATGCTCCTATCGTTAGTTTACCTCACATTTTTGGTACAGTTCTCGATACGATTCCTGCCAAAATACCGTATCTTTACCCAGATAAAAAGTCCGATTTTGCGTTCCTCTCAGATAATGAACACCATTTCAAAGTCGGAATTGCCTAGGCAGGTAGTCCGACATATATTAATGATCGCAATAGGTCCGTTAGCCTTACTTAACCAGTTCAAGTGTTTATTGGATATAAAAGGCTGTGAGTTTTTCAGTTTGCAAGTAGGTCCGCGTAGAACCGATATAAGTCAAAATGGATACGATCATACCATCAAAGACCTAGGGAAGATGGTTGCTAATTTCTCCGACACAACATCAGCCATACTACAACTAGATCTAGTTATCAGTGTTGATACCGCTATCGTACATCTAGCCGGAGCACTCGGCAAACCTGTCTGGACATTATTACCCTTTATACCGGACTGGCGGTGGATGCTTAATCGTTCGGACTCTCCATGATATCCTTCCATGACACTTTTTCGCCAAAAGGAGTTAGGAGGCTGGAATGGCGTTTTTCAAGAAATTCGACTTGCACTTACTCGGTATTCCCAGCGATAGGCGTTAAGTTCCAATATAGTTAAATCTCACACTAACTTTAATTCTAAATTGGGCAGAACCTTGAATTCGACTAATAATTTACAAAGCTCTCAATTTGACATTAACAGGCTGTTTGAACAGGCGATTCAACATCATCAATCTGGACAACTTGAACAAGCCAAGAGACAGTATCAAGAAATTCTAGACATGAATCCACAACACGCAGATTCATCACATTTGCTTGGATTGGTGGAATACCAACACGGCAACTATGTGAA
>JYMV01033109.1_pt1 | contig 11643 bp, 8 predicted proteins | sample 338911 | NCBI WGS metagenome assembly JYMV01 (sample SAMN03354496, study PRJNA234377) | hydrothermal vent metagenome | biome: Deep sea; feature: Hydrothermal plumes at the Eastern Lau Spreading Center, Western Pacific Ocean; material: Seawater | place: Tonga | collected 2009 | depth 2000 m m
GGACGGGCCGGTGGTGCTTGTGACCGGCGGGATTCACGGCAATGAACCGGCGGGCGCGCGGGCGGCGGAACAGATTCGGCATTGGCCGGTCAATAAGGGACGGCTCATTGTTGTCCCGAGGGCAAACATCCCCGGGCTGAAAGCAGGGACGAGACATCTGCCCGGTGAGTCCAAGCCGTTGCACAACCTGAACCGGAACTTCCCCAAGACCGGCGGGGAGTTTGTGGCCAGGGGCGTGCTCGCGGCGGCCTTGTGGGAGTTTGTCGAATCAAGCCGGCCGGACTGGCTCATCGACCTGCATGAAGGGATTGATTTTCACCAGATCAATTCCGAGTCGGTGGGTTCCTCCATCATCGATGTCAAGGGCGAGGCGGCCGAGTCGGTGGTGCCGAGGATGTTGGAGGTGGTGAACGCGGAGATTCCTGACCCGAGGAAAAAACTCGTGAGGCTGCGGTACCCGGTGAACGGCAGCCTGGCCCGCGCCGTCCATGAGCGGTTGCAGGCGGTTTCCATGATCCTTGAGACGACGAGCAAGGATCAACCGGTGTCCACCCGCACCCGTCAACACCGGTTGATGGTGCACACGCTGCTTGGCCAACTGGGCATGATCGACGGGCCGGCGCATCTCCTGCTCCCGGCCGATACGAGTGAACTGCGCATTGCCGTTTATGATGCCGGCGGTGTGGGTAAAAAAGGTCCGCGAAACCTGGACAGGGTGTTTTCAAAGACAAAATCGATTCTGCGCCGAGTCGGGGTGGCGGATATTAGCGACGGTGTACTGGGCCAGTTCGACATGGTGATTTTCCCCGGAGGCAGCGGGAGCAAGCAGGCGGCTGCCCTGGGGAAAGAGGGGAAGGATACGGTCAAGGAATTCGTGGAGGCCGGGGGAGGGTACGTGGGCATTTGCGCGGGCGCCTTTCTTGCGGCGTCAAATTACAGTTGGTCGCTTGGCATCAGCAACCACAAGACCTTCTGTGAAACAATTGACGTGCCCGGGATTGGCCGCAAGAGCATGTGGTTTCGGGGTGGCTCGGCGCCGGTGACGATGGAATTAACCGATGAGGGCCGAACCATCCTCGGCGATTTCGAGGGCGTTTTTGAAGTCCGCTACCAAAACGGGCCCATCATGTCGCCGATGGGCAGGGAGGGGCTCGGCAGTTTTCGTTCCCTGGCGCATTTCCGAAGCGAGGTGTCCAAGTACAAGCCGCAGGAGGGCACCATGATCAACACCCCCGCCGTCATTGTCGGCGAATTCGGCAACGGCCGCATCCTGTGCATCAGCCCGCATCCAGAATCCACGGACACCCTCAACCGGCTCGTGCAAAATGCCGTGCGATGGACCGCCCGGCGGAGATGATCCGGTTCAAAGTCAGTCGAGATTGAGCCGCTTGACCATGGGCACGAAGCGGACCGGCATGAGGTGTTCGCGCCGGCAGCCATCGGGAGTGTGGCGGATCAGCACCAGTTCCTGACGCCACCGCCCGACCGGCACAATCATTCGTCCGCCGGGCTTGAGTTGATCCAACAACACCTTGGGTGGCTTGACCGGTGCCGCGGTGACGATGATCTTGTCGAACGGCGCCGCCTCGGGCCAGCCGTGATAGCCGTCGCCCAAGCGCAGGCGGATGTTGTCGTAGCCCAGTTGACTCAGGATCGTCTCCGCGCGCCTGGCCAAGCGCTCGACGTTCTCGACGGTGTGCACCTCGGCGACAAGCTCAGCGAGGACTGCGGTCTGGTATCCCGAGCCGGTGCCGATCTCGAGCACGCGATCGGTGGGCTGGGGCTCGAGCACCTCGGTCATGCAGGCCACGATGTACGGTTGGGAGATGGTCTGGCCCTGGCCAATGGGCACCGGGCCGTCGCGGTAGGCCAAGGCTTGCCCGTCCGCCGGAATGAAACGATGCCGCTCCACTTGTCGCATCGCTTTCAGCACGCCGGGGTTCCGAACGCCCCGCGCCTCAATCTGGCTGGAAACCATCTCGAGGCGCTCCTTCGCGCGCTCCGGTTTCCGGCGGCCCTCCACGCCAACTTCGGGGATTTCTCCGGTGGTAAACTTGGGAACAGGCATGTCGGGTGATGGCAATCGCTTCCCACAAAGAATGCGGCTGCTGTTATTGGGGGGCAAGATGTTTCATTGCCATTATATGTGCAACGTTGTCTTTGGCTCGACCGGGTTCCAAGCGGGATTTCACCGGAGAAAAATATTTTATCAGGATTGACCGTTAATAAACTTAAGGAGCACGGAAAGCGGGTCTGCGATGAGTTTACTCGATGAATTGGTCGACGCTTGTGAAAATATGGATTAGACAGTTTGGTTTCAGTAAAATCGTTGACTAATTGATTTTTAAACCACGACTACTTTTAGTCTTGGTTTTACTTGCTTCCAAGACATACCGTCTTTATCTGTCCCTCAAATGAAGTCACGCAATCTAAGGTCATATTCCCTCGATCGACAATTCGGTTTCACCTTGATTGAGTTGTTGGTTGTCATTGCCATTATTGCAATCCTTGCGGGGTTACTATTGCCGGCATTGGCGAAGGCAAAGGAAAAGGCCACGGGCATCAGTTGCATGAACAATGGTCGCCAACTTCAGTTGGCCTGGTTTTATTTTTCCGGAGATAACGATGACTGGATCGTGCCCAGTCGTTCCTGGGTTGCCGGTGGACTGAATTACGACGGGAACAACTCAATGAACACCGACAAGGCTATCCTCATGAATGAGAAATTGTCCGCCCTGGCCTCCTATACTGAAACACCAGAAATCTACAAATGTCCGGCTGACAAGTCCTTCGTGGTCAAGGGCCGCACCACCATGGCGAGAGTGAGAAGTTTTGCCATGAACAGTTGGCTTGCCGGTGCCTGGCAAGGGAGAAGGGTCACCGGCAGCAACGGCGGCAATCAAGGAGATGGCAAGAGCTATAATGAGTTCTTCAAACAAACTGATTTCAGGGATCCGACCCCGTCGGAGACCTGGTTGTTCGTGGATGAGCATCCGGACGGGATCAACGATGGCTGGCTGGCGGTGCGCATGTATTCCAATGGCCAAGCCTACTGGCGTGATCTGCCTGCCAGTTACCATAATGGAGCCTGTGGGTTTAGTTTTGCTGATGGGCATTCGGAGATCCACAAGTGGATCGGTGCGGAGACCTGTCATCCAGTCGAGCGCCGTTACAACAGCTTCAATTTTTTTGCCCGAACAGAAGAAAGCAAGAGGGACTATGTTTGGTTCAAGGATCATTCAACAGCCCTGACTAAACGATGATCCATGCTTTACTCCGATTGCTGTTAACAGAGTTCCAAAATATTCGCCTTAAACATCGAGCTTGAAACAAACAGACATGAAAAGAATTCCGCCAATTGACAGTCCGGTTCATCGTCGGGATTTTATCAAAAGCTCACTTCTTGGCGGGGCGTCGTTTGTCACCGCTTGGCCGGTTCTCGGCGGGGCCACGAGCCAGGAAACGGAACAGCCCCGGCCGCTGCGGTTTGGGATCATTGCGGACATTCACAAGGATGTCATGCACGATGCCGATGAGCGGCTGCGGGTGTTCATTGAGCAGATGGAGCGTGAGAAGGTTGATTTCATTCTTCAACTGGGTGACTTCTGTGTTCCCAAGGAGGAAAACCTTGGCTTCCTCAAGATTTGGAACACCTTCAAGGGGCCCAAGTATCACGTCCTTGGGAACCATGACACGGATGACAATGGGCAGGGTTCCACCACCCGGGAACGGACGATGGCCTATTGGGGGATGCCGGCCCGGTTTTATTCCTTTGACCGGGGCGGGGTGCACTTTGTCGTGCTCGACGGCAACGACAGGCCGGCAGATCACAAATCAGGCTATCCACGGTTCATGGCCAGCGACCAGTTGGAGTGGCTGCGAAAGGACTTGGCAGCGACCAAAAAGAGCACGGTGATCTTCGTCCACCAAAGTCCCGAGCGCCCGGAGGATGGCGGATTGCAGAATGGCGCAGCGGTCCGGGGCGTCCTTGAGCAGGCCAACCATGACGCCGGTTTCCGGAAGGTGGTCGCCTGTTTCACCGGGCACCATCACCGCGACTACGTCCGTCAGATCAACAACATCGTTTATCCGCAGATCAACAGCGCCTCTTATTACTGGGTCGGCGGTAACTTCATCCGGGTGCGGTATTCCAAGGAGGTTGATGCCCAGTATCCGTACATCAAATACACCGTGCCCTACAGGAACTCCATCTTTGCACTGGCGACCATCGACCCGGGGCGCGGATTCCTGAAGATCGAGGGGAAGCGAAGCGAGTTCGTCGGCCCCGCACCGTGGGAACTGGGTGAAACCAAGGATTACTGGGACGCCAAGACATTGACAGCCGGTGTTGCAAACTGGAAGATGCCGCTATGAAGGGTGTGCAACCAAACGGTTGGCTTAATAACCCGTTACCTTGCGAGAGAAAAATTAATCGCGGGGGATTTACCCTGATCGAGCTTCTTGTGGTCATCGCGATCATTGCCATTCTCGCCGCGCTACTGCTCCCCTCCCTTGCCAATGCGAAAAAGCAAGCGCATCGGGCAGGCTGCGCCAGCAATCAACATCAGATTCATTTGGCCTACCAGATGTATGTCGGGGATAATAATGACTGGTTTCCGGTGGCTCCGGGGCTTGCATCTGTAGGAGGCCAAACCGGCACGAATCACGGCAACGATGTCGTGCGAGGTCTTGTCGAGGAAAGAAAACGACCGCTCAATCGCTATACGGGCTCTACTGAGGTCTTTCGTTGCCCGGCAGACAAAGGAGACTCGCTCATGCTTGGAGGTCACGACCACGTGTTTACTTACCTGGGTAACAGTTACCGAGTCGCATGGTGGAATGCCTTCCGGGTCAAACGAGTCATCGGCTTGGCATACCCGAACCAAAACGACCGATGGACGGGCGCCAAGGCCCCACCCATCAAAGGAAGCGAGGTCGCCAGGAAGCCCTCCACGAAGATCATCCAGGGGGACTGGCACTGGCACGGAAACCGGGGACTAACCGATAAACGCAGTATCTGGCACAACTTCAAGGGCAAGGCGCGTTACAACATGGTCTTTGGTGACGGGCACGTGGAGTTTGTCCTTTGGCCTGTCGACTTTGCCAAGTGGATCCGGGAGCCTGTCGATATTGAGTTTGATTGGTGGTAGTCAATCGAAAACTCTGGCAAAGGCCTAACGTATCGTGAGCGGTTCCGAATTATTTTGACACCCTTTATCACAAAGAAAACAGAGTATTTACCGACTAGGGGTTTTACGTTGATTGAGCTTCTGGTGGTTATTGCAATTATTGCCATACTCGCCGCGTTGTTGCTCCCGGCCCTGGCCCAGTCCAAGGAGAAGGCCAAGGCTGTCGGGTGCCTGAACAACAAACGGCAGCTTGGCATTGCCATGATCCTCTACACGGATGACAACGATGACGAGTTGATCAACCTGGCGGTGAATGACGTCAACAGTAAGGACAAGGTTGTCACCGACAACCGCGCGGGTGGGATTCGCTGGTGGCCCGACCTTCTCAAACCGTATTCGCAGGATCGGTCGGTCAATCAATGCCCCTCGGTTCAGCGTCAGCACGGTTTTGGCATTGGGCTGAACTATCATGAATTAAGCATCTGGCGACCCCAGCCGAAGCACGTCATCAGGTACGACGATGTGAAACACCCGGTGGAGACGGTTCACCTTGCCGACGCCGCCATCATTGAAAATCCAAACGAACGGAATCCGGACAAATGGAGGGTGACCGTTGACCCAGGAAAAACATGGACGATCTTCCGGACGGTATTCTTTCGCACTCCCAATGGGGGGGCATACTACTCATTGCCCTCACGGATCGTGAACCGGCATGGGGGTCGATCCATGATGTTGTTCCTTGACGGACATGCCTCGTCCATGAAGGCAAGTGAGGTTGGGTTTCAATATCCGAAGGGCCACCCCTTGGCCATGTGGGACAGGGATTGAATGAGAGTACCCGGAAGTTTTCTTGCGCTTTGTTAGGGAGGTCGTTTCAAGCGAGGATCTTTGTCGCGGGTTCGCCGTAGACATCGGTCAGGCGGTAATCCCTGCCGGCATGTTCGAATGTCAACTGGGTGTGGTCCATTCCCATGATGTGCAATAATGTCGCATGCAGGTCATGAATGGTCATTCGATCCTCGACGGCATGGTATCCGTATTCATCGGTGGCACCGTACCGAAAACCTCCCTTGACACCGCCACCTGCCATCCAGACCGTGAAGCCATCGGGATGATGGTCACGCCCACGTTCACCGCTGCCGGCCTGTGCAGTAGGTGTTCTGCCAAATTCCCCACCCCAAAGGATTAGTGTGTCTTCAAGCATGCCCAGGCGCTTCAAGTCACGAATCAATCCCGTGATTGGCTTGTCGATTTGTCGAACATTAATTGAATGACCTTTTTCCAAGTGGGAATGCTGATCCCATTGTTCGTTATTGAACGGAAGACTGTGGGCATGGCTGACCTGAATGAAACGGACACCCCGTTCTGCGAAACGTCGCGCGAGCAGGCACATCTGCCCGAAGTTTTCGGTGTTTGAGTCGTCCATGCCGTAAAGTTTCCGTGTGATCTCAGATTCTCCTGAAAGATCGGTCACATCCGGGGCCTCCGTCTGCATGCGAAAGGCCAGTTCGAACGACTGGATTCGAGCCTCCAAGGCTTCGTTAATTGTTGAATTTGACCGGTTCCGTTCGTGCAATTTACGCAAAAGTTCCAGTTGAAGTTTTTGCTGGCGCGGACTCAAAGAATCATTGGTCATGTAGTTGAACTTGGCGTCCTTGGCCAATGTATTGGGATATCCAGGTGCGCCCAATGGAACTCCCTGATGGATTGATGGAAGGAATGCCGATCCAAAATTATTCACTCCGCCATGAAGGGTGGTGGGGCAAATGGTGATGAAGCCGGGCAGGTTGTCACTTTCCGTTCCCAGGCCATAACTGACCCATGCACCCATGCTGGGACGAAGGAATGCCTCATCACCGCAGTGAATCTTCATGCAGGCCCCGCCGTGCGCGACATTTGTCTCACATACTGAATTAATGACACACAATTCATCCGAGATTCCCGGAAGATGCTCCCATAGGTCGGACATCCATTGCCCGGAGGCGCCCACACGCCGGAAGCCCCAGGGCGGTTTCATAATGTTGGCCCGATTGGCAAACTGGACTTCACGCTCCTTGAAGGGAAGGGGTTTGTCATGCTCCTTGTACAGGCGGGGCTTGTAGTCGAACAAATCCACGTGTGAAGGACCACCATGCATGAAGAGAAAAATCACCCGCTTAGCCCGAGGTCGAATATGAGGTTCCTTGGCCGCTAGGGGGGAGCCTGTTGCAGTGGTAGTGGATGCTCTTACAGGGCAGGGCATCATACCGTGCAATGCCAAGCCCCCAAACCCAAGGCACATTTGCTGGAGCATCGTCCTCCGGGAATAAGGATGGATCAAGGATGCAAAGTTTTCAGCATGCTCATGTTGCGGATTCTGATGATTCACTTGTTTGGTTACCATACGTGAATGAAGTCGTTTGACATCACCAAGGCGTGGCAAAGCGCATTCCACGATGCGGTCTTGTTTGGATCTGAGTCCTCGACGGAAAAATCCTCAAGAAAACGCGCAGCCCACTGCAATTCATCGGGGGTGGGGGAACGCGTCAGCAGGGCCCGATAGAGAAGATTGACCGAGGATTCCAAGTTCTTTCCGGGGGCGTTTAACCAGTTTTTCGCGATCCGCCGGGATTCGTTCATGAGAAAATCACCGTTCATCATCATCAGTGCCTGGGTCGGCACCGTGGTAGTGACTCGGTTGCCAACCGACTCGGCAGCATTTGGGAAATCAAGCAGGGTCAACAGGTCATAGACATTGGATCGAACCACCGGAAGATAGACACTCCGACGATCACTTTGCTGATAGAAGTTCTGGTTGCTGGCCAAATCCGTTGGAGATGGGTCCTGCGACTTGACCTGCATCGATCCGCCGTCAAGTGCCCATTGCAGACGGCCTGAAAGTTGAAGCAAACTGTCCCGAAAAACCTCCGCCTCCATCCGGCGCATCTCCCTTTTCCAGAGTAACACATTGCCTGGATCCCTTTCCATTGCGGCTGGATTCTCCACGTTTGACGCCATCTGGTAGGTGCTGGAGTTGAGGATTTCGCGATGCAGCGACTTAAGTGACCAGCCCGAGCGCATGAATTTCAATGCCAAGTGATCCAGCAACTTGGGGTGTGTGGGTCGTTGCCCCTTTGTCCCAAAATTGTTAGGAGTGGCAACAATTCCACGACCAAAATGCCACCGCCAGATCCGGTTGACCATCACCCGCGCTGTTAGAGGGTGATCGGGACGAGCCAACCATTTGGCCAGCTGTAATCGGCCGCTTTGGTCCTTGGGAATATCCGGGATGCCCTGGAAACCAAAGCCAATGGGAGCCCCCCTGGGAATCATATTTCCAAGGTCCCGGTGACTGCCGCGAACATGGAGTTTGATATCCTGAACTTTTCCATCCTTTACCGCCATGACCATCCTTGGTTTTGGCGCGGCCTTTTGTTTCTCGGCCAGTTGTTTGTTCAATTTCCCAATTTCAGCATTCACTATTTCCAATGCGTTTGAATCTCCCTTAAGCGGTGTCAGGCGTATCTGGTCTATATGGGACATCATGGGTTCGGACTCAATCCGCAGCGTAAACTGCTGGGCTGTGGTTTTGAACAGGCCTTCTGAATGCCACTGTTGATGCTCCGGAAGCCATCCGCCGGTCGTGTTTGCAATCGCATTATCCCTTATCACCTTGCCATCCATCAGAATGCGTCCTGGTCGAGAAGATGCTGCGGCATAACGAAGTTCCAATTGAAGCAACCCTGACGCTTTAAAGGTCAGATCGTATTCTACAAAATTTTTCTGTGATCCGGGGTCGGATATGATCCCGATGTCTTTCCCGTAACTGTCGTTGTCTACGATGACATTACCGCGATCAAATTTTTCCGCCTGCAACTGGATTCGGTTTTCTGAGTCAAGGACACCTTCAAGTTTTTTCTCTGCGGCCTTAAGGCGGCCCTTGAGCGTCTCGGATTCCTTTTCAAAGACTTTTTTTTCGGCGAGAAACAGTGAGGTTTTCAACGGTTGATCATTCGCGACGGTGCTATGCAAGATACCAGCCAGAGAGTAGTAGTCCTTGCTCGGAATGGGATCGAACTTGTGATCGTGGCAGCGGGCACAGCTTATTGTGAGCCCAAGGATGGCCTTACCGAATGTATCAATCTGTTCGTCGATGCTGTCCGCCCTTTTTTTCACGGGGTCCTGTTCGGCAAGAATCTTGGTTCCGATGGAAAGGAAACCGGTGGCGGTCAGGGCCGCGCTTCTGGAATCGGAACCCTCCTTGTGGCTGAGAAGATCACCCGCAATTTGCTCGCGAAGAAACTCATCGTAGGGCAGGTCACGATTGAGGGCGCCAATGACATAGTTGCGATAATGGTGCGCGTGTGGGTAGGCATGGTTTTCATCGCTCCCGTTCGAGTCGGCGTAGCGTGCCACGTCCAACCAATGCCGTCCCCACCGTTCCCCGTATGCCGGAAGAGCGAGTAATTTCTCCACAACCCGCTGCCATGACTGCGGGGATGTGTCCTCAAGAAACTCCCTGACTTCTTTGGGCGTTGGAGGCAGGCCGATCAGGTCGAGATATGCCCGTCTAATCAGGGTGCGTCGACTGGCTCGCCTTGCCGGGGCCAGTTCGACCTGCTCGAGCTTGGCCAGAATAAAGTGGTCCATCGACCGTCTTGGCCAAGCGCTATCCTTCACTCTGGGCAGTTGTTGATCGGCCACAGGTTCAAACGCCCAGTGTCTTTGATAGGATGCACCCTGATCGATCCAGGTTTTGAGCGTTTCGATCTCAACTTCACTCAACATGGTGCCATTCCCAGATGGCGGCATACGCTCATCCGGATTTTTGGATGTGATCCTCTGGACTAGGAGGCTTTCAGTGCTGTTCCCGGGAAGAATCGCTGCAGGCTTGGATTTGCGGGGCGAGATTGCCGTATCATAAAGATCCAGGCGCAACCCAGCCTTACGCTGGTTGGCATCAGGACCGTGGCACTCCAGGCAATGCTTGGAGAGGATGGGACTAATGTCCTGACTGAAATTGACCGGACGCTCCTTTGTTGAGTCCGTTGTTGCAAGGCTGGTGAGTGGTAGTGCGAGGATTGCGGCACCGAACAGCAGCGACAGGATCAAGCTGAATAGTTTCCGCTTTAAAGGGCAGACAGATTCACGCTCATTCTGCTCAACTCGCATCATCTTTTAAAGGAAGCAAATTAAATTCTAGAAATTGGGATTTCAATTGAAAAGATTGATGGTATCCAAGGGCATCCAGTCTCCAGCGCCTTTTCAGGGTTGGAGCCTTGTTTTTGAGTAGTCGTGGGCGTAGCCCCGTTTCATGTATTGCACATCCCTATTTTCCGGAGGTCGCGCTGACATGCCGTATTGTCCCAGCCCCATGTTTTGGGTAGCCATCTTCAGTGTGCTGGAATCGAGCCAGCCATGGGTTTCGGCATGGCCGTCGCAAAAACCCAGTGTGCTCTTTTTGTTGTGCCATATGGCAATCACATCGATCCAGTTGTTGTTTTGGGGGTTGGGATCAATCAAAAAGGAGCCGATATTCCAGCCCCGATAATCGGAGCGCTCCACGAACACATATTTTGAGCTTGGTCGCTTGATTTGCGCATATTTCCTGATGGCAATCGCCGTGTGCTCGCCGTTCAGGCCGCCGGCAATCGAGTAACTGTCAAAAGCCAGGCCCTTGCTGAGGCTCTCTCTGCGAATCCGGCCATCTCCGGGGCAATGGTAGCAGTCTGCGTTGTTCACGTAAGGGAAGAGTTTGCCGGCACGGATGCCTTCCTTGACACCCTCAATGTATTTACTGGGATCGCCACTGGAGGACTTTGGAGGCATTGACCAGTCAATCGGTCCGCCATGGTTGTTTCCACCCACCATGACGCCGTCGTGGTCATCGGCGTACATGTGCCAACCGAGTGACAATTGCTTTTGATTTCCCTGGCAGCGTGCGCCGGTGGCCAGTTCCTTTGCCTTGGCCAGGGCGGGCAACAGAGTTCTATCAGCGTGAATCCCTTAATTGGTTTAATTGTCATTCAGCTTTCAATTCTTCTGCCGTGTTGCCGCCGTGTTTGCGGAGGAGGTCGGTGGTTGCGGTTTTGCGTCCTTCGAGAGCAGCATCCGGACCCGTTTAAGGGGTTCGACCTAAGCCCACAAAACTATTCCGGTTGGACAACTCGGAAGAAAGCTGTTTGGTCGATGATGGGTGTTTCGAAGGTCGTGTTGTTCGTTGCACCACCAACGTTTTCCCATGAACCCTCACCAAAGGCGGTTCGAGACTGCACTTGGAAGGGCGGATCCCCCCCCTCCCAGGTGATCTGGAATTTGCCGTCACTGATCTGAACTCGAGTAATATTCAAGGAAGTCGGTGGTGTCAGGATTGTGTTTCCTTCAGCCAGGTAAGCTATCTCATCGGTACGCAGCACCCGATTCCAGATTCCCACCTCATCAATAAGACCCTCAAAGAACCGGCCACTCCCTCCGCGATAGGTGCCTATGTGAAATCCACCCGTGTCCGCCGTGCCCACTCCCGCGGGCGTCGTGA
>JYMV01016099.1_pt1 | contig 11634 bp, 10 predicted proteins | sample 338911 | NCBI WGS metagenome assembly JYMV01 (sample SAMN03354496, study PRJNA234377) | hydrothermal vent metagenome | biome: Deep sea; feature: Hydrothermal plumes at the Eastern Lau Spreading Center, Western Pacific Ocean; material: Seawater | place: Tonga | collected 2009 | depth 2000 m m
CAACGCTGGAAACATTCCGATCTGGGAAGGTTCGGAAGCAACAAGCCTGCTCGGAGAGGCAGGATCAGTGGAACCAGATGCTTGGCGGGTGGTCATGCTAGGACTGGTGTTCGGGATCATTGTGGGTTTGCTGAGCCTGCTCCGGACTTCAGTTGCAGGGCCTGGGAGGGGAATGAAATGAGTCGTTTATTGATTGGATGTATGATCGGCTTGATTGCCGTGACCAGCACGGTCAGCGCCCAGGAAATTAAAAGATCGTTGGTAATTCCCTACGAAGGGGAGAGCAAGGTCAAGGTTCGCCACAGCATGGACATGGATGGCATGATCATGAATGAGAATAAGGACAGGCTTCCGGACGGATGCAAGGAGATTTCCGGTGACCTCCAGTTCACTGTTCACGCTGGACGCAAGTACGCTGCACGTTTTCCCGGAAAAATGTTTGCCTATGACCAACAGCAATGGGAAGTCGAGCCGTGCAGCAGGATTACCGTGAAATTCGTGAACGATGACCACATTCGCCATCAGTTCATGATTCATGGTTTGCCGGAATATCTTTACCCACCTACGGGAATGTTCACTATCGAGGTTACTGGTCCCGGCAGCAAGACTGCGACCTTTATTGTGCCGGACGAACCCAAGACATTCCTGGTCCATTGCGAACTTGCGCAGCACATGGAAAAAGGCATGAAGGCGCAGATGAAAGTGGCGCAAGGAGACGGGGATATTGCCAGCATCCCGGGGCTCACGCCAGTCGAGAATCCGGACAGCTACAGAGTAGACTGGACAGCCTCCAGGTGGGTTTACTTGGTGCTGGCAATGTTGGCGGGCCTGGGAGCTGTGCTCGGGTTTCGGTTTTACAGACGAGATAAGGCAGGCCAATAGGATTTTGCATTGAGACCATGGTTATCAGAAAAGAGGAGAAAGTAGGGCACTATGATTGAAGCGCGCGATCTGACGAGATTATATGGTGACTTCAAGGCCGTCGAAGACGTTTCCTGCAGAATTGAATCAGGTGAGATCGTTGGATTGCTGGGCCATAACGGCGCCGGCAAGACAACCATCATGAAAATGATGACCGGGTATTTGGAGCCGACCTCCGGTTCGATTCTGGTCGATGATCTCAATATGGCCAATGACCGTTTGGCCATCCAGCAACGAATTGGATACCTGCCGGAGAATTGCCCGCTTTATCCCGATATGACAGTGATCGATTTCCTGGATTATGCGGCCGGCCTGAGAGGATTGACCGTTGAAGCCCGAAAGCCGGCCATACGCATGGCCATCCGGCGGATGGAACTCGAGGACAAGGCGACTCATCCGATCAGTACGCTCTCTCGGGGTTACAGGCAGCGGGTCGGTGTTGCTCAGGCAATTCTGAAACAGTCTGACATCCTGATTCTTGACGAGCCTACGAATGGGCTGGATCCCTCGCAGATTCAGCACATGCTCGACATCATCGTCGAACTGGGCAGGGAGTCTACCGTGATCCTGTCGACTCATATCCTGCGCGAGGTTCAGGCGGTTTGCGATCGGGTCCTGATCATTCGCGATGGTCGTCTAGCGGTTGATTCGAGGATCAAGGATCTGGAAAAGGGACAAAAACTCATTCTGGTGATTGATGCCGCACCGGGGGTCGCTGTGGAGAACCTTATGCGGATTGACGGTGTTTCCTCGGCCGAATTCCTTCGCAGTAGCGAAGGCCGCTACCATTACGCGCTGGAATTTGCGGTTCTGGATGGCTCGGTGGATGAAATGTCACAGCCTGTGGCAAGGACTGTACTCGATCTGGGGTATCGGCTTTATGGATTGACCCCAGAAAAACGTGACCTTGAAGGCGTGTTTAACGAAATCAATGCTACCGACAGGGACGCGGGAGGGCATCAGGATGCAGCGTAGGATCAACCTGGTTGCAAGAAAGGAAATCGCGGGATTTTTCGCTTCACCAGCGGCATTTATTTTTTTTGGGGCCTTTCTGGTCGTGACCCTCTTTGTTTTCTTCTGGGTTGAGAAATTTTTCGCCCGGAATATCTCCGATGCGAGACCTCTTTTCGAGTGGATGCCGGTTTTGCTCATCTTCCTGGTCTCCGCGTTAACGATGCGCATGTGGAGCGAAGAAAAGCGAGCTGGGACACTGGAATTTCTGTTGACGGCACCGGTCAGCCCGGTTGATTTTGTGCTGGGTAAGTTTTTCGCCTGTATGGGACTTGTAGCCATTGCTCTGCTACTGACCCTGCCGGTACCGTTCACGGTTAGCTTGCTTGGCAACCTTGACTGGGGGCCTGTTTGGGGCGCCTACATTGCGACTCTTTTCCTGGCCGGTGCGTATACAGCGATCGGCCTGACCGTCAGCGCGCGGAGCGATAGCCAGATTGTCAGCCTGATTACAACGGTCTTGGTGTGCACGCTGTTTTACCTGCTTGGATCTGACACCGTAACCCAACTGTTCGGCAACACGCTGAGCGAATTCTTTAAGATGCTGGGAAGCGGGTCGAGATTTTCTTCCATTACCCGTGGGGTAATCGACTTCCGGGATCTTTACTATTATCTCAGCATCATTGGCATCTTCCTGTGCCTGAATGTCTATTTCTTGGAATCGGGTCGATGGGATAGGGGATCGAAGCAGCCGTCGCATCTTCGCTGGCAAATTCTGGTCACCCTTATGGTGGCAAACTTTGCCGTGACTAATCTGTGGTTACAGAAAGTGACCTGGATCCGGATCGATCTTACAGAAGGAAAAATTTATTCGATTTCCAATGCGACCCGGCATTACCTGGACCAGTTGCGCGAGCCACTGCTGATCCGGGGTTATTTCAGCGCCAAGACGCATCCGTTGCTGGCGCCACTCGTGCCACAACTTCGTGATCTGATACTGGAATATGAGGTTGCTAGCGGCGGCAAGGTGCGTGCGGAGTTCGTCGACCCGCTGGAACATCCGGAATTGGAAGAAGAGGCCGGACAGAAATACGGCATTAAGCCTGTCCCCTTCCAGATTTCAGATAAGTACCAGGCATCGCTGGTGAATTCGTACTTTGATGTTCTGGTTCAGTATGGTGACCAGTACCAGGTTCTCGGATTCAGAGATCTGGTCGAGGTGAGATCGGCGACTGAAACGCAAATGGACGTTGAATTGCAGAACCCAGAATACGAGATCACCCGATCGATCAAGAAGGTGCTTTATGAATACCAGAGTGCCGGCGATCTGTTTTTGGGACTGAAAAACCGTGTTCGTTTTACCGCGTATGTTTCTAGCGATTCCGTGCTTCCGGAGGGGTTGGCCGGCTATCGCCAGGAGATTGCTGAGGTGCTTGATGAGCTGGAAGGCAGGTCTTCCGGAAAATTTGAATATCGGTTCGTCGATCCTGATGAAAACAACCGTGCGGTCGCGATGGAGATTGACGAACAATACGGTTTTCGGCCCATGAGGGCGGGTCTGCTTGACCCCGAGACTTTCTATTTCCACATGATTCTAGAAAATGGAGACCAAGTGGTTCAGGTCCCGGTCAGCGAGTATCTTGACGGGAATGCTTTCAGGAGAAGTCTCGAAGCGGCGATGAAGCGCTATTCTTCGGGATTCATGCGCACCGTGGCTTTGCATACTCCGCCCATTCCGGCGGCAAACCCGTACATGCAGCAAATGCAATCATCAGGGAAGCGATTTCAATTGCTGCGCGAGAAACTGCAAGAAAACCATATTCTGGTGCCGGCAAACATGGCCAACGGGTTGCTCCCTGAGGATGTTGATTTGTTGTTTGTGGTGGCCCCGCGTTCACTGAGCGATCGGCAGGTCTTTGCCATGGACCAATTCCTGATGAAGGGTGGAACCGTGATCGTCTCCACATCGCCCTACGAGGCAGTGATCGGCGGAGGGTCCCTGAGCGCATCGGAGTATGAATCGGGGTTGACCAAATGGCTTCTACATCACGGAATATCGGTCGATCAGTCGATGGTACTTGATCCGCAGAACACCATGTTGCCGATCCCGGTTAGTCGAAGCGTCGGCGGATTCGTGATACAGGAGATGCGCATGATCGAATACCCCTATTTTATTGATGTTCGGGGCGAGGGGCTTGATTCGGGTGATGGCCTTGCCGCGGGCCTTGCACAGGTAACCATCGACTGGGCTTCTCCACTGAGTCTTGATGCAGAGAAGAACAACAAGCGACAGGTTTCCCGGTTCATGAAAACTTCGGACCAGGCTTGGAGTTCGGAATCATTACAAATCCTGCCGAACTTCCGTGTCCACGGGCCACTTGGCTTCGAACCGGGAAATGAAAGGCAAGTTTACACGCTGGGAGTTTCGGTCGAAGGGACATTCGAATCTTTCTTCAAGGATAGACCGTCCCCGATGCTGGCCGATCCAGACGACAAGGCTTCAGACCCTAAGAAGGAGGGCGAGGACCAGGAAGGGGCTCAGAACATGGCCGTGATTTCAGGTGTGATTGAGAAATCACCCGAATCGGCGCGCATTATTGTTTTTTCATCGAATGAATTCCTGACCGACCAGACGATACAGATGGCATCGAGCGCTAATGGCACCCTGTATTCCAATTCGCTGGATCTGGCCGAAAATGCCGTTGATTGGTCGCTTGAAGACCGAGCACTACTTTCCATTCGGAGTCGGGGCCACTTTTCAAGGACCCTGTATCAGCAGGCCGGCCAGATGCATCTGTTCTGGGAATACCTGAATTATGCGTTTGCCCTGTTCGGTTTGGTCATCGTGTATTTTGTTTATCGCTATATCCGTGGTCAGGCGACTTTGCGTTACCGCGATGTGCTTGAGAGCGGGGGTCTTTAATCGATGGTCAATCAGTTTAGAAACCTATCAGTTCTGTTTGTGGCCCAGGTTATTCTGACCTTTGTTCTGTTTCTGTCCGACTCGGATACCGGGGCTTATATTCAGAACGAGAAGCTGGTGGACCTGCAGCTTGATTCGCTCGACAGAATTGTGATCGAACAGCCGGAAGACAGGCCACTGGTGCTGGAAAAACAGGGGGGGAACTGGGTTTTGCCGGATTATTTCGGTTTTCCGGCCTCCGTTGAAAAAATAACCCGTACCTTCGGTAAACTGTTTGACACCAAGATTGGCTGGCCGGTTGCTACCACCGATGCCGCCGAGAGCCGGTTCAAGGTTGCCGCGGACCAGTTCGAACGCAAGCTGGTTTTTTCATCGGCCAATGTGACCGAAACCCTTTATCTGGGTACTTCCCCCGGGTTCAAGAAGATTCATGCCAGGATGGATGGGAGCAATACTATCTACGGGATCATGTTCAGTGCCTACCAGGCCAGCATCAAGACCCGGGAATGGGCCGACCAGAACTTCCTGCATCTTCCCCGTGACCAGATCGAGGGAATAGAACTTAGTGACCTAGTGCTCAGGCGCGCCGACGGAAAATTCACGGTTGAAGGGATAAGCGATGCGGAAATGGTGGTGGAAGCGGGAATTGCGAACTTGCTTGCCGACGTCAGTACGCTGGGATTCCTGGAGGTCCTGGGTAAAGAGGATGTCCCTTCTTTTCACCTTGAGTCCCCGGAATTTGATTTTGTCATTCTCTCCAAGAGCGGTGAGCGGATACAGTACCGCTACGGAAAGCTGGACGAAAAGGATCAGTACGTGTTGAAAGCGTCTAACAGCGAGTATTTTTTCAAGGTTTCAAAGTACAATCTGGAAAGTCTGCAAGATGTGCAGCGGGCAAAACTAGTGCAGGAGGGTCCCGTAAACCCGGTTGAGAATTCGGCGGCCGATCCAAGGTCGACCGATTAGGCTTTGTCCGGCAATATGAAAGACTGGTTTCTGAACACGACAGGAATCCGGCTTTGGAGCGGGGTGGTGTGCTGATGAGTGGACCCGACCAGCAACAGCGTGCGGAACCGGGTCTTACCGTTTCAGGCCTGCATTGCAGTAGGGACGGACGGGATCTTTTCAAGGACCTCAGCTTCCGTCTGCGGGCAGGGGAGCTTCTGGTGGTGGAAGGGCGGAACGGTTCAGGAAAGACCAGCCTGTTGCGGATTCTGTGCGGGATCCGGATGCAGGAATCAGGTTCAATCAACTGGGACGACTCGCCGATCGGCGAACTCGGACCCCTCTACCACCAGGAAATGGCCTATATCGGTCATCATGATGGCATCAAGGGTGACCTGACCGTTGCCGAGAATATTCAGCTGGCCAAAGCCTTGGGCAAGCCCTCGGGTACCGATCTGCAAACGATCCTCAAACGCCTGCAATTGTCAGGTTACAATGAGGTTCTGGCGAGGGCCCTGTCGGCAGGTCAGAAAAGGCGGCTGGCGCTTTCAAGGTTGTTGGCCACCGTCAGCCGGCTATGGATACTGGATGAACCGTTTACGTCGCTGGACCGTCGCGGTGTCGAGATTTGTGAACAGCTGATTTCTTCCCATTTGACACACGGAGGGATGGTGGTCATGACTTCGCATCATGCAATGGAACTGCCGGGCGTGGAAATTACCCGCCTGCGTTTGTCCTAATGAATGATCGATCCCTTGCCAGGGCGTTCAGCCTGCTACTCAGGCGGGACCTCGTGATCAATTTCAGACAGCGTTCGGAATGCGTGAATCCAGTGTTGTTCTTTGTCATCGTAGTGACTTTGTTTGCACTCGGAACAGGGGCTGATCGCGCCTTGCTTCTTTCCATGGCTCCGGGGGTGATCTGGGTTTCCGCATTGCTTGCCTCGATGCTTTCCCTGGAGAGCATTTTTAGATCGGATTTCGAGGACGGATCGTTGGAGCAGTTGCTGTTGAGTGCCCATCCGGTTACCGTACTGGTGTTGGCCAAGGTCACGGCGCACTGGCTGGTCACCGGGCTCCCGTTGATACTGGTTGCGCCACTGCTGTGCATCTTGCTCGGATTGTCAGGCGAGGGTCTTGAAACCTTGATACTGACCCTTCTGATCGGAACACCGATACTGAGCCTGGTGGGAGCAATCGGCGTGGCTCTGACAGTCGGTTTGCGTCGCGGTGGAGTGATTATTTCTCTACTGGTTTTACCTCTTTATATCCCGGTCCTGATCTTCGGTACCAGTGCCGTACAAATGTCTGCCGCTGGGTTTCCCGTCAATGGTCAGCTGTCCATGCTTGCCGCGCTACTGGCCTTGGCCTTGGCTCTGGCACCACTGCCGACAGCTGCCGCACTACGAATGAGTTTGAGTTGAACAGATTACTACGCTTTTATCATCGAATGGGGTCGCCGCCCCATTTCTATCGGTTTACCGGCAAGATCCTGCCGTGGCTTAGCCTGCTTTGCGCGCTGCTCATCGCCACTGGACTTTGGGGTGGCCTGGTGGAAGCACCGGCGGATTACCAGCAGGGCGACAGTTTCCGGATCATTTATGTTCACGTGCCCAGCGCGTGGATGTCGCTCTTTGTTTACGTGGTCATGGCAGTGTGCGGAGCCATCGGGTTAATCTGGCATATGAAGAACGCGGAGGTCATTGCCATTAGCAGTGCCCCGATCGGGGCCAGTTTTACTTTCCTGGCGCTGGTTACGGGTTCTCTCTGGGGTAAACCGATGTGGGGCAGTTGGTGGGTTTGGGACGCGCGTTTGACTTCGGAGCTGATCCTTCTGTTCCTGTACCTTGGCGTGATTGGCCTTTACGCAGCGATCGAAGACAAGCGGACGGCATCGCGGGCCGTTGCAATTCTGGCCTTGGTCGGATTGGTCAATATTCCGATCATTCATTATTCGGTGGAGTGGTGGAATACCTTGCACCAGGGCCCGACCGTCACCAAATTTGATAAACCTTCAATCCATGTTTCGATGCTGATCCCATTGCTTTTGATGGCGGGCGGTTTCAAGCTGTTTTACCTAATTTCGGTCCTGATACGCGCCCGCGGCGAGCTGATCGAACGGGAAAGCAACAGTAACTGGGTCAGTGAACTCCTGGAAAAACGATGAATCTGGATCAATTCCTTCACATGGGAGGTTACGGTTTTTACATTTGGACCTCCTACGGCATCGCTTTCGTGGTCCTAGCGTTGAATATCATTCTTCCGATTCGTCAGCAGAAACGAGCATTGAAAGATATTGCTAATCGTCGTCGCCGAAATCAAGAGAGAATGAGTGATTTATGAAACCGGTCAGAAAACAGCGTCTTTATCTGATTCTTGCCATGGTGGTGGCCATTGCCGTTGCCGCGGGCTTCGGACTTAATGCGTTCAACCAGAACTTGATGTTTTTCTTTGCCCCGACCGAAGTAGTTGCTGGAAAAGCCCCTGACACTGCGGTCTTCAGGCTTGGTGGAATGGTGGTCGAGGGCAGTGTCCAGAGGCCGGGTGACGACCTTCTCGTGCGTTTCGATCTCACCGATTTCGAACAGGTGGTTTCGGTAGAGTACACCGGCATTCTGCCAGACCTTTTCAGGGAAGGGCAAGGGATCGTATCGAGAGGACGCCTGCGTACCGACGGTGTCTTCGTGGCCGAAGAAGTTCTTGCAAAACACGATGAAAACTATATGCCTCCGGAGGTCGCTGCCAGCCTGAAACGGGCACCCGAGGACCTGAAGTGATCTCGCCGGAGCCTTTGTTAGTGCTGGATCTTGGAAGGCGTTTGGTGCTTCTTTTGGCCTAAATGCAGTGCGGTCAGGCTGTTTTCAGGCGTGATGGCATAGATACTTCCGCTAAAGTCATCTGAAATGAAAAGGGTTCCATCGGCGCTTTCTGCAATGTCCACCGGTCGGCCGATGACCTTCCCCTCCACCTCGAATCCGCTGATGAACTTGCGTTCGGAGATGGTTCCATCTTTTCCGAAATGAAGAGAAACCACTTCGTATCCCTGTTTTTCGGTTCGATTCCAGGAACCGTGGAGGGTTACCAATGCTGCATCCTTGTAACCATGGGGGAAGGCTTCCGATCGAAGGAAATGAATGCTTAACGGCGTGCTGTGAGCTGGGAATTCATGCGATGGCCTGACGCTCTTGTCGATTTCCGTCTGGCGGCCATGACCGAGGTCGGGATCAGCAACCCGGTTGCCGTTGGTATAGGGCCAGCCATGGAAACTGCCTCTTTCGATGTGATTCAGTTCATCTGGCGGGAAATCGTTGCCGAGGAAATCGCGGCCGATATCCACTCCGTAAAGTTCGCCGGTGTCTGGTTTCCAGTCGAACCCCACCATATTGCGAAGGCCGGTGGCATAAATTTCACCATCGTTTCCATCGGGCCGGAACCGTAAAATGGCTGCCCGCCAGGGGTTTGTTTCGATGCAGGCGTTGCAGCTGGAGCCAACGCTTAAATACATCCAGCCGTCGGGACCGAAGCGAAGCGAACGGGTCCAGTGATTACCGCCAGCGGGAATCCCGGTGACAACCGTCTCGACATCACCGTGAATCACTCGCGACTGCTGGTCGAAGCGGACCCGACGTATGGCATTGGTTTCGGCAACATACAGCCAGCCATCATGCAGATCAATGCCGTGCGGCCTATTCAGGCCGGAGACAAGCTGATGCCGACCATCTGGATATCCATCGTTGTCCCGGTCGGTCTCGAGCAGCACAATTGTCCCGGATCGGGGCAGGCTGACCAAGAGATCGCCGGTCCGGGTCAATTTCAGTGCTCGCGCATCCCGCAGTTCGCTCGCGTAAAGGCGAATCGTAAAACCATCGGGTAAGTGCAGACGCTTTTCAAGAGGGTCGTCAACGGAGGGCCAGTTATGCGGTCCCAATAGCCCTAGCGGAACATTGACCGCATAGCGCTCCGGCAGAAAAAACCATATGATGGCCAGGGCGGTCAGCATGTAAAGGAGTTGTCGAAAGAAGGGCTTCATGGGACATGCAGGATGTCGGTGGAAGGCGATCGTGTGTCAGCGAGGTGCTAAAGTCTGTTGTTGCCGTTGGTAATGGCTTTTATGAAGGACCGTTGCCCAGTTTGACTAAGCTATCATGGGGCCGTTCCCAGTGACAAATGGTTGCAAGGAAACGGGTTCGGTTGCCTCCCGTCTGGGGCAGCCTGATGTTTTCGCGAGGTGAAATGGCTGATTTCCTGTTTGGTGCCTGCCTGCTAGAACATGCGGGGTTCCTGTGATTGATCCGTGAAACGGACACCGCGTCGTTATCGGATGCCATTCGGAATTTTCTCGGAACCGCCATTCGGGGGATGTAAAATTTCAGCCCGGAAAGGTATTTCCTTGGCATTGTCATGCTTGCTAGTGATGCTGATCGGCGTCCTGTCGGGCTGTGGAGATTCGGTATGGAACAATCCGTATCCGACCTCCGATTCGTCCAGCAATATTCTGTATTCTTCATTTTCGGAAAGGCCAAAACACCTGGATCCGGCGGTTGCATACAGTTCCAACGAATATGCATTGATCGCGCAGGTTTACGAACCTGTCCTGCAATACCATTATTTGCTGCGACCGTACAGGCTGGTTCCACTGTCTGCGGAGCAGCATCCGGAAGTGATTTACCGTGATAGCGAGGGCCGGGCAATGGAGAAAGAGAGCGATGAAGGCCTGGTGGCGTTCACCGACTATGTCATTGCCATTGCACCGGGCATTCGTTACCAGCCCCACCCGTCGTTTGCGAAAGATGAACAGGGCAATTTTCTGTACCATGCGTTGGTGCCGGATGCGCTCGACGGTATCCATTCGATCGGCGATTTCCCGCAGACGGGCAGCAGGGAACTGGTTGCTGAGGACTACATATACCAGATCAAGCGACTGGTGGATCCCGACGTTCATTCACCAATCGCCGAATTCATGAAGGCCTATATCGTCGGTCTTTCGGGATTGTCGAATCGACTTGAAGCGGCAAGAATCCCGGGAAAGGCTACCGATCTCAATGCGTTTGGGCTGGAAGGTGTTAAAGCACTGGACCGGTACCGATACCGAATAAGGATACGGGGAAAGTATCCGCAATTCCGTTACTGGCTGGCGATGCCCTTTTTTTCACCGATGCCGTGGGAGGCGGTTCGATTCTATCGGCAGAAGGCTCTGCAGCAGAGAAACATTACCCTCGACTGGTTCCCGGTGGGGACGGGGCCCTACATGGTGGTTGAAAACAATCCGAACCGGCGCATGGTTTTGCAGAAAAATCCCAATTTCCATGGGGAGTACTATCCATCTCAAGGTGAAATATCTGACAGGGAAAATGGTCTGCTTGATGATGCGGGATCTCGTATTCCCTTTATCGACAGGGTTGTGTATTCGCTGGAAAAGGAGAATATTCCGTTCTGGAACAAGTTCATGCAAGGATATTACGATGCTTCAGGGATTTCATCGGACAGCTTTGACCAGGCAGTCCGCTTCACGATCGAAGGTGATGTTGGATTGACGGCTGACCTCAGGGACAAGGGAATCAGTCTCAAGACCAGCGTTCTGACCTCGGTATTCTACATGGGTTTCAATATGCTGGATCCGGTGCTGGGCGGGGGCACCGAAAATGCGCGGAAACTGCGTCAGGCAATCTCGATTGCGGTCGATTACGAAGAATACATTTCCATTTTCATGAACGGCCGCGGCATAGTGGCGCAAGGAATTCTTCCTCCGGGTATTTACGGCCGTCGGGAGGGAGAGCAGGGCATTAACCCCTTCGTTTATGACTGGATTGAGGGCGCGGTTCGGCGCAAAGGCTTGCAGGAAGCAAAGATCCTGATGTCTGAGGCTGGCTGTATGTTGCCGAAACCAATGCCATA
>JYMV01005134.1_pt1 | contig 11632 bp, 10 predicted proteins | sample 338911 | NCBI WGS metagenome assembly JYMV01 (sample SAMN03354496, study PRJNA234377) | hydrothermal vent metagenome | biome: Deep sea; feature: Hydrothermal plumes at the Eastern Lau Spreading Center, Western Pacific Ocean; material: Seawater | place: Tonga | collected 2009 | depth 2000 m m
AATTATCAAGCATCCCATCAAGCGATTGCGGGAAATCCTAGTAAAGGCGGTATCTGTTTTTTGTCCCAGTTAGATGATCTGCGCCAGCAGATTGACAAGATTGATGACCAGCTGTTAAAGCTGATTAGTCGCCGTGGCCAGTTGGCCCAGAAAATCGGCGATGAGAAGTCCCGTCAGGGGAAAGAGAACCATTACCATGTTCCCCACCGCGAGCGGGCTATCCTTGATCGGCTGAAGGACCAGAACAAAGGTCCTTTTCCTGCCCCTGCCATTGAATCCATTTTTCGTGAGTTGTTCTCCGCCACACTGGCTTTGGAAAAGCCTTTGAAGATCGCTTTTCTCGGGCCGGAAACCACATTCAGCCATCAAGCGGCCGTGCGGCATTTTGGCCATTCCTGCACTTTCAATCCATGCGGAAATATTGAAACCATTTTTTCGGAAGTCGAGTTGGGCAATTCCGATTATGGGGTCGTGCCGGTGGAAAATTCCATTGAGGGGGTTATCAACCTGACTCTGGACTGTTTTGTCGATTCACCGCTTCATATTTGCAATGAGACCCGATTGCCCATTGGGCTTTTTCTTTTGTCTCCCCTTGCCGACCGGAAAAAAATTCAGAAAATTTATTCACATCCCCAGCCTTTCGCCCAGTGCAGAAACTGGCTGAACCGCAACCTGCCGGGGGTTGAGCAGATCCCCGCTTCCAGCACTGCCGAGGCGGCGCAATTGAGCAAACAAAATAAAAATTCCGCTGCCATTGCCGGAGAACTTGCCGCGGAGGTTTATGGATTAAAAATTGTCACGAAAAATATTCAGGACCGGGCTGAAAACCACACCCGCTTTCTAATCATTTCGAAAGACAAGGCAAAAAGAGCCAAAAAGAATAAAACATCCATCATGTTTTCCATCGCCGATGAATCCGGGTCTTTGCTCAAAACCCTGCAGTTGTTCGCCAGAAACAAAATCAATTTATCGAAAATACAATCCCGGCCCCTGCGCAACCGGCCTTGGGAATATTTGTTCTATGTTGATTTTATGGGCCACGTGGAAGATAAGACGGTCGAGCGCGTCTTAAAAACATTGAGCAAACAGGCCCTGTTTTTGCGGGTGCTGGGCTCTTACCCCGAAAAGGAACAAGCATGAAACTTTTTGGGAAAATGACCGTTATTGGTGTTGGCCTGCTGGGGGCCTCTTTGGCCAGGGCATGCAAAGAACGGGGCCTGGTGGAAGAGATTACGGGATATGGCAGAAACCGTGAAAACCTGGAAAAAGCCCGGGCTTTGAAGGTTATCGATCATTGCTCCACGGATTTGGCAGAGGCAGTGAAAGATGCGGACCTGGTCGTGCTTTGCACACCGGTCACATCCATCATTCCGCTGATTCAAAACATGATTTCAAAAATCCGACCCGGCACCCTGATCACCGATGTCGGCTCGGTAAAAGAGCCGATCGTCATGGAGGCTGAAAAATTGGTTCCGGAAGGCGTTTATTTTGTTGGGTCGCATCCGATCGCCGGAGGGGAAAACTCCGGACTGGAAGCTTCCACCGCGGATTTATATCAGAACGCAAAATGTATCGTTACCCCGACCGGGAAAACCAATAATAAGGCTTTGGAAAAAATCAGCGCGCTCTGGCAGGCAGTGGGAATGCAAGTCATCAACTTATCTGCGGAAGAACACGATTTCGTTTTTGGAGCGGTGAGCCATTTGCCTCACATCGTGGTTTACGCCCTGATGAACACGCTTGGGGCCTTGAGAACCCAGGACGACCGTGAAGTCACCGCCTTTTCAGGCGCCGGACTGAAAGACATCACAAGGATCGCCTCCAGCGACCCAGTAATGTGGCGGGATATCTGCCTTTCTAACCGCAACCATTCGCTGGACCTGATCGACCGGTTCCAGAACAAATTGGATGAAATCCGCAGTACTATCGAAAAGGGAGACGGGGAGGCATTGAAAGAAGAATTTATGGCCGCGAACAAATACCGGCTTAACGTAATCTAAAGGAATGATTATCGCGATAGACGGACCAGCAGGCAGTGGGAAAAGTACTGTCGCCAAGTTGGTCGCCAAGCGGCTGAACTACCGATACATCGATACCGGTGCTATGTATCGGGCCGTGGCCTGGACCGCGCAGAAAAAAGGCATGGGCCTTGCCGATGAAACGGCTATGGCACAGATTGCCGGGAGCCTGGATATTGAATTTGTTCCCAGTGCTGATGGACAATTGGTGCTGGTGGATGGGGAAAACGCAATGGCCCATTTAAAAAATGAAACGGTAGGCAGAGGGGCTGCCACGGTTGCCGCGCAGAAATCCGTTCGCGAGATTCTGGTGGCCAAACAACGCCAGATCGGCGAAGCGGGTAACGTGGTTATGGATGGACGAGACATTGGGACGGTCGTTTTTCCCCAAGCCGACAAAAAATTTTTTTTCATCGCCGATGCGGATGAGCGGGGTCGGCGGCGTTATGAGGAATTGAAATCAAAAAATCCGAATTTGGATTTGAAAATTATAATCGAGGAAATCCGGCAACGCGACCATGAAGACCGAAATCGAAAGATTTCTCCACTGGTCATGGCGGAAGATGCTCTGGAAGTCGACACCACAGGGTTAAGCATTGAAGAAGTCACCAATCATGTTTTAAAAAATATAAACAACCTTTAAACAACCCGAAAGAAAGTGAGAATCAGCAGGTCATGAAAATATCCAAAGAATTGCTAGAGCAAATGGAAAACGATGACAAGGCGGAAATGGAGGAATTAACTCCCAACCAGATTGCGGCCTATGAGGAAATGGAGAATTATTTTAACGATAGTCTTGGTCGGTTTAAGGCTTCGCAGATTATCATGGGAAAGGTAATCGCCATTTCTAATGGACTGGCCACCATCGATGTGGGCTTTAAATCTGAGGGACTGGTCTCGCTTTCCGAATTCCCTGAAAACGGCAAGAACCTGCAAGTTGAAGATGAGGTTGAGGTCTATCTTGAAAAGGTCGAAGACAACCATGGCAATGTTGTCTTGTCCAAGGAAAAGGCCAATAAAATTAAAATCTGGGATGATCTCAACAAGGCTTTTGAGGCGGATGAAATCATTCAGGGTGTGGTGATCGCCAAAGCCAAAGGCGGGTTAACCGTCGAAATAGGACTTAAAGCCTTCCTGCCAGGTTCCCAGATCGACCTGCGCCCGATTCGCAATCTGGAAAAACTGATTAGCGAAAAATTCGACATGAAAATCATCAAGATGAATAAAAAACGCGGCAATATTGTCCTGTCGCGGAGAATTCTCCTTGAAGAACAACGCAAACAACTACGCGAAGGCACTCTGGAGAAAATGAGTGAGGGCAACCTCATTGAAGGTATTGTCAAAAATATCACCGAATACGGAGTGTTCATCGACCTGGGCGGAATTGACGGTCTGCTTCATATTACCGACATGTCCTGGGGCCGGGTCAACCATCCCTCCGAAATGTTTTCCATTGGCGACAAAGTCACTGTCATGGTTCTCAAATACGACAAGGAAAAGGAGCGCGTCTCGTTAGGTCTCAAGCAAACCAGCGCCGATCCCTGGGTTGATGTTGATAGCAAATACCCGGTCAATACACAGATCAAGGGAAAGGTGGTCAGTATCACTGATTATGGGGTATTTGTGGAACTTGAAAAAGGCATCGAGGGGTTGGTCCACATTTCCGAAATGAGCTGGAGCCGCCATGTCAAGCACCCGAGTAAAATAGTTTCGATCGAGGATGAGGTGGAAGCCATCGTAATGACCCTCGACAAAGATAAAAAACGGATTTCACTCGGCATGAAACAAATAGAGCCCAACCCGTGGGAACAAATTGAAGACAAGTACCCCATTGGTTCTGAAGTCGAGGGCACGGTTCGCAACCTGACCGATTTTGGTGCCTTCGTGGAACTGGAAGACGGCGTGGATGGCCTGATCCATATTTCCGATTTGAGCTGGAAAAAAATCAAGCATCCTTCTGAAGTCCTGAAGAAAAAAGATAGGATCACCTCGGCGGTACTCAGCATCGACAAAGATAACTGCCGGATTTCTCTTGGGGTCAAACAGTTGCAACCTGATCCCTGGGATGATATTGCGGCCAACTATCCTATCGGCACTGAAGTCAGCGGCAAGATCATCAAGGTGACCGGATTCGGCGCGTTCGCGGAATTTGGGGACGGATTAGAAGGCCTGATCCATGTTTCGCAGCTCAGTTCGGAAAAGATTTCTGATCCTGAGTCCGCAGTTGCAGTGGATGATGAGATCAAGGCAAAAGTGATAAAAGTGGATACCACTAATAAAAAGATTGCTTTAAGTATTAAAGCCTATAAGGAAAACCTCGACATTTCGCAAATCGAAAAAGAACAGGTGGACCTGAATGACTTTAAAGAAGAATAAAACCTGATGAACTCTGGACCCGGATGGGTCCAGAGTCCTGACTATGGAACCTACTACCCAAAATAAACCTCAGAGATCCTTCTTGAGATCCTTTTTACGGTTTTCAGCAGGACTCCTTGCCTTGATGGTTCTGGTAGCCGTCGGCTCTGCTTTGTTGCCGGATCGCTGGAAATCCCCTTCCGGAGAAATTGCCCTAGTCCGCATTCAGGGAATGCTCATGGATTCCCAAAACATTGTCCGCCAGCTCTCCGACTATCGTCATAATCCGGGAGTACGAGGCATCCTCCTGCGCATTGATTCTCCAGGGGGAGCGGTTGCCCCGGCGCAGGAGATTTATAGCGAAATCATGAAACTGAGGGCCGATCATAAAACGGTTTATGCTTCCATGGGAACGGTGGCGGCCTCGGGCGGATATTATATTGCCTGCGCGGCCGATTACGTTCTGGCAAATCCCGGTACCCTGACAGGCAGCATAGCGGCAGTGATGGCTTTTAGCAATATTGAGGAACTAACAAATAAAATCGGCGTTAAGCCGGTTATCATTAAGAGCGGCAAATACAAGGATGTGGGTTCCCCCTTACGGGCCATGAACCCGGAAGAGCGAAAACTGTTGCAAAATGTCGTGGACGATGTACACCAGCAATTTGTTCAGGCCGTTGCTAAAGGCCGGGGACTGTCTGTGTCGGAGGTCAAGGAGATTGCCGATGGAAGGATCATGACCGGCCAGCAGGCCCTTAAGTTAAAACTGATAGATGAAATAGGCGGACTCGAAAAAACCCTCGAACTCCTGGCAAAAAAAATCGGTGTCGAAGGAAGGCCCAGAGTTATTGAAGAAAAAGAAAAAACACCTTTTTTCGACTGGCTCCTCCAGAGTTCACTTTCCAGCAGGCTTGTCGAAACCTTAATACCTGCATCCCTTCCCCGCCTGCAATATATCTGGTTTCCACAATAAAGCAATTGGTTACAAGACTTCCCCTACAAACAAATCCTATTCCACTCCCCTTATTCAAGCCATCATACCCCGTTGTACCAATCTCCCAAAAGGAACTTTTCAGGGCACCGAAACCCGGCCTTTAAAACGGGTAAACCCATTAAAAGATTGGGCTTGACTTAATTTCAGCGAATGATATACTTCCCCGAATTCTATGTTCAAAGAGGCAGTTAAAATGTTTACCGGTGGGGGGGAAACTTTTTAATGACTAAAGCAGAACTTGTTGAAAGAGTAGCCAACCAGATCAACCTGACAAAAAAACAGACCGAGGTTGTAGTAAATACTGTTTTTTCAAGTATTACCGAATCGTTGGCGGAAGGAAAAAAAGTCGAATTGAGAGGGTTTGGAAGTTTCCGAATCCGGCAAAGAAATGCCCGGATTGGACGTAATCCCAAGTCAGGGCAAAAAGTCGAGGTTCCTTCAAAAAAAGTGCCTTTTTTTAAAGCCGGCAAGGAACTGAGACAACTGGTAGACAATAATCTAAAAGCTGAAGAAGAGAAGGAACCCTGAAACGGGATTTTAAAGGTAAAATCCCCACCCCAGTCACATCAACACCGGAATCACTTACCAAGGTCTTCTGGCCTTGGCACCCGCACCCCCGCCTGAGGCACGTAGCCTTTATTTTTCAAAGAATTAACACCCTTAACACTCGATTGAACGTCCTGATTGTCGGGAACAACCCGGCAGATTTCGTTACATTCGACCTATAAATTTATGGACGGCAGTTCTTTCGGAAAACTTTTTAAAATTACCACTTGGGGCGAGTCTCATGGTAGTGGAGTCGGCGTGGTGGTAGAAGGTTGTCCTGCAGGTTTGCCCCTTAAAGAATCTGATATTCAAAAAGATTTGGACCGACGCCGAACAGGTCAAAGCAAAGTCACAACCACCCGTAAGGAAGGCGACAGGATCCAAATTATGTCGGGTATTTTTAAGGGCATAACCACTGGCACACCCATTGCCATGTGGGTCAATAACAAGGATGCCGACTCCTCAAAATATGAATCGATTAAACACCTGTACCGTCCCGGCCACGCGGATTACACCTATGACATGAAATATGGGTTTCGGGATTACCGGGGTGGTGGACGAGCCAGTGCCCGGGAAACGGTTGGCAGAGTTGCTGCCGGAGCTATCGCCAAAAAACTTTTGGCCCGGGATAACATCACCATCACCGGGTTTACCCGGCAGATCGGACACCACACGGCAGAAACCATAAACTTCAAGGAAATAGAAAAAAATATCGTGCGTTGCCCGGATGCGAAAACCGCCAAAAAAATGGTGACGGCCATCATGCAAGCTCGTAAAAATGGCGACTCGCTTGGGGGCGTGGTCGAAGTAGTTGCCAGGGGGGTACCCGCCGGATTGGGAGAGCCGGTCTTCGATAAACTGGATGCCGACTTGGCCAAGGCAGTCATGAGTATCCCCGCAGTAAAAGGGGTGGAAATTGGCGCGGGATTCCAAACCGCTACCATGACCGGATCGGAATGCAATGATATTTTTGTCATGAAAAACAAAAAGGTTACCACTCAAACCAATAACGCCGGAGGGATTCTTGGTGGCATTTCCAATGGCATGGATATCGTTGTTAAGTTGGTTGTGAAACCCACTTCATCCATCAACAAAGCGCAGGAAACCATCACCCAAAAAGGAAAAAAATCTGAGATCCGTGTTGAAGGCCGTCACGACCCATGTGTTGCCCCCAGAGCCGTTCCTATTGCCGAGGCCATGGTCGCCTTGACTCTCATTGACCATTTGCTGAGAAACAAAACTTCCCGGTTGACTTAACCCCTCTCAATGGACTGAGCCCGCTATGAGAGTAGGATTCGTGCAAAACAACCCCGTGTTTGGAAACGTTCAGAAAAACCTCGCCCGGGTGGAAAAGCTTCTTGAAGGTCAAAGTGCCGATCTGTTTGTTCTTCCCGAGCTCTTTGCTACAGGGTACCAGTTCAAAAATAAGAAAGAGGTCCAAGGCTTGGCAGAACAAGTTCCCGAAGGGACCACCACCAACGCCCTAACCTCCGTCGCAAAAAAAAACAACACATTTATAATCGCCGGTCTTGCCGAAATCGACAAAAATCATGTTTACAATTCCGCCGTTATCACAGGCCCCAACGGTTATATTGGGAAATACCGCAAGATTCATCTTTTTGATACAGAAAAGGCTTGCTTCGACCCAGGAAACCTGCCGCTCAAGGTCTTTGATATCGCCGGCGCAAAAGTAGGGGTCATGATCTGTTTCGATTGGCGCTTTCCTGAAACAGCCCGATCCCTGGCCCTTTTGGGAGCGGATCTGATCGCCCATCCCTCCAACCTGGTCCTGGCCCATTGCCCGCAGGCCATGATCACCCGTTGCCTGGAGAACCGTGTCTTTGCCGTCACCGCTGACCGAGTGGGCAAAGAAGATCGTATAGAGGGAGAAGCTCTTAAATTTATGGGCAAGAGCCAGGTTGTAGACCCAGATGGAAACATCCTGGTGCGTGCATCCGAAACCGAAGAAGAAATCCAAATCGTCGAAATCGACCTGGAAAAAGCCCGCGATAAATTCCTCACCCCCCACAACCATATTTTCAAAGACCGCCGCGAAGACCTCTACTGCTAGCCGCCACTAGGCGTGGGGCCAGCGAGCAACAAGGCTGCGCCTTGAGGAAATGAGCACGTGATGTTCTCCCTTAGCCTTCGTGCCCCCGGAGGGGTAATGACTTTTACAGTGCTCAAACCGTGTTGGCGCCTTAATAAGCTATCGCTCTTTGCCTCCCCTGCTAAGGGGGGTTTGCTTTTTAGGCAGGCTGACATGAAAGGTTATGCCCGCACCCGGGGTGCTGTTGACAGTTATGCTTCCATTATGGTGTTCGACTATTTTCTTACAGATCGCAAGCCCCATTCCAGTTCCTCCGTATTCATTTTTCCCATGCAATCTCTGAAAGAGGTGAAAAATTTTGTCCTTATATTTTTCATCAAACCCAATGCCATTATCCTCAATTTTTATTATCACATGGCTATTGCCATCGGACTGGGCGGAAATATTGATAACAGGATCAACATCTTCTTTACGGTATTTGAGGGCGTTACTGACCAGGTTCTGAAACAACTGGTGCATTTGAAAAGGGTCGGCCTCTATGCCCGGCAATGTATCCACATTTATTGTTCCCTGGGACTCGTTTATTCTGGTCTCAAGATCTGACAATGTACCTTCGATAATTTTATTGAAGTCAATTTTTACAAATGGCGAATCTTCGGTTGTTAATTTTGAAAACTCCAGCAAGTCATTCATAAAACTCTGCATCCGGAATGTAGCACTCTGCATGCGATTGATATAGTCACAGCTTTTCTCGTCTAAATCCTGATTTAACTCCTTCAGCATATCTCCAAACATATTCACTTTACGGAGGGGTTCCTGCAAATCATGGGAGGCTATGGAAGCAAAATCACTGAGGTTCTGGTTACTTTTCTCCAAAGCAGAGGTACGCTCCTGGACAAGTTTTTCAAGGTCTTCAAGGTGTTTTTCCAGGTCCATCTCCGCTTTGTGACGTTCCAGTTCAGCAATATTTTTCTTGATGGCATTTTCTTTAAAAACCTGCAGCGCCCGGCCCATTTCCGCCATCTCGTCTCTTTTACCTGATACCTGAATCGGGATCTCCAGATTACCCTGCACAAGTTCCTGCATGATATGGGTTAAATATTTAAGCGGATTGAGAAGGCGCCTGATACCGATGCTGTATACAAGAAACAAAACAAGAACTCCGGAAACCAGCAGCAGAAGGTTTGTGAGCATCATGAAGAATGACAGTTTGTCATGAAAATGTTCTGTCAAGGCTTGCGCCCGGGCATTGACAGTATCCTGAAACTTTTTAATGTTCCCCATGATCAGGTTCTTCTGCTCACCGTAATACTCACCAAACGCCAGCCTTCTGGCTTCATCAAAATCTTTTCTTTCCACTGCGGCCATGGCCTCTTCTTCCGTCTTGATCAAGTGGTCAGAATACCCTTTGGCTTTTTCGATGTAGGCTAATTCGCTCGGCAATACTTCAAGCTCCTTGAGCCTTTCTACGGCTTTGTCCCGGGACCGGGTAACGTGAACCTCATTCCAGAAATTGTCATAATGGACCCGTTCTCCAAACTGCACGTAGCGGCGAATTTCATCCGTTAAATAATCAGAACCCTGAGCCAGTTGCTCGCCTAGTTCCTGCAATTCTGCCTGATAAGCCAAAGCATGGTAATGGGCTTTTTCAAGCACATTCATCTTGTAAACAGAAAAACTAACCAGAAAAAACAGGCCAACTATAATGAAGACTATGGCTCTGAATGTTGAAAAAATAGACAAGGTGATTCCTACCTTGTTTCTTCCCGAAAAAGAATAAACACGCTAGTATCCGTATGTCAAAATACATATATTCGAAGATTATTAATCTTACCCTAAAAGCTCCCATTAAATTGCAAAATTTTATGATAATTTTCCTTTTTGCCTTATTTGGTTTACTTTAAATTGAATTAATAAAAGTTGGATATCTTAAAAAAAACAACGATATTTGAAAATGCCGTTGCATCGGTTAAAATGAAGCTATAGGTTTAATTTGAAGATATGAGGCTTCCTGAAAGCGGGAATAGGAGCCCTGTTATTACTGAGAGGAATAGAATGGGTAACGAAAAATCACGATTTTTAAAAAGAGACGATGGAACTATTTACGATTCACTGACCAGCATCACCTGGATGGCAAACGACTCCCGGTTGGATATGGATAAAGAGGTTTCTTACGCAGAAACGGAAGAATACCTTAAAGAAATAAACGAAAAAAAATTTGCAGGGTATGATGACTGGCGCATGCCAACCATTCATGAGGCGTCATCCATTTATGACAAGGAAAAGTTGAATAAGGATTTTAAAGGTGGCGACATCCATCTCGACTCCATATTTCCTCCTGGAGCGGCGACCTGCACCTGGACTTCATCAACCCGCGGTAAAGAAGCTCAAATCCTGTTCTATTTAAACGGCTGTGCCTACTGGTACGGCAAGGAGGACAAAACCATCTCCCATGCGGTACGCTTAGTCCGCCGCGACAATTAGCCATTGATGCAATGTGCAATTTCCCGTTGAGCCAAAATAATCGTTGCTAGCAGTGCGTGATATTTTTCCTTAGCTTTTACCCTTGCAGGGCATGAGGACTAATGAAGAGGACATCACGCGTACCCCAGTTATATCCCCTTCCTTTAAATTCGTGCCCCGCATGGGGTAGAAGAGGTAAAAAAACACCGCAAGTTGCCAGCGGAGGTTCTTCGCCAACTAGGCGTTGGGCCAAAGGGCAATCACTTTTTGCCCCTTCGGGGCATTCGTAATACCCTCTTCATTTACCTCCCCTTCTTGGGGCTTGAGGTCATGTATTTCGGATTATCGAGCAGGAGCCCGAAGGCGGAAACTTTTTTGGGCTGCCGGGTCAGCTTCCGGTAAATTTCCTGGAATGAATCAGTATCAAGGGAGTCATCCATCAACCTTGCCAGTTGCTCTGGGGTGATGGCATTCATGGAGTTTTCCGAAAACAGGGAGGTTCCGATCCCGGTCCAATGCGAAGAGATAAAACCCTGGTGCACCAGATGGGTGGTACCTAGAGAGTATTTCCGCGCTTTGGCAAGAATGTGCCGGGCAATGTAGGCGGGAACGCAACGGCCAACCGCTACCACCCGCGATGGATTCTCTGCCGGATAAACAAAAAGGCCCACCACCGTATTTCCCATCTCGCCAAATTCTTTGCGGAGGATTTTTAAATCTTTTTCATAACGTTTCGAAATCCAGGCTTCCAGCTTCACCGGTTTGCGGGAAATGGATTCGCAACCTTTCTCTGCCAAGGCATCACCTGGCAAAATCATCACCGCTATAAAGATCAGGAATGCATTAATTCGGTTTCGCGATTTTGACATTGGGGACCTGCAAACCAAAAATTGGAGTCAACTCATTGGGGATCGACATTTTACGATACAATTTGTGAAATTCCTCATTGGAAAGATCCTGCTGCAACAGTTGCTGAACCTGCTCGGCAGAAACGATCTGTTGTGAAGGTTCATCAAACATCGTGACTCCAACACCTATCCAATGGGTATGGATAAACTGCTGTTGCACCAGGCTCTCCACACCGGTACTGTATCGCATGGATTTTTTGATGATATGCTGGGCAATATAAACAGGAACACATCGCCCCACCGCTATCACTTTAGAGGTCTCGCCCATGGGATACACCCTCAAAGCCACACGTGTGGA
>JYMV01035905.1_pt1 | contig 11629 bp, 8 predicted proteins | sample 338911 | NCBI WGS metagenome assembly JYMV01 (sample SAMN03354496, study PRJNA234377) | hydrothermal vent metagenome | biome: Deep sea; feature: Hydrothermal plumes at the Eastern Lau Spreading Center, Western Pacific Ocean; material: Seawater | place: Tonga | collected 2009 | depth 2000 m m
GTCAACGAGTTTCCAGTCAGCCTAGAACTCGCAGGTGTTATTTTGTTGATGGCGATGTTTGGAGCAGCAATTCTTGCTCGAAGGGCAATTGAAATTGGTGAGCGAGAAAAACAAAGAATTCTACTCGGAAATGAAACCGAATCAGAAGAGGGGAATTCGGGGGATCAATCATGATGACTTCCTCTGCACTTGCTGGATATCTGATTGTGAGTGGGTTACTCCTTACCATTGGTTTGATAGGCTTTCTCGTTCGACGAAATTTAATCGTGATGTTTCTTTGTACAGAACTCATGTTCCAAGGTGCTGCCGTAGCATTTGTTGCAATCGGACGTTACTTGTTTGATTATTCGGGACAAGTGATGGTCATCTTTATTCTTACAGTTGCAGCGGCAGAAGCTGCCTTAGCTTTAGCATTAGTGGTGCTCTTACATCGACAACGTGACACCCTTGATGCGGATGCCTATGGAGAGTTGTACGAATGAACGCGATACTTTCCATCATTTCGAAATCAATTGCAATGCCCGCAGTTCCTGTTGATGAAGTGTTGAAGGGCGTTGATTTGAGTTGGGCTGGTTTTATTTTGTGGATGCCACTGATTTCGCTCGTTCTGTGTGGTTTGTGCGCAGCGTTGAAAGTAAAAACGAAGGCAGCTGGGATTATTACTGTGATTTGCCTTGGCACGTCTTTCATACTGACATGTTTACTTTGGCAAGGGTACGAACAGGCTGAGACTATCTATCTTTTGGATTGGTTGCATGTTCAGTGGGCAGATGGATCTTTTATTGCAAACTTCTCTCTATACGTTGACTCTCTAACGTTGCTGTGGATGCTCTTCGTTACTGGTCTTGGAACCCTCATTGCACTGTATGCCATCGAATATATGGAACATGATGTTGGAAAGGGATACTCGCGATTTTTTGCGGGTATAAGTGTATTCCTCTTTGCGATGAGTTGTCTTGTGATGGCAGACAATCTGCTCGTTCTCTATCTTGGTTGGGAAGGCGTTGGTTTCGCATCGTATTGGCTCATTGGATATTTTTACCAACGACCATCTGCTGTTGCAGCCGCGAAGAAAGCATTTATTGTCAATCGCATCGGCGATGTTGGGCTTGCCCTTGCGATTTATCTCATCTGGTCAACGTTTGGCACTGTGCAATACGACGAAATTTCAACCATTCTAGAAGGTCACAACTATGAGACTACCTACGGGGGTTGGACAGTCCATGCGATTCCATACTTGCTCATGCTTGCCGCATTTGGCAAGTCTGCACAACTTCCGCTCTACGTTTGGTTGCCTGATGCGATGGAAGGACCCACGCCTGTTTCTGCATTGATTCATGCAGCAACAATGGTCACAGCGGGTGTCTATCTCATCATTCGAACGTACCCACTCTTTACGTTGGATGAGTATGCACTTGATGTCGTTGCATGGGTTGGAGGCTTAACAGCATTGCTTGCGGCAACGATTGCAATGGCTCAATATGACATCAAGCGGATCATGGCGTACTCAACGATTTCGCAACTTGGATTCATGTTCCTGGGTCTTGGGGTCTTATCTTCGTATGGTGCGGCATACCACGTCTTTACGCACGCATTTTTCAAAGCAGTCTTGTTCTTAACCTGTGGTGCAATCATGCACGGTTTTGCTGGGCAACTTGATCTTCGACGACTTTCAGGTCTGCGAAAAATGAAGGGCTGGAGAATCGTCAGTTACACGATGCTCATCGGTTGTCTTGCTTTGGTCGGGTTTCCACTTACGAGTGGTTACTTTTCGAAAGATGCCATTCTTGCAGAAGCATTTATAACGCAAGGCGCCGGTTTTGAATTCTTGGGTTGGCTTGCACTCTTCACTGCCGGTCTCACAGCGTACTACACCTTTCGCGTGTGGTTTAGAGTCTGCGCTGGACCGGTGTACTACGAACCGGGTGATGAATTACATGGTGAAAACCCCTCATCATTCCACCCACACGCACCCCGATTTGTCATTAATTTCGTACTCGTCGTCATTGCACTGGGCGCCGTTCTTGCAGCGTTACCATATTTCATGCCCAACGAAACCGAAGGTATTACGGGCGGTTGGGTTGCTGAGATGGTGAACGATTCGCCTGGTCAAGCAGGTGTTCCACATGAAATGCATGGTGAGGACCACCACGTTCATTTGTTTGGCATGCCTGTACATACGGCAATGTATTTCATCTCGGCCATTGTTGGATTTATCGGTATCGGTTTTGCGTTGTACTTCCATCTCTTCCGCCGGAGTGCTGCAGACAAATTACGAAGTACATTGTTAGCAAGTCGAACAACAAGATGGCTCCCTACAGCCATGGAACATAAATGGTACGTCGATGAAGTCTACATCGCTCTGATACGCTCCCCACTTTGGATTCTTGGAAAAATATTCGCGCTCTTTGACAAGTTCATTATTGATGGTGCGATGGTCAACGGTATCGCTGCAATTCCAAGAGTTGTAGCAAAATGGTTTTCACCTTTGCATAATGGTGCGGTGCAAAGTTACGGGGTTTCGATGATTGGAGGTGCAATTCTCATTGCACTTCTCATGTTGTATTTACCCGAGATTGTCGAATTATTACAATCAATGAATCAACAAAATGGTACAGAGCATGCAGTTACAATGCTTGGGGGTGGGCAATGAGTTTGTGGGCTCTTCTACTTCTTCCACTTTTTGGAGCAGCGTGTATTTTTGTTCTGAAATCAAGTCTATCAAAGTGGATTGCGCTTGTTGTTTCTTTCTTTGTTTTAGCATTGAGCATTGTGATGGCAATACAATTTGGTCAGTGGGGAACACCGCTCGACGGATACGTTTCACATGTTCCGTGGATTAGTTCAATGGGTATTACCCTCGACCTCGGTGTCGATTCGGTCGCGTTGTTATTGGTATTGCTCACAACATTGCTTACACCTTTGTGTGTTTGGGGATCGTTCACCGCAATTACACATCGTAAACGTGAGTACTATGCCTGGCTCCTTATTCTCGAAACAGCAATGCTTGGAGTTTTTGCAGCACAAGACCTCATTCTGTTTTATGTCAGTTTTGAATTGACGCTCGTTCCTCTGTTCTTTTTGATTGCAATTTATGGTGGTAAAAATAGAGCGAACGCGAGCATGAAATTTTTTATCTACACATTTACAGGGTCACTCTTTACCCTTGCGGGTTTTGTGTACGTTGCATGGCAATATCAACAAACTTCACAATATGGAAATTGGTCGTTTGCAATTCACGATCTGACATCCTTCGCGGCGACACTTTCTTCAACGCAGCAAGGGTGGATTTTGTTAGCGCTTCTTGCTGGGTTCGCAGTCAAAATTCCAGTCTTCCCTGTGCACACATGGTTACCAATCGCACACACCGAAGCACCAACAGCTGGCTCTGTCATTCTTGCAGGAGTACTATTGAAACTTGGAACGTTCGGCATCTATCGATTTATCTTACCCATGGTTCCCGAAGCCGTGGTTGCATACGCACCTGCAATAGCGGTCCTTGCAATTATCGGAATTCTGTATACAGCCCTTATATGTTGGGTCCAAGACGACATTAAGAAACTTGTTGCATATTCTTCTATAAGTCACCTTGGATTCTGCATTCTTGGTTTAATCGCACTGAATCCAATTGGGCTGGAAGGGGCTGTGTTGTACATGTTAAATCACGGGCTCTCAACAGGCGCCCTCTTCTTTCTTATAGGAATGATGTATGAACGCTACCACACACGAGATATGAATGCAATTAGTGGACTCATGAAGAAAATGCCGGTCTGGTCATTCTTCATGGTGTTCTTCGTTCTATCGAGTGTAGGATTGCCCGGATTGAATGGATTTGTCAGTGAATTCATGTGCTTGCTTGGCACGTTCGTTTCCTCAAATTCAAACACAACTTGGCCTGGAATGTTGGGACCAGAATATGCAGCGATTGCAGCAATTGGAATGGTTCTCGCCGCGATGTATTTACTCATTATGGTCGGCAAAATAGTCTTTGGCAGTTTGCGGGAGCCTGACCAACACCAAAATCATGAATCACTTCCTCCGGATCTCTCTCCAAGAGAAATTGGCGTTCTTGTACCACTCGCAGCACTCTGTATTTGGATTGGTGTACAACCAGCCGTACTTACCAATGCTATGCAGGGGTCTGTCGAAGAAGTTCTTTCACCATACCCCCGCATCGTGCTACAAGAACAAGCGGAACCAACTGCGAAGGTGGAATTGAAAGAGGACAATCATGGCTGATCGCATTTGGTTCCTCATTCCAGAACTTATTCTGCTTGCAGGAGCAGTTGTATGTGCAATTGGTGGATTGTCAAACATTGCTACGTTAAGAAGAGGTATCGGTTTCATTGCGTGTCTCTTTTTAGCTGCAGCATGTATTGTTACTCCATGGATATACACACCTGAACATGTTGCACAATCCACGGCACTTTTTCCATCACTTGGAAGCTATGTAAAGTTTTTTGTTCCACTCATTGGAATTCTGCTTGTGATGACATCTGGCGGTTTGATAGATCGAACATACGAACACGCTATCGCGAAAGGTAAAGATCGTTTTAATGCATTGCGTTCAAGTGGTGGTGAGTATCATGCATTACTTTTGCTGAGCATCACTGGCTTACTGTTGCTTTGCGAGGCGAACGATCTCATTTGGCTCTTCCTCGCTCTTGAACTTGTTTCTTTACCAACGTATGTCATGGTCGCGATTAGTCGATGGTCACGAGTCGGTCAAGAAGCAGCAATGAAGTACTTTTTCCTCGGGGCAATTTCCTCTGCATTGATGTTGTACGGTTTCTCTTTGATGTATGGTGCAACAGGAACATTTGTGTTGAGTGATATGGCAAATGCCTTTGCAATTCAACGCATGGAAGGAGAAGTCGTCCTCTTCGGACAAATTGGAATACTTCTTGCGATTATTGGTCTTTGTTACAAAATTGCAGCTGCACCAATGCATTTGTATGCGCCCGATGTATACCAAGGCGCAGCATCCGCAGTGACAGCATTCTTAGCGTTTGTTCCAAAAACAGCAGGAATGCTCGCGATTATTATTGTAGTGTCGCTTGTAGGATGGGAAAATGGTCTTCCGCGAGTTGTAGAAATGACCCTCTGGGTGGTTGCTGTCTTGACGATGTTGCTCGGTAATATTGGCGCGTTGTTACAGAACTCTGCGAAACGAATGCTGGGATATAGTTCGATTGCCCACAGTGGATACATTTTGATTGGCGTGATTGCAGGACCACCCCTTGGTCTTATTGCAGTACTTGTCTATCTCCTCATCTATGGAGCAACAAACACAGCAGCATTCGCGACGCTTGCAAGTTTGTCACGAGATGGCGAATCCATAGATTCACTTGACGACATTGCTGGTCTGCACAAAAGAAGTCCAGTCGCAGCAGGTGCGTTTGCAATTTCGTGCGGTTCGCTACTCGGTGTGCCACCGTTATTTGGATTCTGGGGTAAGTTACTGCTCTTTGCAGCGGGGATTGCTGCCGGCCAACTTATTCTCGTCTTGGTGGCAGTAGTCACAAGTGCGATAAGTGCATGGTATTACTTGCGGCTGATTGGGCTCGCGGTTCTATCTCCTACAACCCCGCAAAGTGAATCTGTAATCGTCGCGTTGCGTTGGCCTCTCGTTGCAGCAGTTCTATCCGCAATTATTGCAATAGGTGGTCCACTTGTGTTGAAGTCGTTGACAGCAGACGCAACGCAAGCCATCGTACTTCCAGAATAATTATTCCGCTTGTAGTTTTTTTGCTTTTGTTTTCCGAGAAAGCGTGAGTTGCAATCCTAATCCTGCAAGAGCAATCCCAATTGTCGCCCAAACCAAAACAGTGGGGGTGATGGATGACATTTGGTATGGAGTCCATATTGCAGAGGCGATTGTTCGAATACCTTCGATAAGAAGGAAACTTCCGCCAACCGAGGTGACGAGGGCAGAGGAAAAGTATGGCATGAACGTTGCGACGAGTAATCCAACAAGCAGCCCCGCAATGGCAGTGCCAACAAGCATTAAACGAGGACCAGTGGGAATTGCATCCCACGCAGCGTTCGCTCTTTGCATCCCCGTCGTTACGACTCCCCTCACATCTTGAGTCACCATTTTCAAGGTTCGAATGAGCACATCTTCAGTAGAAGTAATTTGCGAAGAGGGTGAACCTGAAGTAGATTCGGCGACAATCTCCGGCGTGGTTGCGGCTTCAACAACGTCCTCAATGACTTTCTCGCCATCACCCAAATCTGCAACATGCCATGTGATGACAGGCGAGACAATGGCGAAGGAAAGTGCCAAAATGATGAGAATCGCAAATTTTGCAAGCGAAACAGCAAGAATTGCTGTGATTATCCCAAAGATAATCGCGGTGATTAATGGTGAGATACCAATTGACAGAGAGGTGGCGAGATGAAGCCCAATACCCGCTCCTACTAACCCGAAACTAAGCCCGATTGCTGATTTGAGTAAGCGACCCCCTGCGCAGAGAAGGACTATTCCTATTCCAAGGCATATCGCTGGGATGATATATGGTACTACTTGTTCCATGGGTTCTCTATCTATCGTCATTGGGAGAACCCCACATCCCTTTTTCATCACATAATTCCGTTGTCCATTAAAGTCACCTCTAAGGCAACCTCAGAGGTCAACATAGAGGAGTTCTCAGGGGCAAAGAGTCTGTTAGCATACGGAAATGAGCATATTGAAGCGAAGGCGTGCAAACTTGTGTATTGCAATACTGATGGGAGTTATGATGGCATGTGACAGTTCATTTGGGCAATCGGGACAAGATCAAACGCCACCAACAGCAAATGAGGGGCGAAATAGGCTTGGTGAAACAACAAGCCCGTATTTATTGCAGCATGCTCAGAATCCAGTTCATTGGTACCCGTGGGGTGAAGAGGCTTTTGAAGCTGCTCGGTTACAGAACAAACCAATCTTTCTCAGTATTGGTTATTCAACTTGTTACTGGTGCCATGTCATGGAACGAGAAAGTTTCGAGGACCAAGAAGTCGCAGATGTTTTAAACGAGCATTTCATTGCAATCAAGGTTGACCGTGAAGAACGTCCAGATGTTGACGAAATATATATGACAGCGATCCAAATGATTACTCGCGGAAGAGGTGGATGGCCACTGTCAGTATTTATTGAACCGGGGAACTTAATGCCCTTTTTCGGGGGTACGTATTTTCCCAAGAACAATAGCGGAGGCAGGCGGGGTTTTATCCCAACAATGAATTTCATCAATGACAAATGGCAGAATGAGAATGAGGGAGTGATACAGCAGGCAAACTTGGTAGCAAACGCTGTCACAAGCAGGCTGACGACCAAACAGGAGGCTGTCAAACTGAATTCCGAAGTAATCGAACGTGGAGTTTCTGCATTACTTTCAAGGTACGATTCTGATCGTGGCGGTTTCTCAAGTGCTCCAAAATTTCCGATGCCCATTTATTCAGATTTTCTTTTGAATGCGGGTTGGGATATACCACAAGTTCGTAAGTCTGTCATCAAAACATTGGATCAAATGTTTATGGGTGGAATGTACGACCAAGTTGGTGGTGGATTCCATCGATACAGTACGGATAGTAAATGGCTTGTGCCTCACTTTGAGAAAATGTTGTACGACAATGGTCAACTTGTGTCAACCTATGCACAAGCATATGAAAAAACGGGGAATCCAACATACGCGAAAGTGATAGAAGAGACGCTCGAGTATGTTGAGCGTGAACTGAGTTCACCAGAAGGCGGTTTTCTGTCAGCACAAGATGCAGAGTCAAACCACCTAGAAGGTGAAACATACTTGTGGCGAGCAAAGGAAATCGAAGAAGCGTTGTCATACGCTGGCATTGATGAGGAACTTGAATTCACACTTTCAGTGTACGGGGTCGATAAAGGCACGAATTTTCAAGATCCACACCATCCCGAAGTTCCATCGACAAATGTTTTATACCTGACAGATCATCCAGACCGACTTGCTTCAAAACATGGAATGACGTACACAGAGTTTCAGAATAAACTTGACGTCATCGATGCAGCGCTCCTATCTGTGCGAGATACGCGTGATCAACCATCCACTGATGATAAAGTTATCACAGCCTGGAATGGCATTATGATAAAAGGGTACGCAGATGCGGGGCGGATTCTTGAAAATCCAGCATGGATACAACGAGCACAGCAAGCAGCGACATTTATTTTGGAAAACATGCAGACTGATTCGGGCAAGTTATTGCGAACTTGGCGAATGGGAAAGGGCGGCGCAGAAGCGTTCCTTGTCGATTACGGTGCACTCATTCGTGGTCTTCTTGCTATCCATCGTGCAAATCATTCAAAGGAAACCATGGAACAGGCGATTGCCTTATATGACAAGGCAAAATCGCTGTTTTATGTAGAAGGTGAAGGGTGGTATGACACAGAAGAGGGGCAGTCTGATTTATTCGTTCGGACTCGAGCTCAATCGGACGGTGCAATGCCTGCCGCAACATCGTTAATTTTGATGGACCAAATTGAATTTGCAGAGTTAACAAATGAACCCCGTTTTCTAGCGGATGCAATGGTGACTCTTGAATCAGAAAGTCAACTCATCAATGCAGTTCCACTTGCAGCAGTTGTAGCAACGCAAGGGTTACACACGTTGCTTCAAAGGTATCCTGAAAAATTTGATGAAGAATTTGAAATAACCCTAGCCAATCCATCTCCAATACGGATGAGTTGTGAACCTACAACTGTAACTGTACCCTCCGGTGGTTCTGCAACATTGAACGTAAAATTGCGATCTGCAAAGGGATGGCATGTGAACACACACACACCTGGCAACGAATACGCAATTCCTCTTTCGTTCAAATCACTTGATGAGAATGTGTCAATCTCGGTTGCTTGGCCAAGTGGCGAGGTGATTACGTCTGCAGGAGAACAAATAGAGGTTTATGGTGGGTCGGTCGTGTTACCGATTACCGTTACAACAAACGGAAATGCATCGGGTCCAGTTAAGTTGATGGTGACATGGCAAGCATGTAACATAGATTCCTGCTTGCAAGCGGAAACATCACGAGTCCCCTGTACGATTGTTGTGGAGTGATGAAGTTGAAAGAATCTTTTTCAGTAGCGCTGATTTCTACAGGTGGCACAATAGAAAAAACGTACGACGAGCAAGAAGGCGTTCTTGCAAATTGCTTGTCGGTGCTTGAAACTATGATCAGTTCGTTGCAACTTGATGGGGTGTCTATATACCGTGGTGTAATAAAAGATAAAGAGCACCTGCGGTTTGTTAAAACGGTTGAAGTTGTATAAAGAAAGCGAGTAATACCCAATGTCAAGCAAATATTTGACCGCCCCAGTTCCAACCAAGACAATGCCCAAAGGCATTCCCTACATCATCGGAAACGAAGCTGCGGAACGGTTCAGTTTCTATGGAATGAAGGGCATTCTTGTCATTTTTATGACACAGTATTTGTTTATGTTGCCTGGTTCTGGCGGCGAAGCGATGGCGAATCCTGTTGCACTGGAAAATTACCACCTCTTTACAACGGCGGTTTACTTCTTTCCAATTTTCGGTGCGTTACTCGCAGATATTGTTCTTGGTAAATACCTCACCATTATGATTCTGAGTGTTGTGTATTGTGCAGGGCATGGCGTGCTTGCGATGATGGGCTCAACTGCGTGGCTTGATTTCTCGCCAGGGATTGTTTTAGCCATCGGGCTTATCTTAATCTCAGTTGGTTCTGGTGGAGTTAAACCCTGCGTTTCTGCACACGTCGGCGATCAGTTTGGACAACAAAATTCAAACTTGCTCGAGAAAGTTTTTGGTTGGTTCTACTTCTCGATTAATACTGGAGCATTCTTATCAACACTACTCACGCCATGGCTATTGGAATGGTACGGACCACACTGGGCATTTGGAATTCCTGGTGTTTTAATGGCGATTGCGACGCTTGCATTCTGGAAGGGGAGAAATGTATTTATCCATATTCCACCAGGAGGAATGGCGTGGTTTAAAGAAACGTTTAGTGGTGTAGGATTGAAGGCAATATTTAAACTTGCCATTATCTTTATATTTATCGCGGTCTTCTGGGCTCTCTTCGATCAAACAGGCTCTTCATGGGTTTTGCAAGCGGAGGACCTCAATCGGAATTGGCTAGGCATCAATTGGCTCTCTTCACAAATTCAAGCAGTCAATCCCATTATGATTTTGATTTACATCCCCTTGTTCCAATTTGTGGTGTATCCAATCATCAATTCTGTTTGGAAGTTAACACCAATGCGTAAGATTTCGGTTGGTTTATTCGTTATGGTTGTCGGTTTTGCAATGGTTGGAATAGTGCAAAGTTGGATTGATGAAGGACAACGACCATCAATTGGCTGGCAAATTCTTGCGTATGCAATTCTAACCGCATCGGAAGTGATGGTTTCAATTACAGGTCTTGAGTTTGCATACACACAAGCACCAAAGCGAATGAAGTCTGTCATCATGGCTTTGTTCTTGATGAGCGTGTCACTTGGAAACTTATTTACTGCTGGCGTGAATCATTTTATTATGGTTCCAGATGGTCTTGCAGAAGTAAAAACCCTTGTTGCTGGATGGAATACTAAAACAATCTCACATGAGGCTAGAAAGACAGAAGCAACTTCAAAAGGGTTGTCGTATCTTCAGAGTGAAGATGGAGGTTTCGAATTGCTACTTAAAGGATGGGAGAAATCGATTGGGGATGACGATATTCGCGTTGGCTACGGACCAGATTTAGCACGCCGGTCACTCGTCACATCAGAAGTTGACGTCATCACAAGTGCTATTGGAGCAATCGGACAATTCTGGGATGAACATGACAGATTGCCATTCTTAGATGAGGGAGAAAATGCAATCACATCCTTTAAAGATCCTTGGGGCAAGAAACTCCATTACAGATTAGTCAACAGAATTTCCTTCATCGTTTCAAGTGAAGGTCCAGATCAAATATACTTGACGACAAACGATGTACGTGCTCTTGTGACTGTGGAATCTCACACAATTCAACAGCAAGAAGAAATGGCTGCTGAAGGAGACAGTTCAGATGCTCTTGCAAGTTTGCATCCGGATAATCCTTGGATTGTCGTTCGGAAAGCAGAAATTGATGCAGAAAGAGCCGTGGACGCTGGCAATACTTCGGCAACTTGGGAAGCCTTCCTGCCCAAAGAAAAATCGCATGAACAAAAGGATATTGTGAAGCAAAATCACAATTTTGATATTAACTGGCAAATCGGTGGAGCAACAACGTTGGCTGGTGCTTCATACTTTGAGTTCTTTACATGGTTGATGCTTGGAACAGCAATTTTGTTTGTTTTCGTTGCATATTTGTATAAACCCAAGACGTATATTCAAGATGAAGGCAAGTAGCGTTTAAATTCAAAGTTGCAAAATACTATCCAGAAAAACAACCCCGCGGGTTGTTTAATTCTTTGAGTTGCGTAGAAGTTTCAATTATCAAGATTAATTGCACGGATTTGAAGGCGATTGCCTTCTGGAATCAGCAGAAGATGTGTCCACTGGTTTGATGTTGTTGTCACTGGAATGGCAAGGTTATTTCGAATATGTATTCCATCGTCGTCACCAGCTTTTTGCCGGACGATTCGATTTTCAGTGGCAACAAGCCATGTGTTATCAATCGCAGG
>JYMV01017936.1_pt1 | contig 11626 bp, 5 predicted proteins | sample 338911 | NCBI WGS metagenome assembly JYMV01 (sample SAMN03354496, study PRJNA234377) | hydrothermal vent metagenome | biome: Deep sea; feature: Hydrothermal plumes at the Eastern Lau Spreading Center, Western Pacific Ocean; material: Seawater | place: Tonga | collected 2009 | depth 2000 m m
CAGGGGCCCGATTTTCCCCAGGCTGTAATTCTCCCAGGCTGTAATTCTCCCAGGCTGTAATTCTCCCAGGCTGTAATTCTCCCAGGCTGTAATTCTCCCAGGCCGTAATTCTCCCAGGCCGTAACTTCCCCAAGCTGTAATTCCCCAGGGCGAAATTCCCCGAGGCCCTGCGTGAGCCCACCCGGCTGGAAGGCACTCCCTCGATGATGGGCACAGTGAGTCCCGCCCGCGGCGCTCGAGAGAGACTGCGGGCGTGAGGTTGAACGGACCTGGCGGCGGTGCTCAGGGACAGACGCCGAAGGCCTCACACTCCTCGTTGACGGGATCAGGAGCGATGCCGCAGGTGGGGAAGGGAGAATCGGGTGGAGCGCCACTGGCGAAGAGCCAGACGAGAAGGTGGATCGCGTCCGAAATGCTGACGATTCCGTTGTTGTTGACGTCTTCGGAGGCAGGGCAGGTTCCAGGAGTTGCGTTGAGGAAGAGCCGCCGAAGAAGCAGCGCCGGATCGGCGATGTTGACCAGCCCGTTTTCGTTGACATCTCCGCGAACGAACTGGAGAGGGACGATGATCTCGATCAGCGTGCCAGAAAGGCTCGGCTCGACCGTCTGGCCCTCGAGGGTTGTGACCGCTGGCATTCCCAGACCGGAGGTGGGAAACACCGGGGTCAAGGTGGGAACCAGGACGTTGCTCACACCAAGAAGCGCCTCGGCAGCCTGCAGAAGGGCACCTGCAGGGAGCACCGCCCCCCCCGGTGTGCTCGAGATGACACAATCAACGGTCATCCCCCCTCCTGGAACCGCCAGATCGGGCTGCCAGAACTCGGGGCCGATGCCATTGGTGTAGGCCTCGAGGTGAAAACCCGGCAGCAGACTCAAAGGCGCAAGCAAACTGTCGTCGAGGAAAACCCCGAACGAGAACGCCTCGATGTCGAGATTGGCCCCTACCAGGATCGGAAGCTCGAGCAGCCCCCCGCGCGCCACTGTCTTGGGCTCGACGTGGACCGTTGAAGCGGGCAGAGCGGTCCGGATGTTGATGTATCGCGCCGAGGGCAGGTCCATCACGATGTCGAGAGTGGTGTCGCCGTCGAGATCGATGATGACGCTGCGCCTGGTGTTGGGGTCATTGGCATGAATGCTCTGATCACTGAAATCTGCCGAACCGTCGTTGTAGTGGATTTTCATCAGGCCGCTGGTGTAAGGAACGACGAGATCGAGGTCCCCATCCCCGTCCAGGTCGCCGACGGAATGACGCCCCTGCACTCCGTAACCGACCAGGCCGGTGACGAACGAGCCAGTATCGTTGAATGTGCCGTCGCCGTTTCCCTCGAGAAAGGTGAATGTTTTCGAGTAGACGTTGCTGATGAGAAGGTCGATCGTTCCGTTCTGATCGAGATCATCGGCGGTCATCGATCGCGGTCCCGAGGCACCCCCACCGAGAAAGATGGTGGTTGCAGGAGAAAAGGCGCCACTGCCGTTGTTGAAGAAGAAGGAGATCTCCTCACCCAACTCGTGGGACAGCGCGATGTCGAGATCGCCGTCGGCATCGTAATCAGCTACCCTGAGGTTCTCGGTGTAGAAGAGACTGAAGCGGTGCTGGGGATTTCCGAAGATCGGCTCGCCGTTGCCCCCAACCCCCTGCCCAAGAAGGATCGTGATCGAGGCCGGATCGTCGAGGATGGCGTACTGGTTGGTCGCTGCGACAATATCCTGCACTCCATCGCTGTCGATGTCGATGATCTCCACCTGGAGCGGGGTAAAGACCTCCTGCAGATCGAGAGGGACGTCCTGGCGGGAAGCGAAGATCCCAGGGGCCAGATTTCTGCGGATCGAGACGAACCCCCCAGTGCCATTGACAGGTGCCCAGTAGAATGCCAGGTCGTCGTCGCCGTCCCCATCCAGGTCGCCGCTGGTAAGCCCCCGGACAAGGCCATCGATCCCGTTTCCCGGGAGCAGGATCTGTCGGTTCCCGACAAAACCATTTCCGGAGTTCCACAGCAGCGTGATCACCCCATCGCCGTCGACTGTGGCGAGATCAAGATCGCCATCGCCATCGAGGTCGATGGGCACGAAACCGCGCAGAGCCCCGCCGCCGACTGGCAGCGAGAGATGCGAAAGGTGAGGCAACTGAGCGGGCAGGGAGGTGGACCACAGCAGCAAGGCGACCAACAGGAGCGAGAAGTGCCCCCCCCTGGAGATGGGCCGTTTGCGCCGCTGAGACAGAGGAAGCGAGTTGTTCAATAAGGCTCCTGTCGCCGCCTGGTGGGAACAGGCAGGACCTCGCGGGCTGATACTGGCCGTAAAAATAAGCCACCGAAATCACAGGGGCGAAAACACGCGTGGCAAGTGACACCGAAATACTGATCCCAAACAATGCCGCCCCGTCATCCTAGCACCGATGCGAGGCTGGGACTGGACCGTGACATGAACGATCTGAATGTCCGGAATTCCCGGCACCTCTTTCCGGGTTGGAAAAAAAGACGACGCCGGGGGCGTCCGTAGCCGCCTCCGGCGTCGTCTCGAGGGTTGCCGGGCATCCCCCAGCCGAGCAGCGCTCAGCGGCCCTTCTGGGCGGTCTCGCGCCTCTGGAAGAATTGCCCCATCACCCAGATCGTCCGTTCAGGCTTCAGAGGGTCATCGGTGACGATGGTGAGCTTGCCGAGGACGTTTTTCTTGTTCTGATAGGAACTAAGAGTCACCTTGACCTTGTAACTCTTGCCCTCGCGAACTGGCACAATCTCGGCGTTGAAGATGCCGGAAATCCCGGCGTCGAGCCTGACATCGAGAACCCTGAAGTCGACGCTCTGATCTCCACCAGTGACCAGAATGTTGCGCTCGATCGGCCTGGAGGTTTCTGCCAGCAGAGCGCGTGTGTCCTTGTCGAGGAACTTCACGTTCGATTTCGGTTGCAGCACAATCCGATCGCGATGGTTCAGAGCGACGTTGAAGGAGAGGGTCCGGTCCTCTCCATCGCTGGTCTTTACGGTCATCTCCAACTTTTCTTTGTAAACCGCCGGGCGAGAGTTCGGTTTCGCAGAGCAAGCCAGTTTCCACTTCCTGCCCGCTTCGAGCTCGGTCAACTCGCCGATCTGGAGGTTCGGGGTCCGACTCTTGACTTCGAGGATTTCGACCGTCAGCGGTGATCCGGTCTCGAATGTGAACTCTCCCGCAAGGGGGCTTCCCGAAAGCCCGCGCATTTCGAGGGTGAGCGGCTTCGTCTCGAGAATCTCGAGGATGCTGCCCGTGAGGTGGAGGGGAAACTCGGGGGTGCCGGGATCATTGCTGAAGACCTTGAGCGTCTTCGTGACGTTCTTCCCCCTGGCCTTCTGGGTGTCGAGAGTGACGGTGACGGATCCCTCCCCACCGGGGAGGATCTCACGGACGAAGTCCGCGATGGTGCAGCCTCACGTGCCGTTGACCTTGGTGATCTTCAGCGTTGCATCGCCGAGGTTCCTGATCAGAAAGGTGTGCTCGTATGGGACCCCCTTGATCAGCTCACCAAAATTTTGGGTGCTGATCTCGCAACTCAACTTGGGGTTCCCAGCCTCAGGATTGGCCGGCGCTCCCACCACCGGCTTGGGGATGGGCACCTGTGCCATCGTCTGGGGGATGATCGTCTGGGGAATGATCGTCTGGAGGTTGATCGTCTGGGGGTTGGAGGCGAACGCCTCGGGCGATACCCCTGCGAACAGCACCAGCAGGAGCAGCAGAGCCAATCCAGAAGGGAGCAGCAGAGGCAGGGCGATGGGCTTGATCTCTCGATCGTTTGGTCTCTGAGACATCGTCGGTCCTTTCCGGCGACCTGCGGGTCCGCCAGCCAGATCCTGGAAGATCCACCGCCTCACCGACGAGGCAACGGCGGACCCGGACTTGGAAGTATACCATACCCCTTCCAGCGTCGACTCAAACCCCATCTCCGGAAAACTGACCCCGGTGATGGATTCCGATAAAAAACCGGGAGGCGAAAGCGATTTGCTTCCGCCTCCCGGCACCGGCCCATCCGGCTATTTCAGCCGTGCGTCACTCCTACTCGCAAAGACCGAAGTCCTCGCAGGGCAGGCCACCCTCCGTCGGGTCAACCCCGCAGAAGGGGAAAGGTGCACCCGGTTGACCGCCGGTGCTGAAAACGTGGTTCAGGGTGAATATGATGTCACCGAGATCCACTGCCTCATCGTCGTTGGAATCGAGTGCCAGCTGGCAGCCGATCGTACCTTCGTTGAAGAGGAACAGCATCGTCAGAATCGGGTCTGAAACATCGAGGTTGCCGTCGATATTTGCATCACCACGGATAACACTCGCAGCCGGTGCAACCACTTCGATCACCGTGATACTGATGGTCGCGTTGTCGGAAGCGCCATTACCATCCGAAACGGAGTAAACGATGCTGTCGGCACCTGAGAACTCAGGATCGGGGGTGTAGGTCACCGTTTGGTCGGCGTTGATCACCGCAGTTCCGCTGGAGGGACCAGTGAGCAAGGTCGCAACCGAGAGTACGTCGCCATCGGCATCGGTGTCATTGGAAAGGGGAGCGATGTTCAGCGCGGTGCCCTGGTCGGTCGAAGCCGTATCGTTGTTCGCGACGGGCACATCGTTGACCGGCAGGATACTCAGATTGATCTCTCCCTCGTCAATACCGAGTTCACCATCGACGACAACTCCGTCGGAAATCGTGTAGGTGAAGGAGTCGGTTCCAAAGGTGTTCGCCGCCGGTGTGTAGAGCAAGCCTGTTACGGCTCCACCGCCGTCGAATTCCATCGACACCGAGCCGTTCGCAGGCTGCGTCACTGCGATGATGGTGAGCTCGTCCCCATCGACATCTACGGCAGATCCGAGGATCAGTGCGGCAGTGATCAACTTGACGGTGTCCTCAGCAAGCGGAATCGCCTGGATTTCGCCAGCGACAGGATCGTCGTTGACCGCAACGATCAGGACACCGACGGTCGCGGAATCAGAGCCGCCGTTGCCGTCGGAAAGGGTGTAACCGAAGGTGTCGGGGCCGTTGTCATCGGCGAACGGGGTGTAGAGAATCGTGCCCGCAGCAGTCACCGTGGCGGTGCCCCTGTTAGGAGCGGTCACATTGGCGATGATCAGATTGTCGGGATCGACATCGAAATCGTTCGCCAGCACATCGATCTCGAGGGGTGTATCTTCGAGAGTCGTGTTGCCGATGTCATCGAGGGCGACCGGTGTATCGTTTGCGGAGATCACAATGACGAGAACGCTGGAGGAAGATTCCAACCGGCCATCCCACATCGTGTAATTGAAGGTCACACCGGTCGGAGCATTGAAATCCTCATCGGGTGTGATCAGCACCACCCCGGTGGCTGCCCATTGGATGGTCAGCCCAGACACTGTAGTTGTGAAAGGAGGTGCAACGCCAACAGGTGCGTCTTGACCGGCAAGTGACCGAATCTGAAGCGCATCGTTTTCGATGTCGCTGTCGTTGAGCAGCAGGTTGCCCGAGACCGGGGTATCCTCGAGGGTCACAAAACTGTCAGGAGCGGCGACCGGAGCATCGTTGACCGGTGTCACCACGACGGCGACAAAGCCAACTGTGAAGGCCGTACCATCACTGACGATGTAGGGGAAGTTATCTGGACCGCCGGTAGAAATGTTGGGCTCTGGCGTGAACCGAATCGTTCCAGCAATCGGATCGACAATCTCGAGAATGCCGAAGAAAGCTGCATCCTGCGTCAACGAGATGGTGAGGGGATCGCCCTCAGGGTCGCTGTCGTTGGCGAGAACGTTGATGACAATCGGGATGTCTTCCGGAGTCACAGCGAAGTCACTGATGGCGATGGGAGCATCGTTCACCGGAGCGATCTCAACGGTCACGGTCGCCGTCGAAAAGGCGCCCTTACCGTCGGTCACGGTGTAGGTGAAGGAATCTGCGCCATTCTCGTTGTGCCCGGGGGTGTAGGTCAGCGTCAACCCTCCGGCTGAAGCAACGGTGCCCTTGGCGCCATCGGTCGATCCGGAGATGCTGAGGGTGTCACCAACGTCAGGGTCGCTCGCGGATCCGGTGACCAGCACCGAGGTGTCCTCGAGGGTAGCAACTGCGACATCAACTGCCGTCGGGGCGTTGTTGCCGGCGTGGAAGGTGACCTTGCCCAACACAGGCGTCAAAACAGAGCCATCCGTGATCGAGTAGTCGGTCAGGTGGCTTCCCGCAGCCAGTCCTGGATGATCCCAGGTGGCGCCGCCATCGGCGGTTGTAGCGCCAACCACCGCCACGACGGTGAGCGCATCGTTATCGATATCGCTGTCGTTGGCGAGCAGACCCGCTGCCGAGAACGAGAAGGCCGCGGCTGCCGGAACCGTCAGGTTGTCGTCGCCGGCGGTCGGTGCGTCGTTCACCGGGTTGATGGTGATCGTGACCTTCGCCGCGCCGGTGCCACCGTGGCCATCAGAGATGCGATAGCCGACGGTGTCGGTGCCGTTGTGATTGGACGGGGGAGTGTAACTGTAATTCCCGAAGCCATCGCCAGTGACCAGCCCGCCTTCGGTCGACTCGCCATCAATCTGGTAGAGGCTGAGAGTGTCATCATCGGCGTCAGTGTCATTCGATATGAGACCGGCGTCTGTGAGGGCTACCGAAGTGTCCTCATCGGTTGTGGCCGCGTCATCCAGAGCAGAGGGGATGTTGTTCGGAACTGAACAGGCATCGCTCTCAGGCGCAGCACTTGCGAAGTGATCGGTGAATGAAGTGCCGCTACCTGCCGTCAGAGGCGGGTAAGGAATCGAATCGAACAACCCGAAGGGGTGATGCTGGAGGGGAATTCCGGCACCGAGCGCCGGCGGACCGGCGTTATCGGGCAATCCTGGGATCGAGAGAATGCTTGCAAATCCCGACCACGGGAACGGATCGAGGCCGAGGCTACCGATCGGTGCATCAGCCAGAGTCTCACAGACATCCGAGCAGCCGCCGGGGCCGAGACGACGATCGAGGGTCCAGGGAACCGCCGCAAAGACCATCGGCGTCCTGGCCCTCTTCAGATCGATCTCATCCCATTCGGGGTGGCCGACGCCAATCGGGGTGAGGTACTGACCGTAGGCCGCGGGATCACCCAGAATATTGGTGGGCTCGTTCCCCGGATTGAGGAAGTGCCGTGAAAAGACCTGAGCCTCGCGGCTGAGCGGGTTGAGAAGATCGAACTCCTCGAGCATCGTGCCGCCATTGGGGCACAGGCCGATGAATCCGCCATTCTGGAGGTTCTGACAGATCGAATGGATCACAGGAGCGCCCAGGATGAAGTCGACATCGTAACCGACCTTGAAGATGCCATCGCCGCCAGCAATGGCGCCCTGACCAGGGATCCCCTGGTTGATGGCGTCGAGGTTGCCGACCGTCGTCCAGAGCGGGTACCGAATCAAATTATCGGTAACGCCAGGCAGTGGCGCAGGCGGGTTTTCGCCGGTCGCAGGATCGATGTGCAAGGCGTAGCCATCGACCTGGGAATCGGCCAGGGTCGAGAAGCCGATGAAGAGGCATTTGATCCTGTCATTGGACCACGGTCCGCAGTCCCATTCGACTTCTGCCATCGTCAGGTAATCGGGGCTGTTGCTGTTGTCCTGGGTGTACAGCTGGACCAGGGTGCCACCGCTGTGCATCGAGAAGAAACGCTCACCGGGGACCGGCTCTTCCCAGTTTCCCTCACCACCGAAGTTGTCGCCCACACGTACGGGCATGAAGATCCGCGAGTCCGAGACGAGGCGATTATCGGGACCACCAGTCAGGTCGAAGCGGTTCGCCATGTCGCAGAACTCATCGCCAAAACCGGTCACCGGATCGGCGCCATCATTGCGAGCGCCAAGGGTGGCATTGGTGCTTGGAATGCACTGCGGATAGCCGTTGACGGTGCACAGGGTGTAGTTCTCGGGGTCACAGGTGAAGCGGACGTCGGGGCTGCAGTTGATGCCGCCAGCGCATCCGTAACCCTGCTGAATGGTGTGAACCCCTTCAGGGTCGTTCCAGCGAATGACAATTCCCGGGTTGTCTGCCGGGCCGCCGTCGGCGGCGGGACGTTGGTTCATCTGGCCGTTGACCACGATGTAGCCCTGGTCGTAGTCGATATGGGAGATGTAGCCGCCCATCGACGTCGGAATGATGCCACCTGCCAACTCGCCTGAACCACCCTTGGTGAGGAAGATATCGCCAGCGATGACCCTGCCGTCGGCCAACTTGACTGCCGCGATCGCTGCGTGGGCCGCGCCCCCTCTGGGAACGCAACTGTCCTGAGAAGCGAGCCCGCTCTCATTTGCAGCGAGGCAGTCGGGAGGTGCGTCGGCGAAGAGCCCCGAGAGCGTCAGCCTGTTTGCCGGAAGATCGATCAGCAGGTTCCTAGGGACCAGGATCGCTGTGCGGCCGATGACGATGGTTCCTTGTGACCACATGTCATTGGGATCATCGACGAACATGTGTTCGATCTCTCCGAGGATCGCGAACGCCTCTTGACCGTCGGGACCCTGCGCCGGAGCGCTCACCGTCAAAGAAACGACAAAGAGTGCGATCAGCGCCAGGAAGCGGTAAGGGGAAAAATCGACCCCCAGCCGCTTCTCGCTGTTGTTCTTCATTTGAGCCCTTTTCATTGTGGACCACCTTTTCTTACGAATACCTAGATACTCCTGTTGCTTGCTCAGTTTCATCGTCTTCACCTTTCTCACGGCACCGTCACGGTGACGGTTCCAGAGGCCTGACCACCGTGAGAATCGGCGGCCGTGTAGGTGAAGGAATCCTGTCCAGTGAAGGCCGGGAGAGGAACGTAGAGCCATGAAGTTCCGGCAGGCGTGATCGACCCGCCATTGGCGGAAGCTGAAGCAACCGACAGGAAACTGACCTTGTCGCCGTCAGGATCGGTGTCGTTGGCCGCCAGACTCTCTCCAGTGAACACCCAGAAGGTGTCCCCGGCCTGTAAGCCGAGGTCATCCGGCTGAGGCGTCGGATTGTTGTTGAGCCCAGCGCAGTCGACCGGAAGTTGAAATGCCAGCCCGAAGCCTGGCAGCGTTGCGGGATCGGGCTGCAACAGCGTGTTGTTCCAGTCGATCTTGGTGACCAGGAATTCCGCACCCGGGTTCCCTGGGGCACCGGTCAAGGGATCGACGTCGGCGTCGATGTAAGTGAACGGCCAGTACCCAAAGACCCTGTCGAAGTTATCCGGAAGGAACTGAACTCCGAGGTTGCCTAGTGGACACGCTGGATCGAGCGTGCAATCGGTATCAGCACAGTCGATGAGACCGTCGTTGTCGTCGTCGAGACCGTTTTCGCAGTTTTCTCCGATACCGGTGCATTCCGGCTCATCGGCGCACAGCGGATCGTCGCAATCGGTAAGTCCGTCGCCGTTGTCATCGATACCGTTGGCGCAGTCTTCCTCACCAGGCGGGACCGGTTCAGGCGGCTCGACGGGCCCCCCTCCCGCACCACCGGCGATCTGGCCGGTCGGATTGAGGCCCGACGCGGGGAACGGATCGAGGCGAAGGCTGCCCAGCGGAAGGGCAGAGGTGTCGCTGATGCAGGGATCCTCGCAGCCACCGGGGCCGAGCCTCCGGTCGAGGGTCCACGGGGTTCCCGAGAAGATCAGCGGGGTCCACATATTGTTGAGGTTGATCTCGTCGAACTCGGGGTGCCCGACCCCTGCAGGATTCACGTACTGGTTGTGCTGAGACGGTTCGCCGTGAATGTTGTAGGACTGAATCCCCGGATTGAGCGTCGCCCCATGGGTCGAGATGCCGACGACGTCGCGGCTGATCGGGGAGATGATGGCGAATTCCTCGCTCATCGTCCTTCCGGCTGAGCAGACGTCGTGACCGGCGACCAAGAGGGTCGCGCACGGCGAGCGGCGAGGGTTTATCGGGCTGCCGAGAATGAAGTCAACGTCGTAGTTGCATTTCCAGATCACCCGGCCGGCCTGGCCGATCCCGTGGTTCTGGAAGTTAGGGTTGCTTCTGGTGCTCGCCAGGATGCGCGGCATTTCCTCGCCGGTTGCGGGGTCGATGTCGAGCGAGAAAATGTCGACCTCATCGCCCACCTTCGTCGAGAAACCGATCAGCAGCACCCTGCAACGCTCGTTCTGGAAGCCAGGGACATCCCATTCGACCTCGGCGAAGACGACGTAATTGGGCTGGTCGGGGCTATCGGCGCTCTGTATCTCCTCGGCGATGGTCATCGTGTGAGCCGAGAGGAAACTAACCCGCTGGCCGGTGGCCGGATCGGAGATCACCTCGAGGTTGCCTTCTGCTCCGAACTTGTCACCGATCATCATCGGTGCCATGTACTTGGAGTCGGCGGCGACCAGGTTGCCCCGGTTTGTGTGGGGACAGTAGGCATCGCCCGCTCCAGTGACGGGATCGGCCCCATCGCTGGAGCCACCATCTACACCTGCGCGAGGCGTGGTGCTCGGAATGCACAGCGGGTAGCCGCTCATGTAGCCGAGGGTGTAGTTGTCGGGATCGTTGGTGAAACGAACATCCGGGCTGCAGTTGGGGCCGCCTTCGCAGCCGAGCCCGGACTGGATGGTGTGGACCCCATCGGGATCGTTGAGGCGGATCATCAGGCCGGTGTTGGCAGGATCAGAGGCCCTGCCGTTGGCCCTGAAATACCCTTCCTCGTAATTGATGTAGGTGACGGTGCCGTCAAAGACCTCGTTGCTCTTTTGAAGGAACATCTCTCCGACGATGCAGGTGCCGTCGGGCATCTGGTTCCCCAGGATGTGGGCATAAGCCCCACCTCGGGCACGCAAGCAGTTGTCACTACGGGCAAGCCCCGATTCGCCCTGGGCGAGGCAGCTGGGGGGTGCTTGCTCGAACAACTGGCAGACGGTCAATCGGTTCGCTGGCAGGTCCATGACCAGGTTTCTCGGAATGACAAAGGTCTGACCGGCGACCTGGATCGAACCGGCGCTGAAGGTGTCGGAATCGTCATCACAACTGATGAACTCGATTTCACCGCTGACGGTGGCGCTGGTGACCCCGGCGAATGCCCCCTGGGCAGCGACCGTGGGTGAGTGAGCCAGTGCCAAAACACTGACGAAGAGCACGAGAGCCATCTGCCTGCAGATGCTGTTTCGCATCGAAGGGCCTCCCTTTCCCGATATCTCGCCGGAGGAACGACTAACTTTGGTCGATCCAATTCCACGAGACAACCGTACGTACAATTGACTAAACACTTCACACCTCCCAGTCTCATCCCTCCCCGTCAGCACCCCGCGAGGGGTGTTCATGGGAACGTCAGGAGCCGTTCAAAAGTGAAATTCGAATGGAGAGGAGTTCCACTCCACCCATTTCAAACCTCCGAATTATCAGATAACAAAACCTCGCAACCTCCTCGATATTCAGGACTTACTCACAATTGAGCAAGGGTGTTGGAGAGTAAGACCTGTCAGCATTGACTGCCCCTCTCCAAAAGTCACATAACCTGTTGTAAATAAGCATCTTAAAGCCCATGCTACCAGCGTTCTTGCTCTTCGCAAGGTGCTTTCTAAGTGCAAAAGGTAACCTCGTTCACACTGCTTAACAAGCAACAAACGATGTTTTCATGTTTACCGATAGCGGACATTCGGAATCATCTTGTATTACCATTCTAAAATGGTGGCGCCTTGTGATATCCACCTGCTTAAAATATCAACTTCAGTCC
>JYMV01033998.1_pt1 | contig 11626 bp, 5 predicted proteins | sample 338911 | NCBI WGS metagenome assembly JYMV01 (sample SAMN03354496, study PRJNA234377) | hydrothermal vent metagenome | biome: Deep sea; feature: Hydrothermal plumes at the Eastern Lau Spreading Center, Western Pacific Ocean; material: Seawater | place: Tonga | collected 2009 | depth 2000 m m
GGCTGAAGGATGTGAAGATGGTATTAATGGTTGGGCAATAGGGACTCCAGATGAGCCAAATGATGAAGCAGATGCAAACCATTTGTTTGAGCTATTGGAAGAAAAAGTAATTCCAGCTTTTTATGGCCAAACAGATAAATGGGTATCATTAATGAAAGCATCTATTAAAACGGGTGTGCGGTTTACAGCACAACGTATGATAAATGACTATCTTCGTTTGTATTACCGCTAAACGCGATGTGCCGTTGAGTCCTGCATTCACTTCGTGTTGGAGCAGAATTTGTTATCAATAAACCGGAAGAGATTCTAGAATAATTGGTTTAATAGAATGAAACAGGTTTACTTTGACAATTATGAAATAAAGGAGTTGTGATGAGTTCAATTGACTACACCATTATCGGCATCTACCTGACGACCATTGTTTTCATTGGTCTGTACATGCAGCGGAAAGCTTCCCAGGGGATTGATTCTTATTTCCTGGGAAACCGCAAACTGCCGTGGTGGGCGCTGGCCTCATCGGGAATGTCCTCCAATCTGGATATCAGCGGTACGATGATTATTGCGGCGTTGATCTATGCGCTGGGTGCGAAGGGATTCTATATTGAACTCCGTGGCGGAGTCACATTGATCATGGCGTTTCTCATGATCTACATGGGTAAATGGAACCGCCGCTCCGGAGCCATGACCCTGGCCGAATGGATGGAACTGCGCTTTGGGAAGGGGACACAGGGGAAAGCAGCCAGGTTAGTTGCCGCTGTGTCTGCTATCATCATGACTGTGGCAATGGTTACATATTTTGCGCTGGGCGGCGGGAAATTCCTGGATACTTTCCTTGGTATCGAGAATTACCTGGGTTTGCCCTCGGAATTCTGGGCTGCCACTCTGTTGATCTCTGTTGCGATGATTTATACCGTAGCATCCGGTCTTTACGGCGTAGTCTGGACAGATGTATTCCAGGGATTCCTTATTTTCACTGCCATTGCTTATATGGCGGTCAAAGCATTTGGGATTACGCTCCCGGATGAATTCACTATTTCTCTACCGATGATGGAAAGTGCCGGAGGGGGATTCCATCGATTCTCAACAACACTCAAGGAATGGACAAGTGTGGTACCCACATCAAGCCTTTCCATTGATCAATATTCACAATACTCCATCTATAATCTTTTTGGGGTCGCCATTATGTTTTACCTGATGAAAGTTATTTTAGAAGGTTCTGGCGGAACCGGGAGCTATATGCTCCAGCGTTATTTTGCCGCCAGAGATGACCGTGAAGCCGGATTGCTGAGCGCATTTTGGGTATTTCTTTTGTCTTTCCGCTGGGTATTTATTGGTGCAATTGCCGTCATTGGAGTTTCCCTGGGTACAAAAATATCAGACCCGGAACTGGTTCTGCCTGAAGTGGTGGGAACTCTTCCAACAGGAATTAAAGGATTTCTGGTTGCGGGACTGATGGCAGCCGGAATGTCCACATTTGATTCTACTGTGAATGCTGGCGCAGCTTATTGGGTCAAGGATATCTACAAACTGTACATCAATCCTGAAGCCACAGAAAAGAAAATGATGTTCCACAGCTATCTGGCTTCCATCCTGATTGTTGTATTCGGTTTAGGACTCATGCTGGTGTTCAAAAACATCAATTCAATCTGGGGATGGATCACTATGAGTATCGGTTCGGGATTGCTGATGCCTATGCTCCTTCGCTGGTACTGGAGCCGGATGAACGGCTGGGGGTTTGTTTGGGGAACACTTTCCGGAATGGTTGCTGCAATCGTGTTTAAGGCCATGGCGCCGGAAGGGGTAACAGAATATGCTATGTTTGCGGTCGCGATATCAGCATCTTTGCTGGGGACCGTCCTTGGAACGCTGTTGACAGACCCCACGGATGATACTACTTTGGCACGGTTCTACCGGAATACAAGACCATTTGGATCATGGGGCAGGTTCAAGGCGCAATTGTCAAGTGAAGATATCTCTGCGATTGATGCTGAAAACCGCCGCGATATTTTTTCGACGTTCCTTGCTGTTCCGTGGCAAGTGGTTTTTTTCCTGTTCATGATGAGCCTTATGTTCAAAACATGGTGGAATGTAACTGTGCTTGGGATCACATTAGTTGTCCTGTCAATAATGCTATATTTCAGCTGGTTCCGACATTTATCAACCGAAGTGAAAATTAAAGGGTAAATTTTGAGACGTTTTGTAATTATAGTAGCAACGTTAACAATAATATCTGCTCAAAATGTAGTATTTTGGGAGCCAGAAATTCCAGTGCCGGGTGGTGATATAACTATTTATTACAATACCATTGAAGGTGCTTTACCAGACGATACAGCCCCTGTTTACATACACCTTGGATACAATGGTTGGCAGGATACAGATGATTATGAAATGTCTTATGCTCCCGATGTTGGAAATGGTTGGTGGAGATACATTTACTCAATCCCACAAGATGCAGAAACTATGATGGGAATTGGGATAACAATGGTGGTATGGGTCTTGACTGGCATATTAGCTTGAGCTATTATTGGTTTCCATTTTCTCCCAATCCAAACGATACTGTTTCAATATTTCTAGACAATGTTGATCAAGGCGGTCATATTGCCTGGACTGTTGATGCTGGAATGGGTCACGAACTGCCCATTGAAGAGTATTGGCCAAATGATTCTTTTGTTGAAGATGAATATTTATTTACCCCGTTGATTGAAAATGGTGCGAACTCATACACAGTAGAATTAGGTTCATTTTTAAATGGTGACCAGGTAATCAACTCTATTAAGTTCAAAGTTCGCTGGGATGATGGGAGCTGGGATGAGGGATCAAATGGTCAGGTCATGTCCTATGACATTTATTTAGATTATACACCTACTGAAGATGATCCTTATGTCTTTTTTATATCTCCGACTCCTGACGAGGGAGCAGAAGTTAGTGGACCGGTTTCATTTTCTGTAGTTGGCAGTGCTGAATATGTTGAGTTTTGGGTAAATGGTGAACTGATCGAAACGGATAGTTCATCCCCATTCCAAGCGACGTGGTATCCTGACGAAAATTTATTTGGGGAGACAACTGGAATTATTCGTGCAATTGGGGAGAACGGCAGAGTAACATATCTTTTCCGTAATTTTTATTTGTTGTACTCTATTGTAAATGAGCCTGTACCTGACGGTACAAACGATGGTGTAAATATTGATGGGAATACAGTTATTATTGCATTGTATGCCCCTTATAAAGATTATGTTGCAATAAAGGGAAGCTGGAATTCGCAGTTCAGTGATGGTGAATTAATGAAACTTTCAGGTGATACTTTATGGTGGTATCAAATAGAATTAGAAGATGGAGCATATACATACCAATATAATGTGGAAGGTGAAAAAAACATTGCTGATCCATGGTCTAAGGATGTAACCTGGCTGGATCCTTCCGGGCAGTGGGAAAGTTCAGATTATGCCCATGCTAAAACTGCTTTTTCTGTGGGGAATGATGAGTTTGTATGGACGGATGAAAATTTTGTGAGGCCGGAGCAGAAAGATGTAATAATCTATGAAATGCATATTGGCGATTTTAATGGTGACCCTCTGAATACCGGAATTTTTCAAGATGTAACAGAAAAAATTCAAGAAGGATATTTTAATGATTTGGGGATCAATACTATCGAACTTATGCCGGTGAACGAATTCCAAGGTGATTGGTCATGGGGTTATAATCCCTCCTTTTACATGGCACCTGAATCCAGTTATGGTACACCAGAAGACCTGAAGGAGTTGGTAAACACTGCCCACGCACACGGGATTGCCGTTCTCTTTGATGTAGTTTTCAATCACCTTTGGGGATCGGCTCCGTTGTTTCAACTCTATCAGCCTTTGGACAATTGGGATTATGAAGATCACAATTACGCTCAATGTCCATACTTTCATAATGAAGAATCTCCATGGGGTTATAAACTCCAGCATTGGCATGAGGTAGATGGCAGGCAATACCGTGCCTGGAAGCATATATCCGATGTTATACTTTCCTATGTTTATGATTATCACGCTGATGGATTCAGGTTTGATGTAACAGGAGGAATTGGATGGGGAGGGGATGAAAACGGATCATCATTTTATGCTGATTTATTGGATGATATAGACCCGTCTTTTATTTTAGTTGCGGAAGAAGACAATCCCTATCAAATCATTAATTCGGATTTTGATGCTGGGTGGGAATGGTCATACCATCACGCAATTTTCAATAATCTCATGGGATATGCATCAAACATGTGGGAGGTTCAAAACCATTTACAATGGTGGTCACAAAACTGGTCAGAACACACCCAGCCATGTAATTATACTGTAAGCCATGATGAAACACGTATTATTTACGAAGCGCTAACTTATGCCAATATGAATTTGGAGGAGGCATATAAAAAGTCAAAATTAGGAGCTGCAGCACTGTTTACCGGGACGGGAACACCCATGATATATCACGGCCAGGAGTTTGGACAGAACTCACCTGTAAGCCTGGATCCACAGCCACTGCAATGGGAGAATCTCGAGACCCCTGAAGGAGTGGATCTCTACGATTTTTTCCGGAAGCTCATCTGGCTTAGAAACAACTGGGCGGTCATCAGAGGGCCGAACCTTGAAATAATTTATATCAATAATTCACAAAAAGTAATCGGAATGAAACGCCATGATGACAGTTTAGGACAAACAGTGTATACGGTCATGAACTTCAGTGGAGATGACCAGACTATCAGTGAACTGCCATTCCCGTATGCCGGCACATGGTACGAATTCACGGAAGACAGCGAACTGGAGTCTGAATCAGGCAGTTATACTGATTATACCATTCCGGAATCAACTTCGCGCGTGTACACAAACTTCCGAAACTGGGGTGACGAAGCTCAAGCCGTCATGGTACATCATATTGCTGGCTGGAATATCGTTGGCCTTCCCTTAAATGTAGATGATGCGTCACCTGGATCTCTTTACCCGAGTTCTGTAGAAGGAACTTTGTATGGTTTTGACGGGTCTTATTACAATACTGGTGAGCTCACAGCCGGCAATGGTTACTGGCTGTATTTTAATGAAACCGGTGATGTAGAATTAAATGGGACCAGTATAGACCAGATCACAATTAGTCTTAATCAGGGCTGGAATTTAATAACCGGCATTACCATACCAGTCGAAACGGAAATGATAGGTGATCCTGAGGGAATTCTTGTTTCCGGGACCATCTACGGATTTGATGGATCTTACTTCAATGCTGCAATCCTGACCCCGGGAACCGGGTATTGGGCTTTTGCTTCTGCAGATGGAGATATCACAATTCCAAGCGGAAGTCGCCAGGCGAAAACCAATTCTACATTTGTGTCCCGCACCAAGGGCGCTAATTCCATAACCCTTAATAATCAAACTCTGTACTTCGGTCTGGAAATACCTGGAGAAGAAATACTGAGTTACCAGTTACCTCCAAAACCACCAATAGGGGCATTTGATGTGCGTTTCAGCGGTGATTGGAAATACTGCGGAGATTCTGGCGTGATTGAAGTTATGAACACAAGAGAAACCCTGGTCATTGAATACAATGTCAATGGTGGTGAGCTATGGGAACTGGTTGATGAAAATAGCGGTATTGCGGAGTTGCAGGGTAGCGGGCAGATAAAGCTCCATGGTGATGTTTCACAATTGGAGTTGAGAAAATCCACATCAGATGTTATTCCTAAAACATTTGTCCTTCATCCTGTATATCCCAATCCTTTTAACCCGGTCACAACGATCCATTTCACTGTGGGACAATCAATCGGAAAGGTAGTTGAATTAACTATTTATGATATTAATGGCCGCCTGGTGGAATCATTGGTTAATAAGGAATTAAGACCAGGTGAATACCGAATGAAATGGGATGGTGTGAATCAACCCAGCGGACTTTATATTGTCCGTTTGAAATTGGGAAAAAATGAACATTCACAAAAAATCATGCTATTGAAATAATCCTATGAAAGTTGCCCTGCTCACAAACGAAATGCCGCCAATAGTATATGGAGGTGTTGCCACATGGATCCTCAATTTTATGGAGATGTTTCAGGGAGATCCGGATATTGAGATCATCCCGGTATTTCTGGCCCAATTGGATGAACCACCTGATGATTTTCCAGAACGATACCCGGGAATTCGAATTATCCATGGTCCTGAAGATATTCCAAAAGCATTTTCGGATATTGACGCCTGTATCAATAATCTTTGGGTTGCCTTTGATACGACAAAAACGATAAAAGAGTTTTTTTCCGATCGGCTTTTGATAACGGTCTGTCATTCTTTGATCCGTATGGAACACCTGACCAATATGGGCGGCCCCATCACAAAGAACTATTTTGAGCAGGAGATCACGTTCCAATATTCGGATGTAGTGGTGCTCATCAGTAATTCTGAACTGGAACACTACAGGTCCTTTGGATATGATAAATATGCTGCTAGTCCTAAAGTGATTTATAACAGTTATAAACCTAAATTTGATTCATCGTCCTGGAGGCCGAATTATGCCTCCGATGATATTGGCTATATCGGTCGTCATGTCCCCAGAAAAAGACCTGATCTCCCTATCGAAGCAGTGGAACGATCTCAAAGAAAAGATGTTCGGGTATTTAATATGGGTGTGGATTACAGGGCGCAAAGCGGAAATCCATTCTGGGATGAAATGGGGAGGAAACATCCGAAGCAACTTGTGATCATTCCCTTCAGTTCCAATAAAGAAACAGTGAATTTCTATTGGAACAGCATTGGAGCGAATTGCATTACTGGAATTTATGAACCCTTTGGGTATACCATGTGTGAAACATTGGACCGGCGGGTACCGGCAATTGTTCAGAATATTGGCGGTCCGTCTGAGATAGCTGAGTCCGTCAAGGATTCAATTATTGAATATGAAGTGGATATGGATTTTGAAAAAGATAAAGACAATTTTTTTAAAGCTGTAAATGTTTTCTGGGATACATCCGCTGATGATAGACAGTCCATGGCAGAAAACGCCCGGACAGCCCTGGATCATTTTCGCCCGGAAGTGATCAAAGAAGAATGGAAAAAAGTCCTCATAGAGACCAAACCCCGTTCTGTTCAACAATTGGATCCTGCCCATACAATTGATACCACAGGTGAGAGGACTTACGGGTAATAGTTTAGACTTACCTGTTTTTTACACTGCCTGATTTGATCAGGATCATTGCGCTTGTTGGCGGTAAAGATACTTTTTCGGAAAGAGTTTGTTCGCCTTCTAGGTCAATTCTTTCAGCATCTGCAAGAACATGCCAATCCCCAACCGGTAAATTGAGTTTTAAAGATTTCTTGTAATCTCCATTCATTGCCACAAAAATATTATTGTCCAGTGCATATGCCACTGCAATTTTTTTCCCCAGGTTCACAAATTCATAATCCTCTGGTTCGCTGTGACGAAATTCAGGATAATTTTTCCTGATTTGAATTAATCCTTTATAATAGGAAACCAATTCTTCATTCAATTCTTTTTCGTCCCAATTGAGCCAATTGGTTTCATTATCTTTCTCATAAGAATTGTGATCAATCTTTCCAATCTTTTTATCGGGGACATTCGTGTCAGAGATAACTTTGCTTCGTGCCCATTCCTGTCCTGCATGGAGAAAGGTAGTCCCCTGGCTGGTTAACAGGAACAATGCTGCCAATTTGTTTAACGTCAATTGATCATTCTCTACAAGGGAGTTTTCCAATCGGTCAGAAATCCTGTCATTTTCATCCACCTGTCCGCTGCCTATTCGAATGAAATCGCCCAGTGTATGGTCATCATGGCTCTCCAGGTAGTTTACGCTGTGCGCTACATTGATATATTGGCCGCCGGATTGCGTTAAGCTACCTGTAACATATCGCTGCAGACTTTTTTGAGAATTTTTGCCCTGCCAGCTTCCAAAAATAAAACCCAAATCGTCAATCGGGTTTTGTCCTTTTACACCATTTCGAAATTGGTCATTGAAGGATGCCCAGCCCATGTCAGAAAATCCTGCAGGGTCGTAACCGTTGCCCCAGGGTTCGGCGAGGATAATGACATTCGGGTTGAGGGTTTTCAATTCAGCGATGATCAGTTCCCTTGTTACCGGATCAATCAAATTTCCAAGGTCAAACCGAAATCCGTCCACATGGTATTCTGTCATCCAGTATTTCACACTTTCCAGGATCAGCTTCCGCATAGCGGAGTGTTCTGTTTTTGTGTCGTTACCGCAACCGCTGTGGGCGATGTAATTCCCTTTGGGATTCAGGCGGAAGTACATTTCCCTGTCAATATATTTGAACGGGTGATAATCGTAGTTGGAAACGTGATTGTAAACAACATCCATGATAACTGCAATATTTTCCCGGTGGAAAGCCTTGACCATGTCTTTGAATTCAGACACAGCCCGTCCATCTATTCCGTTCCATACACCGGGTGTATTGGCTCCGTCGGTGCCGTAGTAGGTTTCGGGAGCGAAGAAAAAGGTGGTCATGTAGCCCCAGTGGTTTCGGGCGTATGGATTCCAGGTGTTATAGATGGGTGCTGATTTATCTTTATAAGGAACTTCAACGTTAGCAAAGTCCTGGGCAGGGAGGATCTGAACAGCATTTACGCCCATTTCTTTGATGTGTGCAATACCGCCTTTCTGTTCGGGATCGATCAGTCCACGGTAAGTGCCCGGGATGCTTGAACCGGAACTGGAGTGGGCGGTCATGTCCCTGACGTGCATTTCGTAAATGATTAAGTCATTCTGGTCAATAGTGACCCAGGAATCATCTCCCCAATTATAATTGTTATCCACTATCAATGACTTAGCAACATGGCGGTACGAATTTTGAGTGACTGCAGCTTTGGAATAAGGGTCAGCAACAATCACATTGGGATCATTCCCCAGATAATTACCTTTAAGACGGTAACCGTACAGGGTTCCTATTCCGGCGTTTTTCAAAAAGCAGGACCAGATTCCCTTTGTGGTTTTATTCATGGGATATTCGGTACCTGTTTCATCGTCATATTTTTGAAATATAACTAAAAACACCATATCAGCTTTGGGAGCCATAAGACGGAATTCTGTCTCTCCGTTCTTTATAAATGCTCCGTATGAAAGGATATCGTTCTCCATTTTTCCGACTCCTGTAAAAAGGGTTGTAGAAACAGTGGCTATTAATACTGCTTTTAATATATTCATTATATAATTTTAGTCATCAACTCATTTTTAAGTTGCTAAATTTAGACTGGTCTAGGGAAATAAAACATGAAGAAAGCTACACTTTTTATACTGGGAATTTGTTTGAGTTTCTGCTCAAGCCCAGTGTTGAAGGATATTACTTATCCCGTTCCAACTCTGGTTGTATACTTATCAGGTTTTAGTTGAGAAGGCTGAAACTGCTTTGAATCTTCCTCCATATTCATACGGATTTTTTCTTGGCATCAGATGAAAATACGCTTTGTACAACCTCTTTTTGTTTTGTTCATCTTTTCGGTACTGGTGTATGCCGATGACAGCTGGATGCTTTACGATGATACAGAAGTTGATGTCGTCGAGATCACCATTGATCCGGAAGACCTTGATTGGATTTACGACAATGTAGAGAGTGATTCCCTCCATCCAGCCGTTGTTCACTATTCCAACGAATGGTTCGATGAAACCATAGATAGCGTAGGATTTCGTCTCCGCGGCAACACCTCCCGGACTTCCGCAAAGAAGTCCTTTAAACTGGATTTTAATCACTTCGTGCCGGGACGGGACTTTTATGGCATGGAAAAGATCAACCTGAATGGCGAGCACAACGACCCGTCCATCATTCGCAGCAAACTCTGCTGGGACTTGTTTCATGATATCGGTGTGATCTCTTCCCGGGCAACTCACATCGCGGTGTACATCAACGGGGATTATTACGGGCTATACATTTCTGTTGAACACGTTGATGATGAATTTCTTGCAAAAAATTATGCTGATGACAGCGGTAATCTCTGGAAATGTTTGTGGCCTGCGGATCTCACATATCGCGGCGATGACCCGGAAGACTACCATCCTTATTACGATGAGGAACGTCCCTACAACCTGAAAACAAATGAGGATGAATATGATTATTCTCAGTTAGCAAGACTGATTGAAATTATTAACCAGACACCGGATGAAACATTCCCCGATTCTCTTGAGGCAGTTTTTCATGTGGAGGAAGTCCTGAAATATTTCGCGATGAATGTTCTTGTCGGAGGCTGGGATGACTACTGGTTTCTGATGAATAATTACTACCTTTACCACGAGCCCAATGAAGACCGCTTCCACTGGATTCCATTTGACTATGATAATTCATTCGGTGTAGACTGGTTTAGCATTGACTGGACAGCCACCAATCCTTATGAGGACAACAACCAGTACCGCGATCTCTACAGTCACTTCCTCCAGTATTTTCTTGAAAACGTGTATCCCCTTTCATTCTGGGAAAACCACATTGATACTCTGTACAGTTTAATATATCCCTGGGCGGAAATTGACGTGTATCGCACCCTTGATTATGGATTTACCTTAGATGATTTCACACAATCCTATTCTTCAGAGCACTACGAAAACCAGCATGTAAAACGAGGAATAAGGGAGTTTGTTAATTTGCGGGTCAACTCATTCACGGGTGTCCTGCAATACACCGGTGCGCCTCCGATTGTTTATGACATAGTCTGGGAACCTAAAAACCCTCAACCGGAAGACAGTATTCATGTGACAATATCCGCATTTGGGAGTAATAGTGTTGAAAATGTAATTATTCATTACTACGATGCTCCTATTCCGGATTACACGGAATATCCCATGGAATTCAATCCGGTTCCCAATACAAAACTGGTGGAGGAATCGGATCGCTGGACCGGAACAATCCCGCCTCTAGGCAGTGGCATGACCGGCTATTTCGAAATTTATGTGGAAGATGGGAATGGGCAAGGTGCGGTTTTTCCAAGACATGAGAAAATAACTTTACAAACACCGGGTGTCCCAACCGATGAACTGGTGATCAATGAATTTCTTGCAAAAAATGACGAAACCAACATGGATGAAGCAGGTGAATATGACGACTGGATTGAAATTTACAATACTTCCGGTGAAGATATTGATCTAAGCGGGATGTATCTTACCGACAAATCCGATAATCTCACAAAATGGCAGTTCCCATAGGGGGCTATCTGTTAGTCTGGTGCGATGAAGACCAGGAGCAGGGAGCTCTGCATACCAATTTTAAACTTTCAACCGAAGGTGAGTTCATTGCCCTGACTGCAGAGGACGGGGTCACAATAACAGATTCGATCACATTTGGCCAGCAGTCAGCAGATGTGTCATTTGGAAGAATGCCGGATGGTTCTGATCAATGGACGTTTCTTGACGAGCCATCCCCGGGCGCGGCTAATTCAATGGATGATTTTATTTCCATTGAAGTAGAAAATATTCCCGGCTGGAATCTTGTTGGTCTTCCTCTTGAAATTGAAAATGCTTTATACTCTAATCTATTCCCTGAATCAATAGAGGGAACATTATATTCTTTTGATAATACTTACATACCTGACAGTATCTTAATCCTGGGATATGGCTATTGGCTCAAATTCAATAATGCGGGCAGTACTGCTCTTACTGGTATTCCGATAA
>JYMV01004671.1_pt1 | contig 11624 bp, 10 predicted proteins | sample 338911 | NCBI WGS metagenome assembly JYMV01 (sample SAMN03354496, study PRJNA234377) | hydrothermal vent metagenome | biome: Deep sea; feature: Hydrothermal plumes at the Eastern Lau Spreading Center, Western Pacific Ocean; material: Seawater | place: Tonga | collected 2009 | depth 2000 m m
AATCGGGGTGGATGATGGCCCAGGTGACGGCTGCTGCTCTGGTCTCACGAATGAAGGTGTTGTCGCATCCAGCATCGGTCGATTCCATCGTGACATCGGCGGGTTCCGAGGACCATGTCAGCATGTCGACTCACGCTTCAGAGAAGGCTGGCGATTGCGCTGATCTCGCCGCCCAGGTGGTCGCTATCGAGTTATTGATCGGCATGGATGCTATCGAATTCAGGAGGCCTCTGCGTAGCGGGCGGCGTCTCGAGCAGCGCATCCGGAAGCTCCGAGAGGTGATTCCTGCACGACGTGGCGATCGAGTACTCTCGCACGAGATGGAGGAGGCAGCGGAGGTGGTCAGGGCAGGGAACATCGCAGTTCCCTAGTTCTCTGGTAGCGTACCTTCGAAGACCACCAACCGTTCGTGATGGACACCGTCGCGAACCGTGTACGAACCATGCACCTTGGCCATCTCGAGGATGAAGGACGGGTCATCGAAGTAGTAGTCCCGGAACGGGTAGTCGCGCTCGGCCAGAATCCTGACCGAAATGCCGCAGTCCTCCATCTGGGAGATGGTTTTTGGCACGTCTGCCATCGTCGAGTGGATGAAGATGATCCTGCCGCCAGGCCGGACCAATTTGTGGGATTCGAGGATGAGCGTATCGATGTAGTAGCGTCTGTAATGTTTTCCTGAGACGCAGTATGGAGGGTTAGCCACCAGCGAGTCGAAGCCGCCTGCTTCCACCTGGATCCAGTCCGCCGTCAGAAGCCGAGTCTTGGTCTTGACGCCATGGGAGTCGAGATTTCGCCTGGCGTGAGTGAGGATGGCGTCATCGATCTCTGTCAGCAGCATCTCTCGGGCTCCTCGAAGTCCGAGTATGATGGCATGGAGACCGCAACCGGTACCCAGTTCCAGGATGCTTTCTCCTGAGAAATCCATCGACTCGAGTACCTCGGCGAGCAAGATGCCATTGGGAGTCGGATTCCATACGCCGTCGGGAACCTCCAGGTCCAACTGGAGGGATCCGACCGAGAAGGCCATCTGGCTGGCGGATAGATTTTCGTTTGCCTGATTGGAACTGGACATCGAGGAGGACTACTCTTTTCAGGAGGCGGATCGGCTCAGGAGCCTGGTTTCGCAACGAGAGGCACATGAAAGTGCGCCGGCACGAAGCAAGAAGATTACGGTGACCAAGGTAACAGAGGCTGAGATTCCCATCCACGATGAGCGTCAAAGTGGTTGTCAGAAGTTTCCCGGAACTGCAGGTTGAGACGGAGCAGGAAGGGCAGAGTTATCGATGGCCGCTGACCAGGAGCGCTGGAACTTACCCAGGGAACTCTCGAACGGAGTTCTTGAACTCGATGCAGAAGATCTCGGCCGCCTGCTCCCTCTCTCGAAGAAACGGATATTGCTCGACCGGGTGGTATCGGTGCAACCCGGATTGCAGGCGGTGGCACGGAAAGCAGTCACCACGGGGGATGTGGCGACACCAGGAAGAAAATGTGCATTTGTATTTCCGTCGACGACTGCCCTGGTCGCACTGGAACAGCTGTCCCTGGTCATCTTGCTCTCTGCAGAGGACCCGGTCGAACGAGTGGATGCCGCCTGGCGCAATCGGCCCACCAGCGGGCACGCGGTGATGGTGGAGGTCGAGTCTCTGGAGGTGGAGCAAGAGATGGCAGTGCCAGGTTTGCTGGACCTGAGGGCAACCCGGGTCGGTCAGACCGATGCCGGGACCATCTTCGAGGGGGGAGCGAGCGTTGGCGGCGAGGAGTTCGTCAGGGCGCGCTGGGTGATGGGGGCGATCGAGAATTGAGAAGAGAGGAGAGACCTGACTCCCGCCAATCTGGCGGGGGGGGCGCGCGTCAGGTCCCGTCCCTCTGTTCTCGTCTCTTGTGTTGTTCGTAATTAATCGTCGAGGAATCCCTCTAGATTTCGCGAGCGAACCGGGTGACGCAGTTTTTTCAGCGCTCGGATCTCGATCTGGCGGATCCGCTCTCGCGTCACCTTGAACTTCTTACCCAGTTCTTCGAGTGTGTAGGTGTCATCCCTTCCGATCCCGAATCGCATTTTGATCACCTCTCGCTCTCTCAGGCTCAGTGTTTCGAGCATGTTTCCCATCCTGCCCTTGAGAGCCTCGATCGACAGTGCCTCCGCTGGAGATGAGAAACGGTGATCCTCGAGGAAATCTCCAAATGTGGAATCTTCCTCGGTGCCAATCGGGGTCGAAAGCGAGACCGGTGTGCGGCTGAGTCGAAGCATCGCTTCCAGCTCCTTGGCCGGGATATCGAGTTCCTCTGCGATTTCGTGGAGATCGGGGCGACGCCCCTTCTTCTGAAGGTGCTCACGGCTGACTCCGCCGAGTTTGCTCATCGTTTCGGACATGTAGACGGGCAGTCTGACCATGCGAGACTTCTCAGCGATGGCTCGGCTGATCGCCTGGCGAATCCACCATGTTGCGTAAGTGGAGAACTTGTATCCCTTGCGGTACTCGTACTTTTCGCAGGCACGCATCAGTCCAGTATTCCCCTCCTGGATCAGGTCGAGGAAAGAGAGCCCGCGTCCTCGGTACTTCTTCGCGACGCTGACCACGAGACGGAGGTTGCCTGAAGAGAGGCCACCCTTTGCCTTTTCGTAGCGTATGAACTGGACCGTGATCTCACGGGCACGTTCGATGAAGGATGGGTACGGTTCGAGGGTCGCTTCATTGATCTCGTCGAACTCCGGGCTGATCGCTCGTTTGTTGCGGATCCTCAGAGTGACGATCTCCTTCTCGAGTTTCTTTCCAACCGATGCAACCTCCGCTTGCCAGCGACTCATGTACTTCATCTTCACCTTGTAGGACTCAAGCATCCTGGAGAGGCGAAGGATTCTGCCGTGCAGGCGCTTTTCCAGCGCAGGGCGCTCATCGACATCAGTGAGTGCGAAATCCTCGAGTTCGTTTGACTCTCGCACATTGGAAGAAAACAGGTTCCGCATCCGCGGCAGTTCCTTTGCGAGGCGATCATAGAACGACTGGCGATCTCCCTTGCGAGACAGGGTCAGATCGAGGCTTTTTTCGACGAGCCTTGTCTGGTTAGCGATCTGTTCCAGAAGTTGAAGCGCTTCGTCCTGACCAAGAGCTGTGTGGTAGACGAGACGAGTGAGTGCAGCCTGGCTCTTCTCGATCTCCTTGGCGTAGTGAATCTCCTCGTCGCGGGTGAGCAATGGAATCGCTGCCATCTGCGAGAAGTACATCCGAATCGGGTCATCGAGGGCCTTGACTGCGGACTCTTCCGCCCGAGCAGTGGCCTTCAGCTCCTTTTCGATTTCCTTTTCCGCTGCTTTCGCCTCCTTGGCATTGAACTCGACCGAGTCGAGATCGCCAGCATCCTCAGCGACAAGACCATCCGCTGTGATCTGACAGCCGAGCTGATTCAGCAGGTCACTGACCTTGATCAGCTTCTTCTTGTTGCTCTTGACCTCGGGAAGGATGTTGATGATATCCCCGAGACGGACTTCTTTGCTTTTTGCGAGTTTCTTGAGTAGTGCTTCCAGACGTTCCTGAAACGGCTTCACGGTGCGCCTCCTGCTCCGCTGACTGATTGACCGGGGTGATCACCTCGGTAGCAGGGAACTCATGGCAAGGATCGGGCCTGACAGGGGAGGTCCAGCAATGGCATCTGCGAGTGCTTGAATGGGGGTGCCCCGCGGCTGGCGTACCGGATCGGGAGTAACTGTCCAGGAATGGAACGAAAATGCGGGGAGGGCCGTGGTGGCCGGTGGCCGGCTTACCGGTCTGAAAGACCGTAGCGGCGCATCTTTGCGTATAGTGTCGTCTTCGGGATGCCAAGCCACTGACACACCTGACCACGGTGGCCATCGAAGCGATCGAGAGCTGCAGCGATCCACTCGGCTTCCAGCTTCTCGATCGCCTCCTTGAGGGACCCGGCGGCCTGGATGCGGTCGAGACCAGTTTGACCATCTGTCGGGCGAGTCGAGGATTCAACTGTCCCACCGACTCGCTGGGAGAGGAACTCTGCATCCAACTGGTCCCCTCCGAGGGCGTGGACACGACGGATCTCATTCTGCAATTCCCTGATGTTACCGGGCCAACCATGCTTGAGCAGTGCCGAGATCAGATCACCGGTCATCTGTTTTGTGGTTCCCGTTTCCTCGTTGAGGCCCTCGAGGAAGTGGCTGGCAATGAGAGTGATATCTTCTCCTCGATCGCGAAGCGGCGGCAGATGCACATTGATGACATTGAGGCGGTAGTACAGATCTTCACGAAATTTGCCGTTTCGTACTTCCGAGGAGAGGTCGAGGTTTGTCGCCGAGAGTACTCGTACATCGACCTCGATGGACTCCTGTCCTCCAACTCGACGAACCACACCTTCCTGGATCACTCGCAGTAGTTTCTTCTGGAGTCCTGCAGATGTGTCACCGATCTCGTCAAGGAAGATGGTGCCTCCGTGAGCGAGTTCGAAGAGACCTGGACGGTCATTGGTCGCGCCGGTGAACGCACCTCTCATGCAACCAAAAAGCTCCGTCTCCAGCAAGTTCTCAGCCAGTGCTCCGCAGTTTTCACTGATGAAGGGACCGCTGGCGTGTTCGCTTTGCTGGTGAATCGAACGCGCAGCCAGTTCCTTCCCGGTACCGCTTTCTCCCGTGATCAAGATCGGAGCACCACTCGGAGCAACGCGGTCGATCAACTGTTGTAGGGCGATGATGTCCGGGTGTTGTCCGATCATCGTGACCGGCTTGTCATGGGAGACCGCCGGCTTGATGCGGGCTGAAGAGGTTTCCCTGGTAGCGGTTGGTTTATCATCTGATTCCGCTTGAAGGCTGAGCGCGAATTGAATTCCAACCAGCGCCAGCGCCAGCATGGGGTCGTCGCCGGATCCCTCGCATAGAGGTCCAAATCGATGATCGAGATAAAGCAGATGATCACTACCGAGTGGGATGATGTGCGCAGCACTGGTTCGCGGAAGTCGTTCGCGATCCCAGCGACTCCGATCAGGGAGGCCAGCAATATCGGAACAACTCCAGGGAGTTTTCTGTTCCAGGGCACGCTCGATCAGCGGAACGAGAATCTTGTCGAGAGGGTTTCGTATATCTTCCCCATCGAGATTGCGTGCACCCAGGCAATCCCATCGGTCGTCGCCATCTCTTCGAAGTAGAAATCCACGTTCGGCGCCGGTCGTTTGCACCGACAGATCGATGAGCCCGAGCAGGGTGTCGTCAGCCGGTGATTCTGCGAGGATCCGAGCGATGGCATCGAGGGAATCGGCTCCCGACGAGGATAGGATCTCGTTCAGGATCACAGGATTCTGGCTTTCCCGGGCGGACTCCATCGAGCGACCTCCGTCTGCCCCTCGCCGATCCACTGGAATTCGGCCACCGAGGGGTGAGAATCAACGTCCACGGAGCACGAGGGGCGTCCTCGTGCAGGAAGTGACTTCCGGAATGAATTTCCGAAGACTCCCCAGGGCCGTACTCCGGGTACGATTCCTGCCGCGAAGAAGCATACCATCCGGGGGAAAATCGCCCCCGAGGAAGGATTGTTCCGATGGAGCGTACGCTCATCCTGCTGAAGCCAGATGCCGTCCAGCGGCGCCTGGTGGGGCCGATAGTGGAAAGATTCGAGCGTAAGGGTCTCAAGGTGATCGGCATGAGGCTGATGAAGATCAGTGATCAACTCGCCGCCAACCACTACGAGGCACACCAGGGAAAGCCGTTTTATGACGGCCTGGTCCAGTTCATGACTTCAGGCCCTGTCGTAGCCCTGGCCCTCGAAGGAAACAAGGCGATCAGCGTGTGTCGGAAATTGATGGGGGCAACCTTCGGCTGCGATGCCGATGCGGGAACGATCCGGGGGGATTTCGGAATCTCCAACGGGTTCAATCTGGTTCATGGCTCCGACAGCACCGAGGCAGCACAGCGGGAACTGGAGCTCTTTTTCGATCCGGAAGATCTGCATTCCTATGAGCTCATCGACGACAGCTGGAACGCAGCAGAGTGATGGGATACCGGTACCGTGAGGGACCACGCTCACTGTGCCGGGTGGGTGTTGCTCGATGAACTCCGCTTCACGCCGGGGCCTGAGAACTGAAGAGATCGCGCGACTCATCGATGAAATGCGGGATCTCGTGGTGGGTCAGCATATCGGCAAGGTCTTCGACGCTTGCCATGGCAATTTCCGGGTCGTGGTCGGGTCAGGGAAGAGCCGTCGTCATCTACTCCTCTCTCTGCATCCGGGAACTTCCCGCTTGCTGCTCTGGAGTGATCCACCGGCGGCTTCGACTGTTCCCGGGGAACTGGCAACCCAGATGAGGGAGTTGATCTCGGGAACCCGTATCGAGTCGGTCGATCAACCAGGGGGAGACAGGGTCATGCGGTTGATCCTCAGCCGCTCTGAAGCGTCTGGTTCGTCAAGGGAGTTGATTGTCGAACTGTTTGGCCGCCAGGGACGGATGATCATCCTCGACGGGCCCTCGCGTCGAGCACTGCTGGTCAGCGGTAGGGGCGGCCTGAAAAAAGGGGAGACCTACCAATTCCCACCAGCAGCCGATTCGGCGCTACAAGACAGAGCCACCGTTCCCTTCGATCCGATCAAGGTGATCCCTGTGGAGCATCGGGGAGGAGAGGCTCCGCTGCACAGCTGGCTATTTGACAGGATGCTCGATCGTGAACGAACTCACATCCACGAGCAGCTCCTGCTGGAACAGCGACAACAGTTGAGAAAGACACTCCGGAGCCTCACCAGGAGAATCGGCAAACTCGACGAGGGGCTTCAAGCTGGAGCAAGATGGCAAGAGTGGCAGCGAGCCGGAGAACTGCTGAAGGGGAATCTTCCATTGCTGGCCAGGGGAATGGAATCAGTCGAGGTGCAAGATTGGTACCAGGAGGGAACACCGCTCGTCGAAATTGCCCTCGAACCGGCTCGTACTCCGATGCAAAATATCGAGCGTTGTTTTCGCAAATCGCGCAAGGGCAAGCGATCGCTCGAAGTCCTCGGCAAGAGAAAAGAGCAGACGATCAGTTCCAGATCTCTCATCGAAGCCGCCATGCAATCGATCGATGCCCTCATCGGAGCCGATGAAATCGATGAAGATGCAGTCGAGAGAATTTGCGAACGGGCGATTCAACTGAATCGAAGCCATGGGCGGCGTCGCCAGCGGCCGAAGAGCACCGGTGGGGGATCGGGGAATGTTGCCGAAAAGAGGCGCTTCAAGCGCTACCGCAGTCGGGAGGGACTGGAAATCCTCGCCGGTAGCAGTGCTCGGGAAAATGACGAACTGAGCATCCGTACCGCACGGGGAAACGACCTGTTCTTTCATGTTGCGAATCGCCCCGGTGCGCATGTGATCCTGAGGGTCGAGCGGGGTACAAATGCTTCGCCCGAGAGCATCGAGGACGCGGCATTCGTGGCTGCATATCTCTCCGGTTGGAGGGGACCTGGCAGCATCTCGGTTCACTGGACCGAGGCGAAACATGTCCGAAAACCGAAGGGGTTCTCGCCTGGCAAGGTTCTCATCGAGAGGGAGAGAGAATTCCGGGTCACTGCCCGCGAAGATGGACTCTCTTCGTTGATTCCTCAGGAACCTGAAGATTGAAGTCCCGGAGCAAACCATCGAACGATTCGAACTTCTTCACCATCTTTCTTCCCTTCTGGTGCCTTGGCACTAGACTGGGGGGTTGATCCCCGCGCCCGCTACGTATTGATGCAGAGGAATTCAAGATGCCTGACCGGAATCTTACACCAATTGCCACAGGTCTTGTCGCGATGGTTCTCGTCATCACACTGCTACTCTCCGGATGCAATCCGGCTAATGGTGTTCGAGATGGGGAAGACGCAGTTGAGGCAGCGCAGACGATTACACGCAACCGAGCAAAGGTGGATCGTATCATCAGTGATGTGATGGAAGAGTTCGATGAGGATAATCCCGACAGCATCGTGCAAGGGATCAAGAAGTATGAGGAAGCGGCGCTGCTGCTGGATGAAGCGGTCAGGTTGGCTCCGATTTCGACTCAACCGCGCCTGGAACGATTCAGGCTGAGGAAACGGATCGCCTCCGGATACCATTATCTGTACGCGGTGGCCGATGAGGAATGCAAGCCGCTAGAGGATGATGATCTCGTTGTACCTGTCGATTTGTTGGAACGACGGGCCGCTGCAAAGGCGGGATCGAGGCGCTGGTTCCTGTTGTCGATCCGGGACATGAAACGGCACCTGCAATCGAGTCCGATCTCCTATCAGAATCCAACCCAGTACTGGGATCTTCAGCAGTGCCATGTGGCGCTCGGGAATTATGATGGAGCCAGAAATACGCTGCTCGATCTGCTCTCAGCATATGGCTCGAGACTCTCGACGAGAGACCGCAGGGAGATCGAATCCAGGATTCGTCTGTATGCCCAGAAGTTGCTCGACGCCGAAATCTAGGATCTGCCCCAGGATCGATCCCACGCCCATCTGAGACGGTTTCCTACCGTCACGGTCGATCCCCGGTTTGCCGCACATTGCACCCCGATGCTAGTCTTACTGGCCCAGAGTAAGGGCCTTCGTGGTCGCGCCGATCAGCAGATCGGCGCCAGTGCATCAAACGTGAGATTCCAGCGGAAATCACCGATGCACACCTGCAGAACGGTTGGCCGATGAGTCAGACCTTCGATGTGCCAGAGGCACTTCAGAAACGCGCCAACACTGTAACTGTCGATGAGTTGGCTCGCCGGGGACTCAGGACCGTCAAGGTACTGGATCGTTCCACGGTGCTGAGCCTGATCGATGAAGCGGTGGAAAAAGTCGTCGCTCAGCGTCTCAGTGAACTCCCCGATGTAGATCAGCATCAACTCAGGGAAGAGGCACGAAGCGAATTCTCGCGCATGGTGAAGGAACGAAAAAGCCAACAGGCCGAGCAGCAACAGCAATACGAGCAGCGCATCCAGCAGCTTCGTGATAAGGCGGTGAACCTGGAGGAGCAATTGCATGAAGCACGCTCATGCCCGGCGCCTGTTGCACCCGCGATCGATGCGGATCAACTCCGATCCGTCGTCAAGGCTGCCGTTGAAGACGCCGGTGGAGGGGTACAGCCATCCTCCGGAGAAGACATCGACAGCATCAGAAAGAGTATCGACAACCTCGCTCAGCGCGTCGGAAATTCGGCGCAAGGGGGAGGATCACCGAAGACAGTGGATGTCCCGTCTGAAGAGGCGCTCGTGGCGCTCTTTTCCAAGGATTCGGGAGATCACATCGAAAATAATCTCGACAAGGTCGAGGTAAAGAACGCGAAAGCGGGAGGCGTCGAGGCCAGTCTGGCCAAGTTGCGAGGCCTCCAGAAGGAAAAGGAGTAAGGGGCATGGGAGATTACGAAGACTACGCCCGCAAGAATTTTGCGGACAATGGTCCCAAAGCCAGTGCTGGTGGGAGTAATGATCCTGCATTCGGAGTCGAGGAAGCTGAGGCCCTCAATGCGGTGAACTACCCGTCGAATGACCGTGGTGAATCCATTGCAGCAGAATCTACCGTCCAGGCTGCAGCGAGTGCCGCTGGTGTCGTGAACACGGGAATCGCGCTCGGTCGCGGCCTCGATGTGGGAACAGCAAATCTTGTGTCCTCCAATCAGGACAATGCAGGCAATGTGAACCTCAAGATCCAGCGAAACGCATTCATCGACATCGATTGTGATGACTACACACGAAACATGCTGACTCGTCTCGGCGTTCAGTATGTAGTGGTCAATAACCGCATGGTCGTGGTCGGAGATCCTGCGTTTGAACTCGCCAACATCTTCAACCGCAATACCCGTCGACCGATGAAAGATGGAATGATCAGTCCCGATGAGTCGGATGCGCTGCCCATCGAGAAGATGCTGCTGGAGACCTTGCTGGGTCAGCCACAGCAGCCTGGCGAGGTGTGCTACTTCTCCGTACCTGCAGAGCCGATCGACGCCGATCTCAATGTCGTCTACCACCAGGGTGTCTTCGGAGGTCTCCTCAAGGGACTCGGATACGATCCCAAGCCGCTCGTCGAGGGGCATGCAGTTGTCTTCTCCGAACTCGCGGAGGACGACTTCACCGGCATCGGTATCTCCTGCGGCGGCGGAATGTTCAATGTCTGCGTCGCCTACAAGTCCATTCCTGCACTTTCCTTCTCGACCACCCGTGGTGGAGACTGGATCGATCGCAATGTTGCTGGTGTGCTCGGGATCAGTTCCAGCCGCGCCTGCGGCATGAAGGAGAAGGGCATCGACCTCGCCAACCCTCAGGGTCGTGAGGAAGAGGCTGTCGAGATCTACTACCGCAACCTGATCGCCTACACTCTCAAGAACATCAAGGAGCGTTTCGAGTGCTCCTCCTCGATGCCGAAGTTCCCCGATCCGGTGAGCATCGTCTGTTCCGGTGGAACCAGCATGATCGGAGGCTTCATCGATGTCTTCCGGCAGGAGTTCGACAAGATCCAGTTCCCCATCGAGATCAAGGAGATTCGCCACGCGGAAGATCCGCTCTACAGCGTCTCGAAGGGTTGTCTGGTCGCTTCTCTCTCCGAGAGTGCCTAGCGCCGGGACCACAACCTGACGATCATGAGGGGGTGCGGAACCTGCGGTTCCGCACCCCCTCTTTTTCCATCGGAGAAGCGTCGTGGTCCCGGATGAATCGTCACAGATGAAATCGTTGTGGATCTGGGTGACGATCCTGGTGCTGGCACTGATCTGCCCGACGGCTGCAGACGAGCCGCCAGCAGGCTTCCAGCACATCCCCGGGAGTTCCTTTGACTGGGCGATCGCACCGGGAACGGGCCAGCCACCCGATGCTCTCTCCAGGCTGGTCGAGAGCCATCTGCAACAACTCCGCCAGTGGCTCGGTTCCCGATCGCAACGAAAGCCACTGGTGGTGCTGGTCGTGTCAAATGCTGCGCTCAACCGTACTCTGACGCACTACGGTAGCGATCCGGTACCCGGGTGGGTTCCTGCAGTGGCTCTGACTCGCAAGGGAACCGTGATCATCGACGTCCAGTACATGGCAGCCAATCCGATCGCAGGAAGTGCCACGGTGGTCCACGAACTGGCTCATCTGGTACTGGAAGAGGCGGCGGGGGCGTTGCCGCGCTGGGTTCACGAGGGGATCGCACAGTCGGCAGCACATCAACTACCGGATCCCTCGACCAGAAGAAACTTGATCCTACAGGCGAGGGGGGCTGCTCTGGTTCCCATCACCGACCTCGACCAGTATCTTCCGAAAACTCATGTCAGGGCCTCGCTGCTCTACGCCGAGGCGTATTCCTTCATCGAGTGGACTCGCCGCAATTTTGATCATCAGTTGCACAAGAGGATCCTTGCTCGCTGTAGGGACGGAACCCCCTGGCAGCAAGGATTCGAGCAAGAGACCGGACTCAGCATCGACGATGCGACCAGGATGTGGTCGGAGGAACTGGCGAGGTCCGATGTGTACCTGGGTCTGATCGTGGATCTGATCCTGTCCTGGAAGGGACTCGCATTACTGGTCATCATCGCGGCAGCAGTTCAGAGCGTTCGTCGGAGGAAGCGACTGCGTCAGATGGAGGAGGAAGAATGGCAATCTCAACGGTTCCCTACATCCGATGGGCAAAATCAGAAGGACAACTCGGACGACATCTCCTGACGATGAGTGCCGTCCCTCCAGT
>JYMV01046671.1_pt1 | contig 11624 bp, 12 predicted proteins | sample 338911 | NCBI WGS metagenome assembly JYMV01 (sample SAMN03354496, study PRJNA234377) | hydrothermal vent metagenome | biome: Deep sea; feature: Hydrothermal plumes at the Eastern Lau Spreading Center, Western Pacific Ocean; material: Seawater | place: Tonga | collected 2009 | depth 2000 m m
TGGAAAACTTCGCGATCTCAGCGGAAAGATTTCCGATATTACGGTCGACCAGCTTTCGCCAAAGGCGTTGACTAAGCTTGGACGGGTAAACTCAAAGCGTTTGCCACTGGTTAAGGGGCGTCAGCGGTATGGTGTGCCCTGGAGCGGGATCGGAAAGATTGTGTGTATAGGTCTAAATTATGCGGATCATGCCAAAGAGGCTGGGTCGCCTATACCTGCGGAACCAATAATATTTTTGAAAGCGAACAGCGCATTAAACGGGCCAAACGATAATGTTGCTATCCCGAGAGGATCGAAGAAGACGGATTGGGAAGTTGAATTCGGTGTTGTGATTGGCACTCGTGCCCAATGTGTCTCAAAAAGGGACGCTCTCAGTTATGTTGCTGGCTACACCGTGTGCAACGATGTTTCTGAGAGAGAATTTCAGCTCGAGCGCGGGCCCACTTGGACGAAGGGTAAAAGCTGTGACACTTTTGGGCCGATTGGCCCTTGGTTGGTTACGGCTGATGAGATACCAAATCCGCAACGCTGCCGTTTGTGGTTGGACGTGAACGGAGAGCGGATGCAGGATGGTAACACAAAGACGATGATTTTCGATGTTGCAACGCTCATAAGCTACACCAGTAAGATGATGTCGTTGAATCCAGGCGATGTTATATCTACCGGCACGCCACCAGGCGTGGGTATGGGTATGAAACCACCTCGTTTTCTCAAGGTGGGCGATGTGGTGACGCTCGGCGCGGATGGTCTTGGTCAGCAGACCCAAAAAATGGTCGCTTGGAATAAGGTCTGAAGAGCTTAATGCCACCATACGACGTTTGCTGCACGGTTCTACAGCGATGTTGGTCTCCATGTTGACGTCCGTTCTGAGTGGGAAGTCGGATAAAACGGTATGGGTCTTGGGATTGTCACCCCGGGGATCACCAATCGCTTTGGTTTAAATACTGTAAGCTGTGAGGAATCATTGAATGACCAATCCCAAATTTAAGGTTGTGGTACAGCGACCTGAAGGAACTAAGTCACTTTTTGGAAGCAACACTTACGAGATGGAACGGGACGCTCTTGATCCCATCGGTGCAGAAATCATTGAAATTGATGCTGCCACAGAGGAGGAGTTCCTGGACGCCGCTCGTGAAGCGGATGCAGTAATTGGGCATAACCGTCGCATCACTCAAAAAATTATTTCTGGCCTTGAGCGGTGTCGCATTATCGGCCTTGGTTCGGTAGGTGCGGATACTGTCGACGTGGATGCTGCTACTGCCCACGGTATTGTGGTCACAAATGTGCCAGATACTTTCATAGAAGAGGTTGCTGACCATACTATGGCGATGTTCCTCGCAGCTTTTCGACGGCTGCCGGAAATGCACAAGATGACCATCGATGGACGTTGGTTTGATGGAAGACCTCTGCTTTCAGAGTTTCCACGATTATGGGGCCAAACAATCGGTCTCATATCGTTTGGCAATGTTGCTAAGGCCGTGGCTCGGCGCTGTCACGCGTTTGGTTTAAGGGTCATTGCATACGACCCGTACCTCTCGGAACTTGAGATGAGTTCTGTCGATGTTGAGCCTGAGAGTAGTTTAATGGGGCTACTTCGCCGGTCAGATTTTGTTTCTATGCATGCCCCGCTCAATTCAGAAACCCGCCATATGTTGACCACGCGTCATTTTGAGGAGATGAAGCAGTCAGCCATTTTCATAAATAATGGTAGAGGTCCAACGGTAGACGAGTTAGCACTTATCGAAGCATTAAGGGGAGGTCAAATTTCAGGGGCGGCACTCGACGTTTTTGAGACAGAGCCAGTGGCTGCTGACAATCCGTTGTTGAGTATGGACAACGTCCTTTGTTCTCCGCACGTCGCGTCAGCTTCGGATCGTATGAGGCCCGAGGCTTTGCGTCGTATGGGGAGGGAGATTGCGACAGTGCTGACTGGTCGATGGCCCCGCAGCGCAGTGAATCCTGGGGTGCTCCCAAAAACCGACTTGACGCGTTGGCAGCCTTACCCACAAACACGGGGTCCAAACCGATAGTTGGATCGCAATTTTCCCCAGCTCATTACGACTCAAGGTAATGTAGTTAATTTTTGGTCCGAAGACTCTAAAGTCTCGGTTTGGCGTTATAAATCGGGATGCGTGGATTAAGGTCAGATGGGTTATGAAAAAAGTAACTTGGTCGGGTCACATAAATTGATGTAATTCCTGGATATGGATTATCACGGTTTCTTTTCTAGGGCCTTAAAGGGGCTGCGCAAGGAGGGTCGCTATCGGGTGTTTGCCGATTTAAAGCGTCACGCTGGCACTTTCCCGTATGCTTCCTTTTACGATTCTAACGGAACTGCTCGTGACGTGGTCGTTTGGTGTAGCAACGACTACCTCGGGATGGGCCAGAACCCCATGGTCTGCAGTGCTATGACTGAGGCTATTCAGGATGTTGGTGCCGGCTCTGGTGGGACCCGCAATATCGCTGGTACTACGCACTATCATGTTTTATTGGAGCGCGAGCTCGCTGATCTACACGGTAAAGCGGCGGCACTTCTGTTTACCTCAGGATATATATCAAACGAGGCGACTCTGGGCACTTTGGGTGCCATGTTACCAGGCTGTGTGCTTTTGTCTGATGAGTTAAACCATGCGTCGATGATTGCTGGGGTTCGACATAGCAAATCACCTAAGAAAATTTTTAAGCACAATGATCCCCACGATCTTGAGTTACATCTCAGGGATCTTGATCCTGATCTTCCAAAGATTGTTGCATTTGAATCGGTTTACTCAATGGATGGCGATATCGCGCCCATCGCGGAGTTATGCGAGGTCTCCAAACGGTACGGCGCCCTCACATATTTGGACGAGGTTCATGCTGTCGGCATGTATGGTCCGAGGGGTGGCGGTGTTGCTGAACGCGAGGGTCTGATGGATCAATTGGATATCATTGAGGGAACCCTCGCCAAGGCATTCGGCGTGATGGGCGGTTATATCGCCAGTACTACGGACATTTGCGATACTGTTCGCTCTTTTGCCTCTGGTTTTATTTTTACAACTTCCTTGCCTCCTGCAGTTGCTGCAGGCGCCCTGGCTTCGGTATCCTATCTGAAGGAAAGCCAGGTGGAGAGGGAGCGACAAATGGAACGCGCCAGCACTCTGAAGCATCGACTACGTGAGGTCGGTATTCCGTTTATCGAAAACTCGAGCCATATCGTACCTGTGATGATCGGCGACCCGGTTTTGTGTAAGCAGGCTAGTGACCAGTTACTTGAGTTGCATGGTGTTTACGTGCAACCCATAAACTACCCAACAGTGCCGCGAGGTACTGAACGGTTGCGCCTAACGCCATCGCCCCTACATAATGATGTGATGATGGATCAACTGATCGTCGCGTTGCAAGATGTTTACAAGCGATTGCAGATCGAGACAGCGGTCGCTGCGTAATAGGTTTGTTTCACGACAATGAGTGCGAGCAAGCGAATAGTATATTTATTTAATGATCGCTTGATATACGAGGTTACGTAACAGCATCCTGTAATGTACTCGGTGGATAACAGATTGAGTCATTGACACAACAATCAGTTCCTCTGTTGGGTCGACCCAGAAGTAGGTTCCGGCATAACCACCCCAAAAGAATTCTCCAGCTGATCCGGGCCACGCCGAGACCCCATCGGTCTTGCGTACTCCGAACCCAAGGCCGAACCCATAACCGGGGCCGGGCAAATAATATGGTCCTGCTCGGCTTATGCCGTCATGGAGATGATTGGTGGTCATGTATTCTACGGTTTTCGGCCCAAGGACGCGAGCGCCATCGAGTACGCCACCATTCAGCAACATTTGGCAAAAACGGAGGTAATCTCCTGCGGTAGAAACGAGCCCGTGCCCGCCGGCCAACAATTTTGGTTGGCTCCTAACATCAATGAGTTGAGGTTCACCGGTAGTGGTCAATGGCTCGGCGATGCGCAGCCAGTCTGCCTCTGGCACCCAGAATCCAGTATCGAACATGCCTAATGGATCAAAAATACTTGCCGTAAGAAAAGTATCTAGGCTTTCCTTGGAAATTATCTCGACCAGGTGGCCAAGTACGTCTGTGGAGCGGCCATATTCCCAGTGCCGCCCTGGCTGGTAGGCCAATGGCAGCGCTGCCAGTCGGGCAACAAACTGATCAAGCGGAATGTTCAGAGCATTTAGGTTGGCTAGTCCGGACTCTTTTAGTTTCTGTCGCGCGGGTGATTGGCCAAAAAAACCATATGTGAAGCCCGAGGTATGGCGAAGCAAGTCGTGAATTTTGATTGGTTGGTTGGCAGGCACAATCTCGACTGTATCAGTGCCAGTCGCAGGATCTTTGCGAGCCCTTGCGACCTTCATATCGGAGAGGTTGGGAAGATATTTCCCGACTGGCTCAGAAAGGTAAAGCTTCGCCTCCTCATGCAGCATCATCGTGCCGACGCTTACAATAGGTTTAGTCATAGAATAGATGCGAAATATTGAATCTGTCCGCATCGGAATGCTGGCTGCTGCATTTTGCATGCCGTATGCCTTGAAATATGTGAGTTTGCCATGACGGGCTATGGCGATAACTGCTCCAGGGATGCGTCCGTCTGCAATTCCAGCTTCAAAAACCGTATCTATCCTCTTCAATTTCTCTGAAGATAGCCCAACCCACTCCGGTGTAGTTTCTGGCAGTGGTGCAGCACTTGCAGCAGATAAAGTTAGGGGAAGGGCGATAGCTGCAATCGAGAGCCAGTTTCTAATGGTGTGATTTATCATAATCTGTCGAACTCCAAGCGAGTTAGTCAATTGCGGCTTTAGCGTTACCTTCACCTAAATTTGCGGTGCCAAAATCCGCAGGTACAACCAACTCTAGCACCTCGAAATCGTCAGAATACTCGATCAGGTTGTGCCTTATTCCTGGTGGTTGGTTTACACAGCTTCCAGCACGAATAGTGACCTCTCCTTGGTCCTCGCGTTGGAACCGAGCCCAGCCACTGAGGACGCATACGAATTGGAATTCGCAGTCGTGCTGGTGGAGACCTGTCCCGCCACCGTCAAACGGCTTTGCTGCACGGATGATATGGGCGACCATCGCACCCCTTGCTGATTCCTTGATGCCAAGACCGCGATACTCAAAATAATCTCACAGTCTTTCAGTTTTAAAAGTGGAATCATCGCGATGAGTGACCGAGAAATTCGATTTTATTGCATTCATCTCTGTCTTCCTTCAACCTTCCGCCACGTCTCTAACATAAGTACACACTAAGTTTAGCCATCTGCGAAGCGCTTGGCGATTCCCTGGGGCCTACTGTTCAATGAAATTAAATCGTCCTCGCAGTAGATATATTAGAAGTACATTATTGGTCTGTGCCATAACGCTCGGACTGGCTCCGTCTTGCCGTACTTTGCTATAGACAGACCAGGCTCGGCAGCAAACGGGTCCACGCTACATTAGTCAGGCTTTTTATTGATGGCGTATTTTATTCAGCAATTGGTTAATGGACTCACCCTCGGCAGCATCTACGGACTGATCGCCATAGGTTACACGATGGTGTACGGAATTATTGGTATGATAAATTTTGCCCACGGCGAGATTTACATGATCGGGGCATTCCTATCCATACTCGCATTTACCATGCTAGGTGTGACCGGGGTTACCTGGATGCCACTCGCGTTAATAATGGTGTTGCTGGTGGCCATCGTCTTTACGTCTGCGTACGGTTGGGCAGTGGAGCGTATTGCGTACCGACCCTTGCGGGGATCGCAACGACTCGCCGCGCTGATCTCAGCAATTGGTATGTCGTTGGCTTTACAGAACTATGTATTGCTTACGCAAGGGGCAGGTGTGAAGACGCTACAGCCAATCATACGAGGTGGGGTGATCCTCTATGCAACCGGCAATTTCACAGTGATTCTCAGCTATATTCAGATTTTTATTATTTTGCTCACCATCTTATTGATGGCGATTTTTGCCACCTTGATAGCTCGTACAGCGCTGGGTCGAGCCCAACGTGCTTGCGAGCAAGATCGGGGTATGGCTACTCTGCTCGGAATCAATGTCGACCGCACCATTTCACTGACATTTATAATGGGCGCAATGCTTGCAGCAGTGGCAGGAATGTTGGTGACTATGTATTACGGTGTCATTGACTTTTTCATGGGATTCATCGCCGGTCTTAAGGCTTTCACTGCGGCAGTTCTTGGAGGAATAGGCTCACTGCCGGGAGCGATGCTGGGTGGTATGTTGTTAGGCTTGGTGGAAGCGTTTTGGGCTGGTTATTTTTCCGTCGAATATAAAGACGTGGCCGCGTTCGGTATTCTAGTTTTGGTGTTGATATTTTTGCCGAGCGGCTTGCTCGGCCGGCCAGACGTTGAAAAAGTATAAACGGTGGCCAATCAAAGTCCTTTGGGATTAGGAAAAATACGGGCATCAGCAGTCCTTAAGGAGGCTGGGCTGGCTTCGCTGGTAGCTTTGGTTCTCGCTCTGCCACTTATTGGTTTCCGCACCGTCGGCGGCGGAGATGGACTGAGCTTTGAGTTTCGCTGGGAAGCACTTGTGGTCTCTGTTGTTATCGTATTTCTAGGCCGCTCCTTAGTGACGGCAATGCATGGTGTATGGCGACTGAATCGTTTTTCTTTGCCTGGATTTCAACGTTTTGGATCGGTTATCGAACGGCGACAGGTCTTACTTATCTTAGGTATAATAGTACTTGCACTTCTGTTCCCGTTGATGCCAGAAGTGGATCGCCGCGCGGTCGATTTGGCGACGTTGGTATTGATCTATGTAATGCTTGGGTGGGGCCTAAATATTGTGGTTGGCCTCGCCGGTTTGCTGGATCTCGGGTATGTAGCGTTTTACGCCGTTGGTGCTTATACGTTTGCTCTGCTCGGCACTGTGTACGACTGGTCTTTTTGGGGTTGTCTGCCGATCGCTGGGGCAGTTGCTGCAATGTTTGGGATCCTGCTCGGATATCCAGTGTTGCGTCTGAGAGGTGATTATCTAGCAATCGTGACACTCGGATTCGGTGAAATCATCCGCGTCGTGCTAACCAACTGGGTGGCATTGTCTGGCGGGCCAAACGGCATTGCAGGCATTCCACGACCAACATTATTTGGCTTAGAATTTACCCGCCGGACGCGCGAGGGACATAGTTTCCACGAGTATTTCGATCTGCCGTTTTCGGGAGACCATCGAATCATATTTCTTTATTACGTAATCTTAATCCTTGCTCTCATTACGAATATCTTCGTGCTTCGAATTCGAAAATTACCAATCGGTAGAGCTTGGGAGGCACTTCGGGAAGACGAGATTGCGTGTCGTTCCCTCGGAATTAATCCGGTGAACACCAAATTGTCTGCATTTGCACTTGGTGCAATGTTTGGTGGGTTTGCAGGGGCATTTTTTGCAAGTCGAAACGGATTTATCAGTCCTGAAAGTTTCACTTTCATTGAATCAGCTATCGTCTTGTCAATAGTTGTACTCGGTGGCATGGGTAGCCAGATTGGGGTCGTGTTGGCGGCTGCTGCGATAGTTTTATTGCCCGAAGCTTTGCGAGAATTTTCTGAGTATCGAATGCTTGTATTTGGTTTGGCGATGGTTTTAGTGATGGTCTGGAGACCAAGGGGTCTGTTAGCACACCGAAGACCTACTCTAATGCTAAATCCAAGCAGGCCAATAGCTCCGAAATGACGGTTTCGGAATTACTCAGAGTTGAGCATTTGACCATGGAATTTGGTGGGCTGGTTGCAATCGAAGATCTATCATTTTCTGCGGCCCAAGGTGAGATAACAGCGATTATTGGCCCAAACGGCGCTGGTAAAACTACAGTATTTAATTGTTTGACTGGTTTTTATAAACCGACGGTTGGTAGGCTAACCTTTTCGGTTTTGGGCCGAGATCCCGTCTACCTAGAACGTATGGAGGGTTTTCGAATTGCTCGCGCTGGGGTCGCTCGTACTTTCCAAAATATTCGGTTGTTTCCAGCTATGTCAGTTTTGGAAAATTTGATTGTTGCTCAACACAATGAACTGATGCGGGCATCTTTGTTTTCGGTCGCAGGTCTGTTTGGATTATCTCGGTATCGCAACGCCGAGAGTGATGCCGTCAAATTCGCTAGTCAATGGCTTGAGCGGATCGGGCTGCTACCTGACGCAGATCGGCAAGCCGGGGAACTTCCGTATGGGGATCAGCGACGTTTAGAAATAGCACGCGCCATGTGCAGTAAGCCCACCTTGCTGTGTCTCGATGAGCCGGCGGCAGGGCTTAACCGAAACGAATCTGCTGCGCTCAACAAGCTGCTGCGTAACATATGTGATACGTATGGCATCGGTATTCTATTGATTGAGCACGATATGAGTGTGGTCATGAATATTTCGGACCACATTGTTGTCCTTGATTATGGTAAAAAGATTTCGGACGGATCTCCTGTGTCGGTACGTCATGACCCAAGGGTAATTCGCGCTTATTTAGGTGAGGAAGTGGAGTGTAATCCTGGTGCCGTCGAACCGGGGTTGTCATGTTGAGGCTAGAAAACGTGCATAGTTTTTATGGTCGAATTCAGGCCCTACGCGGTATCAACCTTCATGTAGATTCAGGTGAAATCGTGGCCATGATCGGTGCTAACGGCGCTGGAAAATCAACTACCTTAATGACGATTTGTGGTCAGCCGCGCGCTAAGAGTGGTCGGGTCTTATTTGATGGTGATGACATCACTCACGTGCCAACTTTTCAGATAATTCGAAGTGGCCTAAGCCACTCGCCTGAAGGACGGCGAATCTTCCCGCGTATGACGGTGCTAGAAAACCTACAAATGGGTGCGGTAGCCAGCGATCCAGCCCATTTTAACGACGATTTGGGGTTAGTTTTTGATTTATTCCCAATCTTGGGTGAACGGCAGCAGCAACGAGGGGGCACCCTTTCAGGTGGTGAACAACAGATGCTTGCTATTGCGCGGGCCTTGATGAGTCACCCGCGTTTGTTGTTGCTAGATGAGCCATCACTAGGGCTTGGCCCTATGCTTGTGAAGCAGATTTTTGACGTGATTGGCCAGATTAACCAAGACCGAGGGGTAACCATACTATTAGTAGAGCAAAATGCCCATCAATCGCTTCACCTGGCGCACCGAGCCTATGTGCTTGCGAATGGTGAGATCATCTTGCACGGCACTGGGGATGAGTTGCTTGCGGATCCAGAAGTGCGGAATGCCTATTTAGAGGGAGGGAATTAAGAACTCATGATAAGCGCGGTAACCAGTGTTAGCCTACTGGTATTCCTAGTCCTTACGGTGGTGTTAATTGGTGGCGCCGCGCTTTTGACAGGTCGTGCTCTGGCTCGAGCTTGGCGGCCTATTTGGCAGGTTGTATTGTCTTGCCTCGGTCTTGGCTTGGTAGATCGCTTCTTCGTTTATGCTCTATTCGAAGGATCTTTGGTATCAGTTTCCGGGTATATGTTTGATACTCTAGTTGTCATGGGCATTGGAATTTTCAGTTATCGCATAGTCCATGTATCTGTGGTTGTCAGGCAGTATCCCTGGTTATTCGACCGCTCCAGTCTTTTTAGTTACAGGTCTCGGCACTAGGGGCGATCTGCGCCTCCTGTATCATATATTTCCATGCGTGCAGGCGAGTATTCAAATTAAAAGTTAAAAAAATATAAGTTCTCGATTTGTCGGGCTAGTGCTGCATAGTAGATAGGGTTCGGCCGTCATGACGAAGTGGTGAAGGAATATATGATATGAAATTAAATCACTGGGCGCTGGCTGCAATAGTCAGCATGGCTGCTATAGGCCAACATAACAATTCACAGGCCGCTGAAGATCTTGTAATCGCGGTGGCAGGCCCAATAACCGGCCAATATGCGGTTTTTGGGGAGCAAATGCTGCGTGGCGCGGAGATGGCGGTAGCAGACATCAACGCTGCTGGCGGCGTTCTGGGCCGTAAGCTAGTTCTTGAAGTTGGAGATGATGCCTGCGAGGCCAAACAGGCAGTCGCTGTGGCCAATCAGATGGCTAACAAGGGTATTTCGTTTATGGCTGGGCATTTTTGCTCGAGCACGTCAATTCCGGCCTCAGAGGTATATTACGAAGAGGGTATTCTCCAAATATCGCCTGCCTCCACCAATCCAATGTTGACGGAGCGTGGTTTTGATAACGTTTTTCGAACTTGCGGTCGCGACGATCAGCAGGGCCAGGTGGCTGGCTCCTTTATTGCGAAGAATTTCCCCGGCGCCAGAATCGGAATACTGCACGATAAGACCGCTTATGGTAAGGGCTTAGCCGATGAGACAAAAAAGGAACTCAATGCCCGTGGCGTGCAGGAAGTGCTTTATGAGGCGTACACTGCGGGAGAAAAAGACTATTCGGCATTGGTGAGTAAACTTAAGTTTGAAAGTATCGATATCATTTATTTAGGCGGCTATCACACTGAGGCGGGTCTAATTGTTCGCCAGGCACGTCAGCAGGGTTTGAATGCTCGTCTTATTTCTGGCGACGCACTAGTGACTGAAGAATTTTGGTCGATTACCGGACCTGCGGGTGAAGGCACTTTGTTCTCTTTCAGCCCAGATCCCAGCAAAAATCCAGAAGCTGAAGATGTCGTTGCTCGCTTCCTTGAACAGGGTTACAGACCGGAGGGATACACTCTGTACACGTACGCCGCTATCCAGGTGTTTGCCCAGGCGGCAGAGTTAACTGGCGGCACTGACGTTGATGATTTAATTAACAAATTAAGAACTGAAAAGTTTGATACGGTATTTGGGGCGATTGGTTTTGACCATAAGGGTGATGTGAATGCGCCTGGCTATGTTTTTTATGAGTGGAGTAACGGCAACTACGAGTACACCGATATGTAGACTGGGTATATATGTCGTCAGTTTCCGATCCAAATGAAATATTACGCTTGCGCCTTTTTTTGGGTTTGGGCGTTGAAGCGGTGCGCCAAACGGCAATCTATCTCAGACCTTTAGCGGGCATTAAAGGTGGCTTAGGGTGGAGCCAAGCTTTGGAAAAACCAGTGGAGCCCGTGCAGTTAGCTGATGTCGTATCATAAATAGCTACGGGCCGGAGAATAGATAGACCGGAATTTAGACCCAAATATAGAGAGTATCTGAACAGCTAGCTCACAATCCGTTTGCTCTTCCTACCAAGGCCAATCTTTTTGGCAAATTCGGACCGCTGCGCCGCATAATTGGGCGCGACCATGGGATAGTCGGCCGCTAACCCCCATTTCTTGCGGTAATCGTCTGGCGTCATGTTGTAGGTTGTCCGCAGATGCCTTTTAAGCATCTTTAGCCTCTTTCCATCCTCAAGACAGATTATGTGCTCAGGGGTTATCGAACGGCGAGGTGGCACCGCTGGTTTAAGCGGCTCTTTAGCTGCATCACCTTGCGGTCGCTCCATATCAGCCAAGGATTTGTAAACAGTCTGAATTAATTCAGGAATGTGTGCTGCAGGAAGTGCGTTGTGGCTGACATATGCAGAGACAATTTCCGACGCCATGTGAAGCACGGTTTTTGCTGATTTGCTTGTACTTGAGTCGTCATTCATTTTTAAATATTTAATTTTTCCAGTTGCTAGATTAGCGACTTCTTACAGATCAAATTATGATTGTCAATATTAATCAGTATCGTACAAAGAAACATATTGAATTTTG
>JYMV01030755.1_pt1 | contig 11622 bp, 12 predicted proteins | sample 338911 | NCBI WGS metagenome assembly JYMV01 (sample SAMN03354496, study PRJNA234377) | hydrothermal vent metagenome | biome: Deep sea; feature: Hydrothermal plumes at the Eastern Lau Spreading Center, Western Pacific Ocean; material: Seawater | place: Tonga | collected 2009 | depth 2000 m m
GCAGCAGAGGATGTTTCCTCTGTCATGGTAGAAGTTGCAACAGCAAAACCGCTCAATTCAACGCTTGAAATTGGAGTCAAGGTCGCGCAGAACTTCCTTCTTCTCCTCATCGGTCATTTTCTTTTCGCTCACCTTCTCCCCTGCCTTTTCTTCCTTGCTCATACAATCCCTCCAATCTCTTCAATGCATGAAAGAGCCCGGAGCAATCCGGGCTCTTCACTTGGTCGTCTCTCAATTAAGCTGATTTCTTGACGGAAGCTTCGCCTACGCGATGGATGTCGCTGACTCTGTATTGTTTGAATACTTCTTCTGCTCTCTTCAATTCGTCATTGTTGTTACAGTGAACAGCAAGGAGTATATTTCCTTCGCGGATTTTTCCTTCGTACATTTTTGCTTCGTACTCAGGAATTCCCATGCCAATCAACGCGCCGGCGATTCCACCAACGGTCGCACCGACAGCCGCTCCACTCAATGCAGCCATAATTGGTCCAGCGGCAATCAAAGGTCCTACACCAGGAATAGCGATCGCACCAATACCAGCCAAAAGACCGAACACACCGCCAACGACACCACCGGTGCTAGCACCAGCGACAGTGCCTTCAGGAGCTTTGGTTTCATTTTTATGAGCAAAGTCCTTCGATCCTTCTTGATCCGGGAAAAGTGCAGAGATTTCGTTGTCGACAAAGCCGTTCGCACGCAGCGCGTTAACGAGGTTCTCCGCTTCCAGATTGGTTTTTACAATTCCACAAACTGATTGTTTCATTTCATTCTCCAGTGATTTGTATTTATGGTCTCATTTGAATTTTCAATTTCGTACTTGTGTCTACTTTTTTATGGTCAGCAAGTTCTTGACCGAAGAAACACTTGAGCAGCTCTTCGCGAGTTCTTCAACGCGTGACTTTTCAGCTTCGCTATCAACAGGTCCTTTCAAGGTGACGAGACCGTTCTTGAAGAGGATCTTCGCGTTCTTGGCGTTCATCGAAAGACTGTTATCATCAACGATTGTCTTACGAATCTGTGCCAAGGCTTCGACATCGCTTTTCTTGTTGTCTTGCTTCTCAGCGGTTACTGCTTCCTTGCGCTCTGCACCAGCATTTTGTGCGCTGTTATCGGCGTTCGGTGCTTCTTTCGCATCTACTCCCATCCCATTTAGAGCGATTAATAGACACCCTAAAACTGCGATATTTCGCATACTTCCTCCTAATTTGGTTGATTCACCACTGTGTAAAATCTGAGCGGCAACGCGAACTGTTTTTGCTTACGCACCTTGTCGTTTTGCTTTCGCAGACCGGCGTCAAATTCCGCAACCGATCGCGCAGACCAGGTAGAAGACCTTTAGTTCCCACACTTGAGAACGTTTTTTTCAACTCGCTGAAACTCGCCTGGATACGAGGCTTTCAACATTGCAATAAATGTCAAATTGTATGCAAATATACATTTGCATCACGCGGTGCAATGCATTCCTACCTACCGATGAAACTTTCTTACAAATGCCTACCTATACATAAATAGGAGCAACAATCTCAGGTTGCGTCTGCACAGTGCCAAGAGACTGCTGAGTTCTGCAAGGACGTTGAAAGGTGATTCTTCTGAGTCCCGGGAAATTCGGCGAAGTCTCTTGTCGCCAATAACAACATTCAGAAACTCCGATAATATCGCGCAACAATGCAACACCCATCCAGCGTGGCTCTCTAAGATCATTGTAGGCGTCACGAATTTATTCTGTCACTCTTTAATTCTGTCAAGCGTCCGGAAGCGGCGTAGGCAAAGATTTGCAGGAGCACTAACCATGAAAATTGTCGTCCTCGGTGGTAACGGTCTCATCGGAAGTAAAACCGTTGAGTTCCTCAAAAAACAAGGCCACGAAGTTGTTGCCGGGTCATCCAAAAGCGGCGTCAACGCAGTCACTGGTGAAGGTTTGGCACAAGCATTCAAAGGTGCCGACGCAGTAATCGATGTGATGAATTCACCGTCTTGGGCCGACAACGATGTGATGGAGTTTTTCAAGAAGTCGACAGAGAATGTTCTGGCAGCTGAATTGGAAGCCGGTGTGAAACATCACGTTGCTCTCTCAGTGGTTGGAACAGCGCGCTTGCAGAAAAGCGGTTACTTCCGTGCAAAGCAAGCGCAAGAAGATCTGATCAAAGAGGGCAGAGTGCCATACACTATCGTTCAAGCCACCCAATTTTTTGAGTTCCTCGGCGGCATTGCTGATTTTGGCGCCGACGGTGAAGGTAAAGTTCATTTGTCCACAGGCGGACTGCAGCCGATAGCAGCAGAGGATGTTTCCTCTGTCATGGCAGAAGTTGCAACAGCAAAACCGCTCAATTCAACGCTTGAAATTGGTGGACCGGAACGCGCTCGTTTGTGCGACTTCGTGTCTAAGTACATGGAAGCAAAGCATGACAAGCGTGAAATAGTCGCGCGACCGGACGCTAACTATTATGGAATGCAATTGGACGAACGCTCGCTTGTTCCAGAAGACAACGCACGACGCACACCTACCAAATTCGAAGATTGGCTCTGCGCTGCCGTTAAGTAGAAACCCACACTATTTGAGATTTGAAACCATGAAAAACACTGGTATTAAATACAGTGCCACCGTCTTGTTGTGCGCACTCACATTTGCAACACAAGTAGGAGCAGCACCCGATAGTAAGCCTGCAGAGAAAGCGACAACAAAGGTCCCGGAGAAAGCGACAACAAATGTCGCTGAGAAAGGCACGATAAAAGCCGCAGAAAAGACCTCCACCACGTCTCCTGCAAAGTCCACCGTAGCAGGAACAAATAACGGTTACGACGCAGATAACTCCAGAGTGTCAGTGGTCTATGACCACGTCCTTCCAAACGTTCCTGGAAAAAGCATGAAGGGCGTGCTAGTTGAATATCTTCCCGGTGGTTCATCTCCTTGCCACACGCATCCAAAATCAGCGTTCATTTATGCGACCGTTTTGGAAGGCGCAATTACAAGCCAGGTCAATGATGGTCCGGTGAAAACATACAAGGCCGGCGAAAACTTCTCGGAGTTTCCCGGCGACAAGCATGGAGTGAGCAGAAACGCCAGCAAAACAAAACCTGCGAAACTCCTGGCAGTTTTTGTTCTCGACACCAAAGAAAAGGAACTAACCACCGTCTGCAAAGATTAGGTCTAGCTCAATCTATTCTTCGCTGGCACCGAGTTTTCCTAAACTAAAGGCATTCTTGCTAAACGGTTGCTCTGAGGAGTATTTCCAGCTGTTCTCAACTGCATCGGAAACGCCCTCTATTGCTCCCGGTACAACCATTAGAGGAAACAAAACAACTCTTGCGACAGACTGAAGACCGGATGATTTCTTTCCGTACATCACTGTGTTAGCGGCTTCCTTATCTTCTGAGAAAGTTCTACGCACTGTCGCAACCGGTGGGCCAATCAAAAGCCCGGTCAAGAAAGACGAAATTCTTTTGGGAAGCGGAGCCGCATCTCGCAGCACATATTTCGGTTTGTTACTTGCAGGTGCAGTGTTTGACTCTGCGCCGGAAGCTTCACTCTGATTCTCAGTGTTCTGATTCGTCTCAACAGGCTTTGCACCTTCGCCAGCGCCACCATGAGGATTGGTTTTCAAAATTGTTTTCTCAGTATCAGAGGGCAAAGCCTTATCTGAGGCACTATCTGCGATCAAACTATGTTCGGCAGGCGTAGCCAATACTGCACAAGGAACGAGCAAAAAATAGAGCATTACGGAAAAAACGGTCCGAGGCAAACAAAACGCGCCATCTCGAAATGCAAAAAAATCGACTCGTTGCGACGCCACCAAAGGTTCCTCAAAAGAAATACGTATAGCGCACCGCCAGCGATGCCGGTGAGAAAGCAGTGGTTCGCGGCGCCGGACTGTTTTGCAACTCGCCACCACTGTCAAAGGAAGCGTAGCGCACAAAAGAGATCGGACTCGTAGCTTGAACCAGATGTCTCTTGTGTTGATAGAAAAGTCCCAGCTCTACAGCCATGAAAAATCCTGGCTGACGAAAACCATTACTATTGCCAATAAAGTCTCGTTGAGGGCTGCCATCCCATCGATATGCAATCAGTCCGGAGAACGGTCGCAAGTATTTATTCTCCTTCCATGGCGAAGGAATAATCATGCCAGCACGCAATGAATACACATCCGGAATTGTATTGACCAAAGAATTTTGCGTTAGAGGGCTGGTAGAAATAGGAGGCCCGATAAGCAAATTTTGCGACGGAATTCCTGTTGTCCCTTGAGGTGTAATCAGGTAACTACCAACGGCAAAGAGGTTGGTTTTCTTGACAGGAAATCGGACAATGCGATAAGCAAGGACTTCAGCAAGAACATCAACACCACCATCGCCAATCATGATTGTGAGCGGAGCAGGTTTGTTGTTCCACACACCGGGACCGCCACCAGTCCAAGTGTTTCCGCCTCGATAATTCCCAGTCGGTAGTTTCAGACCTAGCCCAACCAGAACGTTGCCTCGTTTAACTCTCTCCGGATCCATCAACCAGGTGCGTTCTACCAGCAAAAGATCTCCGACACCGGAAGTACTCAATCGCTGGCGGAAAGCCTCTGCTGCCGGACCTTCGGTAAAGGGAACGAGAAAAGTTGCCTGGTTCCACTGAAGAGGTACCGTAGCTTGTAGATTCACTCTGCGCGTAAGCTGGTATGTGCCCGTAAGATCAAGCGTGTTCCATAGACGTGTTGGTTCTTCGAGCCGGTTTTCCTCGCGAAAGACGCTGCCGTTCAAGAAATACTGATTTGCATAAACGTTCCTGTAGCCAAGAGATAGAGTCCCATGGCCAGGTTTTATCTCTCCCGATGTACCTGCTGCCCCCGGCACCAGCATTGAGCGAGCTCAGCCTTGAGCGGTAGCCGGGCGCGCCATCAACAAAATTAGCGCGAACAAGAAGCAAGTAATCGTCGGTAGTTTTGTTCTCTTCAAAACAATTGCTTTTTCAAACTGTCAACCGACTTTATTGCACTCCCAGCCTGCAGACTCAATACTTTTCAACTGCAAAAAATCTGAGATTTTTGCGGAAAAAATCGCAAAGGGTATGTGCGACAAGGAAAAGCAGACCACGCTAAAGCAAAGATTTGATTTCATCGAGATTGCTGTATCGATTATTTGGATTTTTGCTTAGGCATTTACGCAAAATCGTTCTTAGACGGTCAGAACACTCATTTTCCGAAGGCTCCTGATAATCAACTTGAACGTGCATTCTAAAGGTATCCAGCGCTGTTTCCCCACGAAAAGGTGGTTGACCGCAAATTACCTCATGCATCAAACACCCAAGCGAATATATGTCCGAGCGATTATCAACCGGCAATCCCTGGCATTGCTCCGGACTCATATAAAGAGGACTGCCCATAACCTCACCGTTGATTGTTAGTTTGGGGTCTTCCAAAGTACTTACTTTGGCTAATCCAAAGTCAACCAATTTGAGATGCGGATGACCGCTGTCAAAATTGGTCAAAATTACGTTTGCCGGTTTGATATCTCGATGAACCACTCCCATCTTATGCGCATAAGACAGTGCATCTATCAGTTGTTTGAATAACTCTATTGCCCTTGCTTCGTCCAAACGCACATCTTGTCGAAGCACCTCAGCCAAAGACGGACCCTTGACGTATTCCATCACAAGAAAGGCATTCGACTCCGGGGTCACTCCAAAATCAAACACAGAAGCAATGTTTGTGTGCGAAAGACTGCTTGCAACTCTTGCTTCCTGGACAAATCTTGCGCAGAAGGCATCAATGCGATTTAGATGTCCAGCCAAAACCTTTACAGCAACAACCTTGTCGAGCATTTTGTGTCTTGCTTTATAAACATGACTCATCCCACCTTGTCCTATCACGCCAAGGTTCTCATAGCGGTCAAAGAGATTATCGTTTTTGGAAAAACGCGCAGAACTTGATTTATTCTCAGTCGACGAAACGCTCGCACCCGGAGCCGATGAAATCTTAAGTGTATTTTCTTGACCCGGATCTTGATTCGTATCAATGCTGGAATCTTCCACGGGTAATTGAGATGAGGAAATTTCATCATCTGATGAGCCATGTCGTTCAATTAGGTTATTGAAGCGCTCGCGAGCAGAACGCATACAATCTCTATCTACTGAATAAAGTGAATCAAGCCACATTTCTCCGCGGTGCACAGCCCGAATAGCTGAACAAAGGATGTCCGACTCTACATCTTTCAAACAATACCCACTCGCTCCGGCAGATAGTGCTGATTGCAACACCTCTTCATTTTCATGGGATGTGAGCATGATCACTTTCGTTTTCTTGCTTTTGTCTTTGATCAGGCGCGTTGATTCGATTCCATCCATCAAGGGCATGCTCACATCCATAAGTACGACGTCGGGCTGGAGCATCAAAACTTGCGCAATGGCGTCCGAGCCGTTCGACGCTTCTCCTGTGACAGTGATACTCTCGTCCTTGTTGCAACTCACCTTGATGCCGGTTCTGAATAGAGCGTGATCTTCAACAACCAGAACCGATATTGGCGTATCCATTCTTCGTCATCCTTCGGCCAGTAGTGCGCCAATATAGTTAGGGGATTCACGGGATTCCTGAATACGCAAACTCACTTCGCCCGCTTGAATCAAGCGAGGGAATTGATGGAATGAAAGATAGGATCACCCTGCAAACAATCTGCAGTCTGCGGTTGATTTCTACAAAAATGATAAGGCCTGTTACAGCCAAAGTCTTCGCTCGGAAGTACGATCTAGAAGTCTTACCCCTCTAACTCGAACTGGTGATAGAAACTCTCAACCCTTGGATCAATGTCGGAAATCCGGACAAGGGAGCCTACTTCTCGACTATCCGCAAACGGCAGGCGGCACAGGCAAGGCAGACCCTGTTCCCGCCACCTTTCATGATTTCGGAACAGGCGTGATCGGCTTGCAAAATCAGGAGATCTTGATCGCCGTTGTGACCTGGTTTGTGCACACCCCCTATGCTGACGGTAATACGCATTGTTTCACTCTGCCAAACAAACTCAGAGTCCGAGACCCCTTTGCGAAGAATTTCAGCAAAATCCAGAGCATTTGCCCCGACCATGTCTGGGAGCAACATCAAAATGCGCCCTTCAACATATTCGCCAAGGGAGGCATGGTAGCGCGAACCATAAATGCTGTCGCAGGTGTCAAAAAGCGACTTCGCAACAAAGTCTCTGACGTGAGTCGCGGTGTATTCGCCATAATTATCCATCAGTGACGGAAGAGCATCGACTGCAATAAGCAGCAAGCTCATGGGCTTTTCGAGCAATTCATAGTCATCGCATGCGTTTTGAATGCGCGTTCTGATTTCAGCAAAATCAAGAAGTGTGTGTTTCTGAACAAACTGTTTGGGGGTTATCTCAGAGGACTGAGTGTTCGTAGCCAAACCTTTTAATAGGGAGAACATTCCGCTTTCGATGTTTTTTCCAAAATGCACGTTGCTCATAACGCTTGCCCTTCTAGTGGGAGAGTTGAAATCTTTCAGTTTTGGACGATTCTTGCCCACTCGGACAGTTGCCAGACGCGCTGCCAGGTCTGGAGTTCCCAAGGTAAGGCGATCTTTTTACATAAATGCTGTTTCGGCAAAAATCAGTCTTTAGACTGAGATGAAATAGACGATAGTTACGAACAAACAACCATTGCGGGTGATTACGTCAACAACCAAACCATATAGAGTCGAAATAGCGGGGGAAAAGGCCGGGGGGGCTGTTTTCCAACCTGCTATTTAGGCAACGCAGAATGGAAAACATACGATTTTGTGCAGATTCGTCGCTTTCAGATACAAAGCTGACGCTTCTTTCTCGGTTAGCAGACCAGATTCCCAAAATGGTGTGGATGGCGGATGCCACAGGCCAAAGAATCTTCTTTTCACAACGCTGGCTAAGATTTATAGGTGTGGCGTTCAAAGACGTCCAGGGCGAAGGCTGGAAGAAGATTATTCATCCGGAAGATCGGGATCGTGTTTGCACACTTCTCCAAACTGCCTTTTCGACTAAGCAACCGTTCCACATTGAGTACCGCATGCGCCGTTCGGACGGTTCATTCCGGCAAGTTCTCGACTCCGGAGTTCCTGAATATAGTAACGACGGAAGACTTTGCGGCTTTATAGGCTATTGTACTGACATTAATGAAACGGTTCATTCCAGCGATCAGCTGAAAGCCATCCAAGCTCCCATCGGCAAATCGCAAGTAGATACCCATTTCAACTCACCGATTGCAATTTGGAAGTTGAATAGTCACTTCATAATCGAAAAGGTAAATCCGATTGCTTATGAGCAACTCGGTTCATATGACGACATTGTTGGATTGAAGATATCGGATATTGTCCCTTCGATCACAGAAGAGATGCTAGAAGATGTTCTACACTCTCGATCGAAACTCCACGTAACTTGCGCTAATGTTGTGCTGGCAAAACCCAAGAAAGGTCCCGCTCCGAATTGGACCGTGGCAATCTGGCCGGTGACGGATACAAACGGGGTTCCAAACGGTGTCTGTGTAAGCACCATGGAACAGGACCATTTACGCTCTGAAACAGTTCACGAGGTTGTTGCTGCACTTGTGCACGACTTGAAATCACCATTGATTGGTGCGGAAAAAACTTTCGAAGCTCTTCTTCAAGGCGCTGCAGGTACACTTGATCGAGATCTAGAAAAAATTCTGGAGGTATTGAAACGCGGTAATCGGTCGATGCTGGATATGATTCAGAACCTAATAGAAGTGCAAAGAAACGATGGGGAAAACGTTCCCCGTATGATTGAACCAATCGATGTCACAGAGATCATTCGTGGCACAGTTAAAGAATTAAAGGCGCTAGCGGACCACAACAACATTCAAATCATTGATCAACTTTCAAATGAACCTGAGGTTTTACCTGTAGAAAGAACCGCTATCAAGAGAGTCTTTCATAATTTGTTGAGCAATGCAGTCAAATTTACTCCAAAAGGGGGATTGATCATTGTTACAAGTAAAAAGACTGCCGGCGAGTTCTCGATTTCTATTTCGGATACAGGCATAGGCATTTCGAAAACGGATCAAAAGAATCTATTCAAGAAGTACTTTCAGGGTGAACGCAGCCGGCGCAGGATCGATGGTTCAGGGCTCGGTCTCTACCTTTGTAAAACCATAGTCGAACGACACGGCGGAACTATCTCAGTCGAGAGCGAAGAAGGAGTTGGTTCAATCTTCACCATTACCTTGCCTCGAAATTAGTGCGAGAAGTTAGAACTTTGCAACAAACAATTACCTCCGAATAATTGACTAAAATCGCAAATTGGTCAAGAATGGATCCGCGGAGGCAAAAATGGCGCGAACAAAATCCATCCACAACCGAGCTGAGCTAATTGAAGAAGCGGCTGTAGAGCTGTTTTCCCGATATGGCTACGAGCGAACCAGCATTGAGGACATCGCAAAGCATCTCGGCATAGGAAAAGGATCTGTATACCTAGAATTTCGAACTAAAGAAGAAATTCTGATGCGCGTTATAGAAAAGTACGCGGTAAAAATTCAAGGATTGATGGACGAGCGGACCGAAAACATCAAAGGTTCGCCGCTTGAATCAATGAAAGATACTTTTCAAATGTGTGCACTTATGGTCTACGACTATGTCACGCGCGACATCCACACACCCGAAGCGCTGCTCTATACGTCACTTCAATTTAAGACGCGTTTTAGTCCTTTCTATGTTCGAAAGCGCGAACGCGTTTTGAAGTTTCTCAAGAAAGCAGCTGAGGCAGGAGAAATTAGCCCCAAGAAGGCAAATGATGCAACAGCAATTACCTTTCTAATGGCTGTGTCAAGTTTGTTTCCGCCATACTTCAATAACTATACGGAATCCGAAAAACGTATGACTCGAGATGAATTGGAGGCAAGTGCAAAATTGCTTCTTAATATGGTCGTCGATGGTCTGCGCGAACAAAAATAAATGGCAACCTATCTTCAAGAAGCTCTTCAACGCCGAGTCGATGAACATGGCGAAATAGTCCGCTGGCTGTTTTTAGTCGGGGTGGCCATCGCCGCACTGATCGAAGTTATCGATACGAGCATTACCAACGTCGCTCTTCCCCACATACAGGGCAACCTAGGCGCCACTACAAGCGAAGCAGCATGGGTCGTAACCTCTTATTCGATCGCCAACGTTATTACGATGCCGCTTGCCGTCATGTTCGGCGATATGTTCGGCAAAAAGCGATACTTCATCTTCTCCATGATCGGCTTTACCGTCGCTTCTGTCTTGTGCGGTATATCCAATAGTCTTTTGACTTTGGTGTTGGCACGGGTGATGCAAGGGCTATTCGGTGGCGGTCTTCTGGCAAAAGCTCAGGCGTTTCTCTTCGAAGCGTTTCCTCCGGAAAAGCAAGGTTTAGTGCAAGCAATCTTCGGCATCTGCGTAATCGTCGGACCAGTCGTCGGTCCCACTTTAGGTGGTTGGCTCACGGATAACTACAACTGGCGATGGATATTCTTCATCAATATTCCCATCGGCATAGTCGCAACATTCTTATGCCAGGCGTTCATTCCGCAAGATAAACCGCGCGAGGATAGCGCTCCGGCAGTTCGTATAGATTGGCTTGGCATCATGTCTTTAAGCGTAATGCTCGGCTCACTGCAATATGTTCTGGAAAAAGGTCAGGATGAAGATTGGTTCTCATCGCAACTAATCATCTGGTGCACTATCGCCACCATAATCGGTGCCACGGTCTTCTTTACTCACGAGTTAAAGACAAAGTATCCGGCCGTTAATTTGCGCATTGTTCGCTTTCGCTCCGTTGCAATTGGTTTGCTCTTCCAAGGCGTGGTCGGGTTTGTTCTCTTTGGCATCAATTATGTGATTCCGAATTTCGCCCAGGTGATGCTGGGATACACCGCGCTACAAGCGGGTCTCCTTCAGGTTCCAGCCTCGATTGTCACCGGATTTATGTTTCCGATCGTAGGCGCCATGATTGGAAAAATCGACGCGCGACTGATGGTTTTCGTCGGCATCGCCTGCCTTAGTCTCTCCAATTGGTTCCTGGTTCCACTCACGTTGAACTGGGGGTGGGAGCATTTCCTGACCTCGAGTCTTATACGCGGCTTTGGGCTGGTGCTGGTTTTCCTCCCACTGACCATCGCTGCAGTCGGCGACTGCCCGCCCGAGGATATACAAACCGCCGCTTCATTGCTCAGTCTCGTGCGGACATTGGGTGGCGGCGTTGGTATTGCAATGCTCGCAACAGTCCTCACCAGGCGTGAAGACTTTCATCGTGCAGTTCTGGTCGAAAAAATTACCCCTTATGGAACCGAGGCAATGAACCGCCTGTCCGCCCTAACTGAGATGTTCAGCCGCCAGGGGTGGGCGCTGCCGGATGCCAAAGCGCGAGCTTTGACAGTTATGAGCTCGCAAGTCGACACCCAGGCTGCTGCCCTATCATTTGGAGACATAGCCTGGTTACTGACGGTATTCACCGGATGCATGATTCCGTTTTGCTTCTTGCTCGGCTCAGGACGAAGGAAAGCAAATGTGGAGATGCATTAAACATTAATCGCGGATTATTGACCAAAATTGAAACCTGGTCAATAATAACTACGTCATGCACAAGAGGAAGCCCCCATTGGCTGCAGGCACGGAAACCATGAACGAGACAGAAACGAGA
>JYMV01006566.1_pt1 | contig 11621 bp, 10 predicted proteins | sample 338911 | NCBI WGS metagenome assembly JYMV01 (sample SAMN03354496, study PRJNA234377) | hydrothermal vent metagenome | biome: Deep sea; feature: Hydrothermal plumes at the Eastern Lau Spreading Center, Western Pacific Ocean; material: Seawater | place: Tonga | collected 2009 | depth 2000 m m
ACCATCGTCCCGATGGCCCAAAGGCCGGCCATGCACTAACATTCAAACTGGACCAGTTAACAGGGGCGGGTCAGTATTTCGCGAAGGCCATTGTGAAGACTACTTTCCGGTGCAGGTTCCAGGCACTCGTATACGGCCAGTGAATTGAATCAGCAGAGCTTGAGTTTTGCAATTTAGACAAATATGATCATTGACACGTAAAATGTCGGCACTGGTTAGAAATCAATACGAATTGGGACTGGTCTGAACCTCAAGTTAGGGAGATTCAATCTATGTGTAACGTCTGCGGTTGTAACGATGGCAACATGCGTCTGGAGAATTCTCACCATGATCATCACGATCATGAATCTGGTCACTTACATACCCACAATCATTTCCATCAACATGACAGTGATCTTCATTTCGGCCAGGGACCGGCCCATAACCATGTCGAGGGCTTCAGTCAGACCGAATTAGTTGAAATTGAACAGAACATCCTCTCTAAGAACACGGTTTATGCGAACAATAATCGAGCGCTGCTTAACGAATACTGCACCTTAGCACTCAATCTGGTTTCGAGTCCGGGTTCCGGTAAGACAACCCTGCTGATTAGCACGATCACCGCCTTAAACGGGCGATTGCCGGTTGCCGTCATTGAGGGCGATCAGGAAACAACAAACGATGCCAAACGTATTCGGGAAACCGGTGTGAGTGCAATTCAGATTAATACGGGAAGAGGATGCCACCTGGATGCCCATATGGTTGGACATGCTATTGAAAAATTGCCACTTGAGCAAGGTGGTGTGCTTTTTATCGAGAACGTGGGCAATCTCGTATGTCCAGCCAGTTTTGACCTCGGGGAGGATCATAAGGTTGCGTTGTTGTCTGTGGCGGAAGGAGACGATAAACCATTGAAGTATCCTGATATGTTTGCCGCTTCAGAGCTGATGATTCTTAATAAGATCGACCTGCTCCCATATGTCACGTTCGACGTAGAACGCTGTACAGAGTATGCACGCCGGGTGAATCCAGACATTAAAGTTCTTACTTTATCTGCGCAGACTGGAGACGGGATGACAGGCTGGCTAGACTGGATTTTTCGAGCCCAAAGCAGAGTATCCGGACCAAGTCACGATAACGGACATGAACACGCTCAATCACGCTCTGTACCGGCAATTCATGCGAGTTAAAAGTTAGTTATTTGGCTAATTTATTTCTCGATACAATCGGATAACAATTGTGCACGAACTTACAATAGCCCGGAGCCTTATTGAACTTGCGTCAGAACACGCAGAGCGAACACACGCCGATCGAGTCACCAGGATAAATATTCGACTGGGCGTGGCATCTGGATTGTTGCGCCCGCTGTATTTCTGCTTCGCCACGGCATCTCGGGGAACCCGGTGTGACGGCGCCATTCTTGAGATTGAAGAGGTGCCCTTGACCGTGATGTGCCCGACCTGTAACGAGGTAAAGACACCAGGCACTCGTTATAGTTTCCGCTGCCCCGATTGCGGCTCTCCGACACCCGAGGTTGTAACGGGCCGTGAGATGCAACTCGTAACTATCGAGGTTGAAAAGAAAAGCGTGCACTCGCCAGTCACTCATGAACCCGCGTGTTCTAACAATAAAAGCGTAGTGTCAGCTTCCCTCTCTGCAGCCGAATAAACAGAAGTCATGAATTCGTAAGAAAACACGGGCAGGAAATTGAACAGCAACGATTCAACGACATGGGAATTTGTTCCTCACCAGCATCAGGGCCCAGCGCAGCATACGGGCGAAGAGGATCATGTCTACTCACCGACAAAACATAATGGTGCATTCAAATCGCGGGGACTGGCGACGTTCATGGGTGCCCCTTACTGTCCGCCAGATCGAGAAAAAATTCGAGCGATGAACGCTAAGATTTGCTTTCTTGGCGTGCCCTGGGACCAGGGCCAAATGGTGCGTGCTGGCACATCGCAGGGCCCTTCCGGTCTACGGGAAGCGTCGACACAGTATTTACCCTACATGTTCGAGTACGACGTAGACCTTATGAGTTTTTTTCATCCAGTTGATTGTGGCGATATTCCAATTGTCCCCGGTAACAACGAACGCAGTCACGAATACATTTACCAGTACGTTACGGAATGCCTCGAAGGGGGAGCCAAAGTCATCCTCTGTGGAGGCGATCACTCGGTACCCATACCGGGCGCTCGAGCCCTCTCTAATTTTCACAAGAACGGAAGAATTGGTTATCTACATATTGATTGTCACCTTGACTCTGCTCCCGACTGGGAAGGCAATCCCAACACAAACTGCTCGGGGCCCGCCCGGGCATTTGATCTTCCTAACTGCAGTGGGCACAACATGGCGCACATGGGTTCCCGCAATGGTCTAAATCCCAAGGACTGGGTCGATTTTTGGATCGACAACAAAGTCAGGCTGATACCAATGCAGGAAGTTGTAGACCGCGGCATTGAAGCGTGTACACGCGAGATATTCGAGATCGCCTGGGACGGAACAGATGGCGTTTACTGGTCATGGGATACCGATTCGTTAGATGCGAGCTGTATGCCCGGTACAACCGCTCCCGAAACCTTTGGGATTAAATCAAGAGAAGCGATTCAGCATGCACGTATAGCTGGAACGTACGGTGCGGATATTTTCGAAATTTCTGAGCTGTGTCCGATGTTTGATGTTAGCCATATGAGCATCAAACTGGCCTGCTGCATGGTTTATCACTATCTCGGCAGTCGGGCGAAAACTCTGCGGGATCAGGGTCTCGCGTCTTGATCCCCAGATCACTTTGAAAGTGACTTAATATTTTGGAGTAATCGACCATGAATCCCGCTAAAAGTTACGAGCATCTGTTCTCACCACTTGGAGACCCCGAAAACTTCAAGACTTTGGGAATAATCACATTCCTGCGATCCCCCCAAGTACCAATGGAAAAAGAGGCACTCGCAGCGAGCGGTGCTCGATATGCATTTCTAGGCATCCCTTATGATGAGGGCAACGTTGGAAAACCGGGATCCGAAGAAGGGGCCCAGGCATTCCGCATGGCGACACATGAATATTTTCCTTACTGGTTTGAGTATCAGGTAGATCTCGAAGGAAGTTGTGTGGACTGTGGAAACGTTCGGATTCCTAAAGTTGCGCCTCAACTGGCGCACGAGCGAATCTACCGGGCAGTCAAAGAAGTGCTATCCGCCGGTGTGGTGCCGATCATCTGCGGAGGGGATCACTCGATTTCAATCGCAGCGACGAAAGCATTGTCGGATCACATTGGATTGGACAAGAAAATGGGTTACCTCCATTTCGGCGCTCAACTGGACATGGCCGACAATTGGGCAGGAGAGAAGATCACGAGCCCATGTACACTCGCGCGGGTCACCGAACTTGCAAACTTGCCTGCTGAGAATGTCGCTCACATCGGTGCTCGAAACTCGTTAAATCCAAAAGATCATATTGACCTCGCAAATGAGCGTGGAATCCGTTTCTATCCTATGTTCGAAACTTTAGAAAGGGGCATAGAGAACGTAGTAGGAGAGGCGACCGACCGTGTTTGGAACGACACCGCCGCACAATACGTCAGCTTCAACATGAATATCATGGACGCTTCAGTGGCACCTGGTGTAACCACCCCGGAACCCGCAGGCCTAGAATCTAGAGAAATGATGACAGTCGCAAGCATGCTGGGCAGACGTGGATCTCCGAGTATCATCGAGATCTCAGAGCTCTCGCCAGTATTCGATGTCAGCGGTACCACATCTAAACTTGCGGCCTGTGTGGTGCTGCGCATGATGGCTGCCGAGGCAAAAGAGCGTGGAGAACTGGTCGATCAGACTGTCAGAAGACCCGCGTCGAAATGATTTAAAACAAACCTTGGAAATCATTGTCTCGAGTTGCAGTTTGGTAACACGTCGACTTCCATCGACTGTTTAGAATGATCGTCTATTTATGTGGCGTGTTCATTTTTGAATACCTATAGACACACAGATAAATTATTACGCAATTTGATCAATGACCAGTCGAAATACAAAGAGTAATGCGCAGCTTCCGAATCAGTTAGCTTCGGGCGAAACAGAGAAAAGTGATGAAAGTGCGGCCGTATTTAAGCCTCCCCGAGAAAGATTTTTATCAGTCCTCGGCACAGTCAGCGCCAAACAAAGTACCGGGCTTGGCCTCGCCGGTGTTGTTTTGTTCTTCAGTATCTGGGAGATCGGCCATCTTCTGACCCCGGAGTTACAACAGAAGTTTCTACCGGGTGTTATTGAGGTTGTTGGGAAAATCGCCTACCTCATTCAAGAGAAAGGCTTTGTAGGCGATATTGGCAAGAGCCTTTATAGAATTTATGTGAGTTTTTCTGTCGCCTGTATGGTCGCAATTCCACTGGGTCTATTGATGGGCTGTTTCATTAAACTGAGAGTTCTGATTAACCCAACGGTTGGTGGTCTACGTTACTTGCCAGCCGCATCATTTGTCCCGCTCCTGCTGGTCTATCTAGGACCGACAGATACTGCAAAGATGGCACTCTTGTTTCTGGGCTGTGTTTTTTTCCTTATCGCGTTGATCCTCGATAACGTGTTGGCAGTGCCTCGAGAATTAATTGAGTCTGCACAAACGATGGGTGCTAGCCGCCGGCATATCGTCTTTAGAGTGACATTGCCGGCAGCGGCTCCTCAGATCGTCGACTCGATGCGCAATATGATTGCGGTATCGTGGACTTATTTGGTGATCGCAGAAATCGTTGCTGCAACCGATGGTATTGGAGCTGTGATGATGCGAGGAGCAAAATTTTTACACATCGATATCATTATGGCGGGTATCTTGACGATCGGAGTTCTCGGAGTTTTGACTGATATGTTGTTCCGATTTGCAAGGCGCTTGCTCTTTCCCTATCTTTACGCGCGACGCTAGGTTGGGCAATGCTTCAACAGCAATCATCAGATATGGGCAACGAGATGCGCCACCGAGAAAAGGAAGAAAATCGTGCCTCGAACGAATCTCCAATTCACGTCAACCGAGTGACTAAGGACTACCTCGGCGGCAAGGTGGTTGCGCTCGATGATATGACCCTCAACATAAAAAAGAATCAAGTTACAGCATTTATTGGTCCGTCTGGTTGCGGCAAGACGACGCTGTTACGCCTTATCGCGGGCTTAGAGTACCCAAGCCGCGGAAACATCACCTCCTACGGTCAGTCTATCCTTGGGCCTGGGCCAGATAGGGGGATGGTATTCCAAGCATACACGTCGTTCCCATGGTTGACTGCCATGAAAAATGTGCAACGCGGAATGCAGATTCAAGGTATTTCGGCTGCCGAACAGCGGGAGCGCGCTGAACATTTCCTCAAATTGGTACACCTCGATCAATTTGCCGATTCCTATCCGGTCGAACTTTCGGGCGGCATGAAGCAGCGTGTCGCCATCGCGAGAACTCTCGCACAGGATCCTCAACTTCTTTTATTGGATGAGCCCTTCGGCGCACTCGATGCCCAGGTTACCTGGGAAATGGAAGAGATGGTGATCGAGATTATAGAAAGCGAAAGTAAAACGGTAGTTTTAGTTACACATGACATACAGGAAGCGATATATCTCGCAGACAGGATAATTTTCTTCACTCGCCAACCCGGGCGAATTAAGGCAGACCTTCCAATGGAATTTAAAGGGGGAAAAAGGTTTCCCAAGAAGGAAGACTTACTTTCTCATCCGGGATATGTCGAGATGGAAAAGCGCCTCTATGGGATGATGAGGGAGGAAATTCAGGGGCGCATAAGCTGAGACCCTCCCAATCAACGATACAATTGTATCAAAATCAACTGGAAGGAGAAGAGAAATGAATATGAAAATCTGCAGGGTTGGACGTCATATGCGGATGCTGTTGGCAGCAAGCCTTCTCGGTTTTCTGTCTTTATCATCTATCAGTACGGCGAGTGCCGCAGAAACGATAAGGGTCGGCCATTTTAGTTGGCCGGGGTATGGGTTCCTTTATGTAAATGAGGCCAACAATCTGTCGCCCGACCTCAACTTTGAATTCACGATTATCGAGGATCCGGTGCAGCTTTTTGCTTTACTTGGCACCAATCAGTTGGACGTCGTTTTTAGTACGATTGAGTTCGGCCCAATTCTGGCAGCTGAAGACATGGGCTCCAAACTAGTTGCGCTGTCGAACCTTGCGTTTGGATCCGATGACATCATCGTGCGTCCGGATATTAAGTCTGCGGCAGACCTTAAGGGAAAACAGGTTGCCGTAATGGAAGGAGGACTTTCCCATATCATGATGGGCATCTGGTTGGAGCAAAATGGTGTTAATTGGGATGAAGTTGAAATGGTCAACTTATTTGCTGGTGATGCTTCTGCAGCGATGATCAGCGGCAAAGTGGCAGCGGCAGAATTGTGGGAACCATTTAAGTCTCAGGTGTTGGAAAATCTTCCTGGATCGCGTTCGCTGGCAGGATCGTTAGAGCCTTACTGGTTAGAGTCGGGACTCATAGCTGATGCTATCTTCATGTCTAACGATCTTTTAGAGAACCGTCGAGAATTGGCAGTCAAGACCCTCCAGGGAATTTTTGCCGGTGTCGAACATTGGAGAAAGAATGCTGATTCGGCTAACCAAATAATTGCTGATGCTGTCGGGTTTCCAATAGAAGACGTCGAAGCGATTATTGGTAATGGTCGGCTAACAAACGTTGTAGCAGAGAATGACACAAAGGATGGGACACTCTACATATATAGTCTTAAAGATACTGCAAGGTTCTGTGGAGTACTCGAAGGCGATCCTCCGTTTGGGCAAAAAAATGGCCAGATGTATAACCATTGGGATTTAACTCAGAAATGGTGGATACGGTTTGGCTTCATGACTAGCACGACAGATTCTGCTACAGGTCTTGACTGTGCGCTGGTAAAAGAAGCTCTCTGACGAGAAAATAGTATCACGGGCGGGGTCAATTTCGCTCACAATGAATCAAAACATCGGGGATGCACAGGGTAGCTGTGCATCCCCATTTTTGTTGCAGACTTGAGTAGAGGATCAGGAATTAGTCGTTTTTAATAACTCTGAAATTGCGCTGTCAAGGAAACGCGTGAAATTAGAATCATTCCCTGGTGAAGCGACGCAGTGTCCCAGTGCCGAGCGATAAATTCGTAACTCAGCGTTTGGCATATGCTTGACTTCGATCTCATTATCCTCTGGTGGAAAGTAAAGATCCGAGCTGCATGGCATTACAATGGCTTTTGCCGTGATGCTGCTGAGGGCGCGATGGAAATCTCCTTGGTAGATTGGGTTGGCGCTGATGTCGGCGTTTTGCCATGTCCAAAGCTTTGTTAGGAGATTATTTGCATCCCATTGAAGGTGATCTTCTTCCCATGCATGTAGTAGCGCTTCTATCGTATCGAAGCCCAAGGAATTGTACTGGCCTTCTCGGAAAAAGGTCTGGGAATATGCCCAGCCGGCGTAGACTCGCCCAAAAGCTTTTAAGCCTGCAATCGGCGGTGACCGATAATTTCCGTTTTCCCAGCTCTCGTCCGCGGTAAGGGCTGCCTTAACACCTTCTAAAAACACATAGTTGTGCGGCGATGTACGGGCCGAAGCGCAAAATGGAAGAATGGCAGCCACCATCTCTGGGTACTGTGCTGCCCAATGATAAGCCTGACATCCAGCCATAGACCAACCGGCGACGAGTCGAATCTGTTCAATTCCAAATACCTCTGTTAGCAAACGATGTTGGCATTCGACATTGTCGTAAAGTGTAACTTCTGGAAAGTGCGGCCCATCCGCCGGGGGTGAGGTGTTACTCGGAGAGGACGACAATCCATTTCCGAACAAGTTGATGGAAATAATGAAATGCCGACTTGGGTCGATTGCCCGTCCAGCGCCAATAAATCCTTCGTTACGAGTGTGGGTTCCTGTGAAGAAAGTTGGCAGGAGAATGACGTTGTCTCTGGTTGGACTTAATTCTCCGTAGGTAGTGTAGGCGAGCATTGCATCGTTAAGAACTTTACCCGAACTTAGCTCGGTGTCCCCGAGTTGGTGACATAACAGAGTATTTTTCATATTAGGTTCACGTATTATCTGTTTGCCAGAACTGGGGTGTGGGTAGTGCGGTACGGCCTAAGATATTCCTCAATGTCCAAGCCAGTGACCACTGGAAGATTCTGCACGTTGTGTTTTTTTAGAGCGCTTCATAACCTGGGAGTTAAGTGTTTCGCTTATTGAGCTTAAGACCCAGAATAGGCAAGATTCAGTAACCCAATTCGGGACGGACGATATTTTTCAACTCCTGGCCCTTGATATATCTCTCAAGATTTTCAAAAACGAGATCCAGGGTCATGTCGATGTATGTGCCCCCATCATCGGCTGATATATGTGGGGTTACGAGTAAATTTGGAGTCTTCCATAATGGAGAAGTTGGTGGTAATGGCTCGTTATCAAATACGTCAAGGATTGCCCCAGAAAAGTGGCCACAATTGAGGTTATCAATTAAAGCTTCGTAGTCCATGGTGCCGGCTCGGCCGATGTTAATGATCCCTGCTCCGAATTGGGTCAAAGATTGTTTATCTCGATCGAACATGTTGCGGGTTTCCGGAGTTAGCGGTGTTGCCATTAGAACGAAATCGGCCAAAGGAAGCACTTGGTCTAAATGATCTGAGGTCACGACTTCAATGAATTCAGCAATTGGACGGCCGTGCCGACTGACTCCGATTACGTTCATTTTTAGCCTTGCACATTTTTGTCCCACTGCACCACCTATGTTTCCAACACCAATCACCACAAGTGTTTTTCCGGCTAATGGATTGGAGTACAGTGATTCCCAGTGAGTAATTTTCTGATTCTCGATAATTGAGGTCATCCGATTGTTCAGCATCAACACCGACATCAGGCCAAATTCACCCCCTTTTTCTGTGTGCACACCTCGATTGTTAACCACCGTTACTCCTTCTGGAATCCAGTCCATTGGGCAAAGATGCTCGACTCCGGCGCCGATAATATGAATAAATTTGAGTCTCGGGGCGACAGTAGAGAGACTTTCGGTCGGCAGGTCCCAGGTAACCAGAACATCGGACGTCTTCATAGATTGAAAAAAATTGTCCAAGTCCCAGTCGATAACAGCACCTATTTGATCAGCAACATTAGGGTGCCTCTCGCAGGCTGATTGAAAATGCTCCTCGGTGATTGTGAATACTTTTTCACCTTCTTTAGTTGGTGGAAATGTTTCGGGCGAGCCGTGATTGTTCTTAATGTGAATTTGGATCTTTTCGTTTGTCATCTATCAAGTCATTCGCAGTCAATCAAAATTTGGTCTCAATTTAGTAGCCCAAATCAGCTCCCGTCCTGGTTTCTAGTTCGACAAGCTTCTCTCTGACAAACTGCACCCTTTCTTTCTCACCCATGGAGTCCGCCTGGTACTGAATCTCCATGAACGCATGTGCGAGTTCGCTCAAGGTACACACCTCGTCTTGGAGTCGAGTTTGTGGAATTCGGAGCACGGTGTCACCACCATAGGTCGGTATCGGTACAGAATTCGATCCGTGGGCACGGGCCGGAGCGCCATTTTGTTTGACAGTCCTAATCTGTTCGCGCAGGCGTTTACGCATCAATGCAATGCCCTTGTCGCTAACAACTAGATTTTCATTTTTGTGCACCGTGATTCGACCCATTCCTTCTGTCGCTTCCGCATCACCCGGTGATCTCTGACGTTCTTCATAATTCCGGTCAAATGCTTCCCCCTGCTCAATCAATTCTGGACCTTCCGGAGTATTCCACTCTGGAGGATCGCCCCGCTTACCGAAGTTTGCCCAAGCCAGCGCAAGGGTGTTTTCGTCATCTGCGGGAACAACCCAGCGGGTAAATGAGCTTCGCCCGTACAGTCGTCGGTTGGTACCGTCGGTCGCGAAGGCGCTGCCGGCCTGGGTAAAGTTAGGCATCACGAGTTCATTCACTCTGAGCCAGACATTTTCTCCAACACGCCGAGTGTTTATCCCAAGCAGCCAGACAGAACGTTCGAAATAGTCTATATGTCCGATTTCTCCAAAACCATCGGAGAACTGAACGCGCCCAATGTTGGAATGGAGGAAACTGGTGTGGAGCGGGTCAAGAATCGCGTCCAAGACTTGCAACCAGTTACAGCGAAAATTTACCTTGTAGGGAACCCGTTCCATGTTTTCGAGTTCCATTGAGTCAAAAACGGGAAATTCCGGGATTTCATTAATGGGGCCCATATAACTGAAGATCAGGCCTTTGTATTCGACTACGGGATAGGCGCCTAATTTAATTCTGTGTTTCAGGCGTTCGTTTAGGTCCCGAGGCTGGCCTGGCGCATCAAGCAACGTGCCATCTGTGTCGAAATGCCAACCGTGATAACAGCACCGAATTCCGTGCTCCTCACATCTTCCGTATTCCAGAGAAGCTTGCCGATGTGGGCAGTGTTTATGCACCAGACCGAGTTGGCCCGATAGATCCCGAAACAATACGAGTTCTTCGCCAAGAACTTTAAGTGCAACGGGCAGGTCCCCGAGATCATCAGTGATAAATATCGGATGCCAGAATCGCCGCAGGTATTCACCACAAGGGGTCTCTGGTCCGACACGAGTCAACTCATCATCGATTTGGACAGACAAACGGGTTTCATACCCTGCGTAAGATCCTTTAACAAACTGATCAACATTCATCTCATTTGATTCGAAACTGATTCGTATGGATGCTAAATTTGAGCAGAGAATTCCTGATTACTGTGTTTTGTAAATCTGCAATTTACGCGGAATCAGCGTGTAGTTGTTGCTGTCAGTTCTATACTGTTTTTAATTCAGTATAACCTTAGGTATTCCGCCACTTCCCAGTCGGTGACGGCCTGGTGATAGCGTTCCCATTCGTCCAACTTGTAGCGAAGGTAGGAATCCATTAATGCCTCCCCGAGCACTTGTCGCGCAAGGTCGTCAGCCCGGAGAATTTCAATTGCCTCTAGCAAATTTCTAGGCAGGCGCTGGGCTCCAGAGCGTTCAATTGACTCGTCGCTCATGTTATAGAGATCCTCATTTAGGGGTTCTCCAGGGGAATACCCATTGACAATACCTTCAGTCATTGCGGCCGCAGTCAGACCTAGGGAGAGGTAGGGGTTCATACACATGTCGGCGGCACGGTTTTCGATACAAAATCGAGTTTGAGGCAGCCGCAGCATCGCGGAGCGGTTGTTATAGCCGTACGTCATATGGGTGGGCGCCCAAGTCACCGTCCCGCCTTCGAAACCCCCGACCCTTGGCACCAGCCCGTTATAGGAATTCACTGTTGAACAAGCAATTGCCGTTAGAGCGCCACCGTGACGGAGCACTCCGCCGACAGCACAAAATACGGGATCTGCCCAGCCACCCGATTCAGTTTCAAATATATTAACTCCAGGTTTTTCGAGCGACTGCATAGAAGTATTCATGTGGGCGCCCGATCGCCAGTCACCAATCGTTGGTTTGGGCATAAACGTCACAAACATTCCATGGCGTTTTGCGATTTCCTTCAACAGAATTCGTAGAAATACAAACCTGTCTGCCATGCTCACGACATCGGTGTAATGAAAATCGAGTTCGAACTGGGAATAACCACCCTCGCAAACCACGTCATGTAGATTCCAGCCCAGGGCTTCAAGGATATCGATCATTTCCCCCAAAAAA
>JYMV01015367.1_pt1 | contig 11621 bp, 7 predicted proteins | sample 338911 | NCBI WGS metagenome assembly JYMV01 (sample SAMN03354496, study PRJNA234377) | hydrothermal vent metagenome | biome: Deep sea; feature: Hydrothermal plumes at the Eastern Lau Spreading Center, Western Pacific Ocean; material: Seawater | place: Tonga | collected 2009 | depth 2000 m m
ATTTTCAAAATTGAATAGAAATGCTTTATCTGGCATAACTTGTATGGTAGTTGGAGATATGACTACCTATGGAGTCAGTTCCTATCATCACTAACGTTGTGAGTTCGAATTCCGTTCAGTCGAGGTGTACTCGATACAACATTATGTGATAAAGTTTGTCAGTGACTAACGGCAGGTCGGTGGTTTTCTCCGGGTGCTCCGGTTTCCTCCACCAATAAAACTGACCGCCACGATATAACTGAAATATTGTTGAAAGTGGCTTTAAACATTTTAAATCAACCAAATGAACCTTCTTTGAAATGCCAAAGCTACTTAATTGAGGAAGAAAAATACAATAGTTCATCGTCCCAACTAAAAATCAACCAACCTATCATCCAAGTTATGCCAGATAAAGCATTTCTATTCAATTTTGAAAATATTGACAACCCTTTGATAACAATGTGTGAATATCCTTCATTAAACTCAACAATATCCTACACATATATTTTAATTGATGTTCATGTTGCTGAACGAGTCTTGTAGCTACGATTACCAAAGCTTAATTTAATATCGTCGGCTTAATATTGTCAAAAAGTAATTATCTGATGTTAATATTACAACACTGTATATGCGTGCGTATTTGAGGGTTAGGGTTTGGGTGTTTAGAGCCTTTTTCAACATTATTTCAGCGCGTATTAGAACGTCTTGAAAAAGTTCAGAAATACATTTCTTGAATGCAGTTTATGTACTGTATTTATCTCCTGTATGAATTGATGTACATTATTAAATGAACTTATGTACACTATTAAATGAATTTATGTATTGCATGTATGTCGGAAATAACAAATTATTGATAACGGAGAGACAAACAATATATGGAAGAAATGTATATCGGTCTTAAAGTATTGACTGAAAATAAGCATAACCAACAGCCAAATGAATTATTGAACATGATATTCAGCTTTCAGTGTTGAATTATAATATTAAATTCTGTGATTAATTTGGAGATATTTATTAAAATTCAACTGCCTATAAATTAGTCTGACCTCCATTTTTTGTTGTTGTAGATTGGCAGAACGCTGTTATAGGACTTATGATATTTGCCGCTGGTATTGGGTTTTTAGCAGCCATATTAGCAGTGCTTGGTGTATGCACTTCTCCTTTGCCAAAGAAAATTTATTACTTCCATTCTGCCGGTGAAATCTTTCTCGTTTCTGGTGAGTTACATTCAATATGTTTTCTTAGGTATTTACTGAATTGGTGTTATAAGTAACTCAATGGTGACCCTTTTTGAGTCACTTTTATATGTTGCACAAGGAGCGTGGTTAATTTTATCCAATATGCAAGATAGCATTATATGCATATACCTTTAGGCTTTGAATACATCGTTGTATTAAATTCCATATGCTGGCTGTTCGACAGGATGCTAGCGTACATTTCACGAATTGCTTTGTTCATTTTTGACTTCTTTAAGCGAAAAGTTATACAACTTGAAACAATAATACAATGTATATAACAATATTATTGCACATTTTTCGCCGCATATACCATCCAGAAGTCCAGCATATGGAAATGTTCAGTATCAGAGTAATCTTGGTTAAAACCAGAATCTTTTTTTTATTATTATTTTTATTTTATTTACAAAGTCAGACTTGTCTCTACCCAAAATAAGATAATGATATCTACTTTGATCTATTTCTTTAACTGAATTTCAAGTGTAGTGTAAGTAGAGGAATAAAGTCACCTTGTTAAGTGCAGACCTGGATAAACAGAACTGCAATAGATCTTAATGCTTATTAGACAATCCATAAATTAAGACCCCAAAAATATAACAAAATTGAGCATGAACTGGTTACCATTCTGGAACACCTGAATTCACCCACGATTTTATGTATGGTTCATGTTGCTCAATATATAATTGTTCATGTAGTGTTTTGTTTTGTATGTTATTGACTGTCTTTCTGTCCTTTCTTCTTTTTGAACATTGTATTGTCTGTCCTTCGATTTACGGCTTCTGGTTAACCGTTTGGAATCTTCAAACTTTTCTTGGCTGACACAAACATGAAATATGTATCTCATTATTTGTTTTATATTTTCCAATGTTGTTGATTTATTTCCGGGTTCAATCATATACATTAACTCAATCAAATCCATTGCGTAATATAAATAGATCACTGAAATATATTCTTACTCTCAAAAAACGTTTTGTCACATTTATTGCGAATCCTAATAACACAAACGTTCACGAGAATGAGTATTGCTTATGTCTAATCTAGTGGAAACAATCAACAAACACTACATCAAATTATATTCATTATTTCGTTCAAATTCATAAATATTAGAAACATCTTGCGATATATATGACAACATCTTTGAAAACCTGATACTTCTTACTCTTTAGATGCAGACAGGCAAATATGAAATATGCATATTGAGTCTTGTTCGGAAAGGAAAACACATGGACACACAGGAATGCGAATAGAATAATAAACCTGTCTTTTTATCTGACAAATTGCAATGACTAAGTGCCAACAGAAAAGAGACAAAAAGACATATAGTGGTCGATGAAATACCACAAAGAAAACAAAAGATTGAGCAACACGAACTCCAATAAACATCCCGATGTCAACTCAGATGCCCCTTTAGTGGCACCATTCGTGTTACTCTTGTTAGAAATCATTTGTAATGGAAATTTGTTAATAATGTTGTTGTTTTGTTCTTATTTCAGCAATGGCAACGGGTGCTGCCTTAGTTATTTATCCAGCTGGAATCGAAATGGACAGTAATATTGAAAGTCACTACTATGGATCCGGCTATGGACTAGGCTGGGGAAGTGCCTTCTTTTTTCTATGTGCCGCACTCTGTATGAGTTTAGATGATCTTGTTAGAGAATCAGCAAAGGCAAAATGTTGTAGATTGTGCTTTAAAAAGGGCCAGACGGATGGTGCTGAATCACAGCATGTTTGAAAATAAATTTCTTTAAATTGCAAGAAACTCAAGCTGCCTCGCGATGGCATAAAGTCGGCAATGTGGCCAGCTATAAAGGTTCGGTTAGACAACCATGTGATTGCTCCCGTGGTGGACAACGTAATGCCTTCATATGTTGCATTATACAGAAAATAACTCAACGCATGTTCAACGAAGCCTTTGTAAAACTGACTGAAAAGACTACCACATGTAGTAAAGCAGTCTATATGCATACAAGGTGTATTAAAGTAGACTTTATTCATCAATATTCCATTCTACCTTGCATTTATAGTAAGATCAACAATATTGAATATTGTAATCAAAATGTAATGTACTTATTCCATCACTGCATTGAACTGGAGGGATTGAAGATCGCTCAGCACCCTAAATATGACAATTGCTTCACAGCATGGTGGAAAAAACCCACCTTTATATATGATCACTCTAGCTTACACGTAAATGCACGTAATTGTCAAATAATAATAATAATACGCTTTTTTAGCCGTTTCATCATTCATCTCTAAGATTTCTAATTTCTATATTCATTAGTTAAGATGAACCGATGTTCATGTTGATTATGTCATGTCCTATGATATTGGTGTGGGGAATGAAGCCAAATTTGGCAAGTATTTTCCATTCGTTGTCTGTTTTGATATGAATCGTTTACTGACTGACTGTATTTTAGAATATTTTTAAACACTACCAGTGATGGCCTTAAGCCAGTTGGACACATTGCTCCCACTTGGGTTTGCGCTTAAGGGCCCCGCGCTGGCGTTATCTACTCTCGATTGTTGAAGTTCACAACACAACACACTGCAGATTTTTACAGAGAACGCATTGGACCCTACCAGGGACGGCCTTAAGCCACTAGGAGAAATTGCACCTAATTGGACCACGCACTTAAGGGGTCTCGCGATGGAGTTATCTACTCTGCTGGTCAAGTACACACCACAATTTGTTGTTTTTGTAACGATATGAACATTGTATGATTGGATGGTCCTTCTGAAAGATAGTGTGCTTGAGGTAATCGAAAACTGCGAAGACTACCACTGTACAACATTGAATAACATAAGAACCAGTCAGAAATGTGGGGGATTCTTCTTAGAAATTACTGATCTGTTTGATTCTAAGCAATGCTGTCGTTTCAATCACGCTTGTGGCTTGGTAGCATTTTCAAGTTTATTATGTCACCCACCGTAGAACAGATTTGGACATTTGACATGCTAAAAAAATCTCAGAAACCACAGAGCTGTTTGAACACAGACTATATAATATGGAGGTTCATTAGATTTTCCTTTGTCCAGTTAGTAAATTTAATTTAAGAAGGCGGCTATTGTTCCATCATTATGTTGAGATCAGTGGACCGCATCAGCAATGTAACTTCCGGATTAACAGTGTATTTTGTTTTATCGAAACACGTGTACTTGACAAATAAATCTATATATTTTAACAGCATTTGGAGTGCATGCTTATTTCTCATACCATCATTCAATATTCATTCTATTTCAACATGCATAATTGTCCTCGATCGTTTTATTAAATATTTGTTTTTTGTATGTATTTGTTAGATTTTACATGTACTGTGTGAGATAAATTGCTATATTTTCTACATTTTATTACTCTAAAGTATTGCATAATTGTATCAACATTTTGTGTTTTGGGGTTCTATTAAATCTAATACCAACTGAAGACAACACAATGGCCAAGGAAAAAGGACAAAGAGTCAAACAACGATCTACACGAATCCCACTTAAAACCGGGGGTGAACTCATGTGCCCCGGAAGGGTAGGCAGTTCCTGCTCCACCTGTGGCACTCGTCATGTTTCCCTTTTACATTAAACGGAACATATCGATAGTTATTTGTGGCACAGATGCTCCGTAACGGTTAACCAATTCATGCTGGCGACCGTAAAATTTTAGAGAAGTCATGACTTCACCTTAACCACACCAAATGTTAATGGATACTATTATAATGTTACATAATTGGCCATTATTTCATTATCCATTGTTATCGCATAGCTTATATCAATACTCTTTTTGCAGATTTAAATTTGCAAAAAAGTGAGGATACGAATTCAGGCCAATTTCAATAATTAATACCTTATAGATACATGTTTCATTGTTTTCGCATGGTTACTGTAAGGGACCGATATTTATTGGTTGATTCAGACAATGAAGACACGAAATCACGCCATCTTGGATATTTTGTAGAACACCCTTGGTATTAATATTTTTTATTGAAAGTATGACTCTATTTGCTTTATTATATTTCAGTAAACCGAAATTCTAAGAATAATAAATGTAAGACATCATGTATTTCAAACTTTATTTTGTCTGTAAAAATGTGTATGAATGACTGTATGAAAGATTTTCAATATTTCTTGTTTTTTCACTGGTCAACATTTTGATATTTGTTCACAATAAATTTTTTCACTCGCATATTCTGTGATTTTTCATTTAATACTAACATAATTACTAGTATATACATGGCTGCGAAATGTTTGACGATACCAAACGGATAATCAGAAGCCGCTATTCGAAGTAGGACAGAAAATGCAGTTGCTATAAGAAAATACACAAAGGGGCATTAAATGTTAGAGAATACCGAAAGGGAATTAAAAAATGGACAATCCAGAGAAACTGGCATCATAGGTTACACAAGACGAGGAAAATCAAAGCAAAAACACAACACAATATGTGTTGGACACCACTATTTGCAAGCAAACACAAATAACGTAAATAAGACATGAAACCTCCTTCAAATAATTGGATGTAAAGACGAATCGAACATTGTTTTTATGGGAAATCGCTACTCATAAAACAGCACGAAACTCAGAACGTAAAGACACATAATGGGACAACACAAGAAACTAAAAATAATCATCTACAAAACACTATAAAGAAAACGAAAGATTGAGCAACACAAACCCCATTAAAAACCTTGGGTGAACACAGGTGCTCGGAATTATGTGAAAAGACCCAGACTACAATGGTGTATCTGATTGTAGCCCGAGGCTGGGAATCATCATCGTCTGCCATTATTCTCTTCTGCGTCAGACGAATGGTTGGTGTTGTTTAGATATGGATAAAATCGACCATAAATCTATGTAAACGGCTAACTGTTGAACTTTAAATATGTCATGGTATGACAAACTGACCCCGATTATAAGGTTACTAGACTTATCTATTGAATCATTAAAATTGATATTTTTTGTTGCATAATTCAGACAATTGAATGTCTGACTAGTCTGGAAGTCGGAATATCGCTTTAGATTAAGGGATTCATTGAGTAAATGTTGTATTATGTAATTTAAATATATGCTTGATGATAACACGATTGCAATCAATAAATCGTCTTTAAAGAAGGAATTAATTATGAATAGGTGTTTGCAATCTCCGAAACAGAGTTTAGCTTAGCTTAGTTTATGGTATTTAACGCCACTTGCAACAATATTTCAGCTATATCGTGACGGTCAGTTTTATTGAAAAGAAAACCACTTACCAGTCGCAAGTCACTGACAAACTTTATCACATAATGTTGTATACCTCGCCCTGATCTAACTCACAACATCAGTGGTTATATGCACTGATTGCATAGGTAGCTGTAAATCCAACTACCATACGATCACTGCCACGACGACCCCTCTCCGAAACAGAGGCTATGATACCGCTCCTCAAGTGTAGAATATTGTAATATTCAGAAAATGGATGAATGTAGCCCTTTTTTTCGCAGATATCGGTGTTTTTATCCCACAAATGAAAGAGGGAATGGAAGATAATGTATATGGCAATAAACCTGCTCCTTCTAAAGTGCCACCAACGATCCTTTATAACAGGTGGTTGCTCATTATTAGAAGCTGCTGATAGGTGTCTCTTACGTGCTAGGAGAATGCTACTGTGAATTCATTTAAATTCGTGAATAGCAATTTTCGAGGTTTGAAGAAAAACATTTTCATCGATATGTGAATTCCTGGATTTCCATCATCTAAAGACTAATTACAAAAAAAGTTTCATATAATTTTGTAGCTACAAGTACATTATATCGCTACCCAAATTCTGTTCGATATCGTAGTCAGTGTGTGGAAACAAGTATGCCTTGAATTATCAATCTTGTAGTTTTATCTGACCAATGAAATCCACAAAAGTTGGCATATCACGGATATGTATGACCCTCCAGCATTGTCCAAGCGAGAGGCACCAATTTGATAATTAAGAATAGCTTGATGATACTAAAAAGGTAATCAGAATTGGTAGGTTGAAGAAGGACAGACAGCACAATGTCAAAAAGAAAAAGGACAAATGGACAAACAACGACCTACAAATCACTACACAGAAAACTAAACATTTAACTCGTCTGTCACAACCAGCTGTCACGGTGGAACTGTTATTTGGTGAGTATAGTGAACATTTGGCTGTGTGTGAAGGTATATTACAAACAGAATTATTCTCTCTGTCGAAACAATTCCAAAATGAAATATCAAAATCGTAGAAAGAAGCAAAATCGATACCTGACACACCTATACATGACCCCTGGGCAGAAATGCGCTTTTTAATTATCTTTCGTATATGACTTACATCAATATATCTACGTTGGTACTTTGTATTCGTGGGCTTTTTTATCTGACAATATTTGATCATTTTCAGTTCTGTTTTTCATCAAGGAAATAAAATTGTTATTTTCTTTATTATGACATCGCAATGAAATATTATGTTGATTTGATTGATTTTTGGTGTTTAACGCCACTTTCAGCAATATTTCAGCTATATCATGGCGACCAGTTTTAGTGGTGGAAGAAGCCAGGGTACCCGGAGAGAATCCCCGAACATGGGCAAGCAACTGGTAAACTTTATCACTTGCAAGTCGAGTGCACCCTTTTTGTTATTTACAAAGCCGGGCGCGAACCCGGGCCGTATTGGTGATAGGCTTGGATGAGTTGTTAGGTAATGCAACTACCTAGCTCATTGAGCCACCCGGGCCCTATGTAATATTATGCTTCCCCAGAGATAAATAGGTTTTCAAAATACTTTTTAAATATTTCCATGTTCTCATCAAGGAATATTTATTTAATTAATGTTGATGATTGAAGAGTCTGTGTATCCATTAGAAACATTGCATGTTAACGGTAAAAAATAAATGAAGACTTGTATACAAAAACAAGATATAACCTTTATAACACATTAAACATGTCCTTGAATATTTTAAAAATAATCTTACTACGACGATATAAACAAAAGATAAACAAACAAATTAATTGGCTAACAAACCAATTAGAATAACATCACACAATACGAGTTGACACAGTGTAGATGCGGAATATTAACCCTTAACAGTCTTCTTTTTTATTTATTTTTTCTCTTTGTTTTTAGACCGTAGAACTTCGGATTTCACCAGTTTTCAAACTTGCGGAATTCTTACCCCGAAGGAAAATATTTAACCAAACAAACGAAAACAATTTACCCAATCGGCAAACTCAACAAATGAATTTATATTCGAAAGACCCGACCTCAGTTTACAAACGGACTCTTCGGTAAAAGAAAAGACCTCTAAGAGCTACGATTCCATAACTACGTCAAAATGCTGCTATTAATGATAGGATAGCAACTTTCTTATTATATAAACACAGAACCATTGCAATCGAGTATAATTTAAAAATGAATCTAATTAAAATTAGCTGTTCCTTTGGTCTATTTTATTTTTTCTGTCCGTCAATCTAACATGGAACAGGATCTGATCAGATTGCATCGCTGGTGTTAATGTTAACCCGCCAACCTTGAGTACGGTAGATCGTGGATTTGGATCCTGGCAAACCAAAGACTGTAAGATTGATATTTGTTGCTCTCTGGTTTGAATGGAATCAGAATAATGTGTCCAAGTGCGGCATGTCTACAGATGGACAGTTGTTTCCGTGACCTATCATCATGGCAATCTAACTGAGCACGTTTGTCTAGAACAAAGGTGACATCATCATAATCGCATTGTGGTTAAACAACAATCATTCACCCACCGTATTGGGTGACGTTATGCTTTACATATCAAGCGACCAATTAGCGACGATTGTCCATAATCTTTGAGGTACCAGTACATCTATAGAGGTGTTACGAATGATTAATGATTTCCGAAAGGAACTAAAAGATTTACCTGACATGATCCTATATAGGATCAAATAAAAATATATAGATCATACAAATCGTTATACAAAATCGAAAGGGAAATCCAATATTTACAAACCAGATAAACAGACACAATTGAGCACAAGACACAGAGAACACAACACAGAAAACTATAAAAATGAGCAACACAGAAGAAGAGCTTAAAGATACCAAGGGAGTAATCTGAATCCGTTAATCGAAGGAGGACAGACAGAACTTATGTGTTCGCAATGGCTATATGCAGTTGTTTCCTGATACCCGCACCCCTCCACACACACATACATACCCCCCCCCCCCCCCCCCCCCCCAGTCAAGTCCGATACGTCTTGTCGGTGACAGAAGAAAGCAATAAAATCTTCTCAAATGAAAAAGATTCTTTTCTTGTTAAGAAGTGGATTTGTTTGAGTAACTCTAGCACCAGCAGCTGCGTGCTGTTCAGAAAAAAACACTGCAATGGACATTAGTCCTAGAATCACATATTAGGTGATGCAAATTCCATACGCTGGTGGTGCTTGACTATTGTTACTGGTGAATGGGACGTTGACTATTGAATGTAAGTTGAATAGTGAATGGAAGTTGACTATTGAATGGAAGTTGACTGTTGAAAAAGTGTTTATCGTCACTTGCGACAATAATTTTAAACTATATCGTGACTTAATGGGTGAGGAATGCCAAGGCAACTATACCTGGAAACCTACACTGTTAAACATTTCTTAAACCGTTTTCACCAGCTTGTGATCAGAGGTCATTGACATTAACCATTCGGTCATCCATGCCTCGTGTCCAATGAGGCACCAGGAATTTACCAATTATATTAATTTATTCAAATGAACAAAATGACAAGAACCAGTATGCAAACAACACATCATTTGGATACATTTTGTCGCTTACATCGACATGGGTATAAGTGGAAATAAACGTTAGAGAATACAAAAGGGGCAATCAAAAAGGGACAATCCAGAGAAACTCGCAACATAGGGTACACAAGACGAAGGAAAATAAAACAGAACCATAACACAATATATTGTGGACACCATTATACGTAATCAAACACCAAAAAAACGTAAATCAGACATGAGCTCTCCTACAAACAACTGGAGGTAGAGACGAACCGAACATCGTTTTTATACGGCAATCGTAACGGACATCACAGCACAGAATTCAGAACATAACAACACATAATAGGACAACACAAAAAACTTTAAAAGATGGGCAACACGGACCTCAGCATTCGGGAAAATAATGGATGTGGGTACGAATATTTAGCCTTGCCAAGGAACACGATAAAGAAGATGATTATTGTGCAATCTTAACCTTAAAATTCAAATTACTCTAAGGTTGTTGTCTGCCTAGGCATATCAATACAGAACATGATAAGTAGAATTCAGAATAAAAGAGATAAGATCATTCAGGTCATTACACTGGACAGAAATGTTTGCCTTATTGTATGTTGTCTTTGGTAAGATTATCTTATTTTTTATATACTATTGTCAGAATGTATTTTTGAAAATAATACACACTTATCATATTGCTAGATTTAGAATGTTTGTTATCAATACATGTTTGATAGATACCAAAGGGGCAAGCAATCAGAAGTCGTAAATCGATTAAAGACATACAATGCAATGGCCAAAAGAAAAAGGACAAAAGGACAAACAACGATCTGCAAAACATTAGGCATGAAAATAATCATCGAGCAGCACGAACCCCACTAAAAACTGGAGGAGGTGAATCCAGGTGCTCCGGAAGTAGCCAAACCAAATGCACGTGGTTGTCATCTCTGAAAATCTGTTCCGATGTTCTTCGTTTCCTCACATAAGTTGACAAACACAAGTATAAATGAAGCATAATGTAATGTGACTTGATTTTATTCATTGACTACCAATTTTCGTGGTTTGTGTTGGTAACACCAGACTATGAAATTTAGTGCACAGCAAAAGACATATTTAACAAGAGAAGAAATTATTAGCAAGCATCAAAACCACGAATTTAAATATCAACGAACATGCCAATATCAGTTAATACACGAAAATTGGTACCACCAAAAATAACCGAAACAACAATATACCTTTAAAAGAGTAACACATTGTGATATTTCTTTTGTGTTGTTTGTCTTTACGATTCTGATTACCTCTTTGGTATCTTCAAACTCTTTCTAAACATTTGGGATCTATCTCTATCAGGCATAGTTAGTTGTAGCTGGGTTTGGCAATAGGGTTAGTCACACAAATAGTACAATAGTATCATATAGTCGTCAAATTATGCCATGATACTAGTATTTAATCTGTAATCTCATGTATTACTGTTTTTGTTATCTTTGCTTATTAAGGACTTCGATTTTGCCTCTTTCTACGATTTTGATATTTGATTTTGGAGTTGTTCTGACAAATGGATTTTTTTTTCTTCATTTTAAAATATATATTGAAAAAAAAGTAAAAAATGTTTAGTGTTATCCATATTATTTGAGCTATACAATATAACATGCAGACTAATATCCTCTCGTCCGTTAAAATCGGTCAACACCT
>JYMV01025154.1_pt1 | contig 11621 bp, 16 predicted proteins | sample 338911 | NCBI WGS metagenome assembly JYMV01 (sample SAMN03354496, study PRJNA234377) | hydrothermal vent metagenome | biome: Deep sea; feature: Hydrothermal plumes at the Eastern Lau Spreading Center, Western Pacific Ocean; material: Seawater | place: Tonga | collected 2009 | depth 2000 m m
CTCTATTTTCTATATTTAATTTTAATAATATTAGATAATAAATCGCTATTGATAATAAGGCTAAGCCAGCAACTAACATTCCAGTAACAGCGCCAGATTTAAAGCTAATATTCAAACCTGCAGATAAACCTTTTCTACAAGCTTCAGTAGTTCTTACATTTGCTTGAACTGATACAAGCATTCCAACATAACCTGCTGTTCCTGATAAAAAAGCTCCGATAAAATAACCAAGACCTACCCAAATTCCCAAGGCATATGTAATTATAATGAGAATAATAACTCCAACTATAGCAATTGTTTTATATTGACGGTTTAGATAAGCTCTTGCACCTTCTTGAATGGCGCTAGCAATTTCTTGCATTTTAGCGTTACCTGGACTAGCTAATAAAATTTGTTTACCAACTATATATCCATATAAAATGGCCAGTAAACCTGCGGCTATAATAAGATTAAGTGTACCAATCATTTATTAAAATTAATTATGATTAAAAAAACGCAAATTGCCAAAAAAAAACATAAAAGGCAACCAAAATCTTTATTAAAAATTGTGTATATACTCCATTTTTTTAGTATTTAATATCAATTTATTCATATTATATCTAAACACAATTTTTTTTTCTTTTTTAATAAATCCAATTTTAGATATCTTAGTATTTAACTTTTTCGATAAAGAAATAATTTTCGATTTATTTCTAGAATTAAATGTCGTCACTTAATTTTAGTGCTCCTGGATTATTTAATGATAATGGTTTTAAATATTTGCTAATTAATGAGAATTCATTCATTTTTAACTCGGCTTAACTTAGATATTTTATCTAATATAGCGTTTAAAAAGCTTTTTTGTCCTGAACCAATAAAAAAATCTGATACTTTTAAATATTCGCTAATAACAACTTTTACAGGTGTTTTGTGCATAAACATAAATTCATATATAGCAGCCATTATCATTAACTTTAATATTATTTCAGTTTTATTATCGTTTATATCTTCCTTTAACTCTTTATCCATTAAATCTTGAATTAATTCTTTTCTTTCAATTGTGCCAACAACAACATCTTTGATAAATTTTTTATATCTATGCTTTGGAAATGTTATCTTAGATTCTTTATTAAAATGATGACTATATAATTTTTGGACTACAATAACTCTAGGATTCTGAAGAGCTTCATTTTGATTCATCTTTTAAAATTCCCAAAACTGATAGTACTGCTTTAGCCGCCTCTCCTCCTTTATTTTTTTTATTTGGATCAGCTCTTTCAATACCTTGTTTTTCACTTAAGCAGGTAATTATTCCATTTCCTATTGGTTTTTTATACTTGATAGATAAATCCATTATTGCATTTACAGCAGCTTTAGAAATTAAATCAAAATGAGGTGTTTCACCTTTAATTACGCAACCTAAAGCAATAAATGCATCATATGATTCTATATTTTTTACAATAGTTACTGGTATTTCAAACACACCAGGTACTTTAATCCACTCTGAAGAGATCTTGTGTTTGTTTAATACTAAAGTTGCTCCATTGTATAAATCTGATGTTATTTTTTGATAGTAATGCGCTGTAATTATACAAATTTTTTCCCTCATTTAATTATTTCTTGTTTTGTAATTTTTATGCCGTACCCCTCTAATCCAATAACTTTCTTTTGTGATCTAGTTACTAATATCATTTTTTTAATATTTAATGCTTTTATTATTTGTGCCCCTATACCATAGTTTTTAATAAGCTTATCCTCTCCACTTTTATAAAATTTTTTATTTTTATATCCCTTTAAAGTCTCAGAAACCGATTTAAGATTTGTATCTCTTATAAAGATTAATACACAATCTTTATGGTTTTGAAAATGCGCAATAGTTTGATTAAAATAATTTGGTAGTTTTTCTCCCATTAAGTAATTTTTTACAATATTCGATGAAATAACTCTTACTCTAGGATTTTTATTTTTATTTAAATTTCCTTTAATTAACGCAAAGTTTTCTGAATTATCTAACAAATTCTCAAAAATTTTTATATTATAATTTTGATTTTTAATTTTAATAATTGAAGATTTCTTAAATTTAATTAAGTTTTCTCGACTTAAACGATAAGCGATTAAATCATCAATTTTTCCCAATTTTAATTTATGCTTTTTTGCAAAATTAAGTAATTGTTTGCCTTTAGCCATTGTTCCGTCGTCATTCATAATTTCACAAATAACTGCTGAAGCACCATTTTTAGATAATTTTGAAACATCCACAGATGCTTCTGTGTGTCCAGCTCGTACTAAAACTCCACCATTCTTTGAAACAATAGGAAAGACATGACCTGGTGATACAATATCATTTTGAGAAACGTTTTTTTTGATTGCTGTTTTAATTGTGTGAGCTCTATCGTGCGCTGATATACCTGTGGAAACTCCTTTTTTTGCATCAATAGAAACTGTAAAGGCAGTTTGTGTTCTGGATTTATTAAGTGGTGACATTAATGATAAATTTAGTTTATTTACTTGAGTTTGGTTTAAAGCCAAACATATAAGTCCCCTACCGTATTTTGCCATAAAATTAATCGACTTTGCGGTTGATTTGGATGCTGGAATAATAAGATCACCTTCATTTTCCCTTCCCTCGTCATCTAATAAAATGAACATTTTACCACGTTTAGCATCTTGTAAAATTTCTTTAATTTTCGAAAACTTTATTTTGCTCATTTTAAAAATTTTTTTATATATTTACCCAAAACATCAAATTCAATATTTACAACATCTTTTTCTTTCAAATACATTAAATTAGTAAGTTTCAATGTTTGAGGAATAACAACTATTTGAAAACCATCTTTTAAGATCTTTGAAATAGTTAATGAAACTCCGTTAATAGTAATAGAACCTTTTTGGATTAAATATTTCTTATATTTTTTTGGTAATTTAAAATTAACAAACCAAGATTTTCCAACAAAATCAATTTTCTTAATTATACTTGTTGTATCCACATGACCTTGTGCAAAATGTCCAGAAATACGATCGCCATATTTTAATGATTTTTCTAGATTAATAAGATCTCCTTTATTTGAAGATCTAAAGTTAGTTCTATTTAAGGTTTCTTTTGAAATATAGAATTTACTTAAATTCCCTTTATACTTTTCTAGTGTTAAACAAGCCCCAGAACACGAAATAGATGATCCTATTTCATTTTTTGAAAATTTAATTTTGGATAGAATTTCTATAATACAATTATTATTGTTTTTATAGATCTTACTAATTTTTCCTGTGTGTTTAATTATTCCATTAAACATTATTTAATCCTGTACGAGATTAATTTATCACCAAATAGATTAACTTTTTCATTGGTAAATTTTCTATTTTTAAAAAATAATTTCATATTTTTTTTAAAGCTATTATTTCCATTCTTCCCAAGATTTTTACTAGATATAAAAAGTTGAAAATCATCCACTAAACCTTTATTTAAAAAATTAGTAGTCAAGTTTAGTCCAGATTCTAAAAAAATCCTAGAAAAACCTAATATTTTTACTTTCATAAGAATATATTTTAAATCAAAATTTCCATCCTCACTTAAAGGAATTTTGACAAGTTCAATTTTTAAATTTTTTAATACTTTGATTTTTTTTTGGTCAATTTTATTGAAAAAAATAATAGTACGATACTTATTTGCCGATCTAACTATATTAGATGTAATATGTATTTTTAGCCTTTTATCTAAAATAATTCTAGATGGCGAATTATCTTCCAATCCATGAATTCTACATGTAAATCTTGGATTATCTATAATAATAGTATTAACACTTGTTAGGATGCAGTCATGATTGCTTCTCATTAAATGTACTCTTCCGCGGGAAAACTTATTTGTAATCCATTTTTTTTTCTTACTGTTTGTATAAAAATCTTTCGAAATGGCCATTTTTGCTGTAACAAAAGGCAGAATATTTTCTTTGTATTTAAAATAACTTTTATAAAAATTTTTAATATCAGAACCAAGAATTCCATTTTGTACTCTTATTTTATTTTTTTTAAGTTGCTTTGTGCTTTTGTTATATGATCTGCGATCTGGATCATTTAGAGAGAAAAAAACTCTTTTAATTTTATTTCTTATAATTGTTTTAACGCAAGGTGGTGTTCTTCCGTAATGTGAGCAAGGTTCTAGAGTCACGTACAAATCGGAATTTTTAATATCATTTTTAGAATAAGTTATTGCATTTTGCTCAGCATGAGGTCTGCCATTTATGCCTGTGCATCCTGCGCTTATAATGCAATCATTTTTAACAATAACACATCCCACCGCAGGATTTTCTTTTGTGTTTCCCAAATTTCTTTGAGCCTGCATTAAAGCAAGCTTCATAAAAAAAGAATGTTTTGATTGTTTATTCTGCTTTATAGACATTCAAGTTGCCGATGAATTGTTCAAAATCTTTCGCTTCTTTAAAATTTCTATAAACTGAAGCAAAACGAACATAAGCTACTTGATCTAAATTTGAGAGACCATCCATAATAAATTTTCCTATTGTAGACGTAGGAATTTCATTTTCACCGAGACCTTCTAAATTCCTGACAATTTTTGAAATAAACTTCTCAACGGATTCGCCATCTATAGGTCTTTTTCGTAAAGCTATAGTAATAGATTTAGCGATTTTATCCCTATCAAAAGGAGCTCGACGGCCGTTACTTTTGATCACAGTTAGTTCTCTAAATTGAACCCTTTCAAAAGTTGTAAAACGTTCTTTTCTATCACAAGCACATACTCTTCGTCTTCTAATAGCGGTTCCATCTTCAGTTGGTCTTGAGTCTACAACTGATGTATCTTTTTCTCTACAAAATGGGCAAAGCATAAGTTAATTTTCTTTCAAATGATTATAAATTGGAAATTTTGAACAAAGCTCTATAACTTCTTTTCTAACTTCAGATTCAATTTTACCATTATCTTCTTGATTTTTTGATAAACTTTCAATTACCTTGCTTATTAAATTTCCAACTTTTTTGAATTCGTTTAATCCAAAACCTCTGGTTGTTACAGCTTGTGTGCCAAGTCTTATGCCCGAGGTAATTGTCATTTTCTGTGTATCAAAGGGAATACCGTTTTTGTTGCACGTAATATTTGCTTTTCCTAAACTGGTTTCTGCATCTTTTCCTGTAACTTTAAAAGGTCGTAAGTCAACTAACATTAAATGTGTATCAGTACCTCCTGAAAATATTTTAAAACCATTATTTTTTAAAGTTTCAGATAAAATTTTAGCGTTAGCAAGAACAGATTTAATATAATTTATAAAACTAGGTTGTAAAGCTTCTTGAAAAGTAACAGCTTTTGCTGCTATGATATGCATTAAAGGCCCGCCTTGATATCCAGGAAAAACAGCTGAGTTGATTTTTTTAATTATATCCTCTCTATTTGTTAAGATAATTCCTCCTCTACCGCCCCTTAAAACTTTATGTGTAGTTGATGTCACAACATCTGCATATTCAATGGGATTTGGATGTCCTTTTCCAGCTACTAATCCCGCAAAATGAGCCATATCCACCATAAGATATGCATTTATTTTATCTGCTATTTCTTTAAATTTTTTAAAATCAATAATTCTAGAATATGCGCTGCCGCCAGCAATTATAAGTTTCGGCTTATGTTGTTTTGCTAATACCTCGATTTGATTGTAATCAATAAGTCCAGTTTCTTTATCAACATCGTAATGAAATGAACTTAACCATTTCCCTGAAAGTGAAACTTTTGCTCCATGAGTTAGATGACCTCCAGAGTTTAAACTCATACCAAGTATGGGGTCTCCAGGGTTTAAAAGCGCAAGATATACAGCTCCGTTAGCTTGTGCTCCTGAATGAGGTTGTACATTTGCATATTTACAATCAAATAATTTTTTTACTCTTTCAAGCGCTAGGTCTTCAGCTTTATCAACGAATTCGCATCCACCATAATATCTTTTTGATGGATAACCTTCAGCATATTTATTTGTCATGATTGAGCCTTGGGCATCTAAGACAGCTTTTGAAACAATATTTTCTGATGCAATTAATTCAATATGCTGTTGCTGTCTTTCTAGTTCAAGCTTTATAGAATTATATAAATCTGGGTCTGTTGTTGATAAATCATTATCAAAAAAATTTTGATAATTGTCGGACATATATTTATTTAATTTTGGCATACACGTTTTATATTTTTTTTACTCTTCGCGAATGACGACCACCATCAAAATCAGTTTTTAAAAATGTACTTACACATTTTAATGCAACATTTTTTTTAGTCAACTTTGCTCCTATTGTCATCACATTAGCATTATTATGTAGTCTACTTAATTTTGTAGATTTAGTGTCATAGCACAATGCAGCTCTAATATTTTTGTGTTTGTTAGCAGCCATGGACATTCCAGTTCCAGATCCACATATTAAAATACCGAATTGATTTTTATCTTTTCTCATTTTTTTTGATAAAAGATGCGCATAGTCTGGATAATCAACTGAACTGGTATTTTCTGCTCCAAGATCCAACACTTTTTCCTTTTTTTTAATCAAAAATTTTTTAATTTCTTCCTTTAGTTTAAAACCAGCATGATCAGATGCTAGAACCACTTTTTTTGATTTTATTTTTCTATCTCTTGCCACTGCTAAAGTTAAAATTAAACTACATATATATAGTATAAAAATTTATACCACAATATTTTGATTTAGATTTTTATTAACTAATGAAACTTATAATCGGTCAAACATGCCACTAAATGGACTCTATTTTCTTCTCCACCGTTAAAAGCATTGTGATATTTTGTGTTGTTGGTAATCCAAACAGAGCCATCGGCAGGTAAGTGTTTTGCAACATTTTCGATAACCTGTAAACATCCAGGGTTTGTAATAATTGGCACATGCAATCTTGGCTCTGGATCTCTATGCCAGCTTAAAGTTGTTCTTGGCTTTTTTAATAAAATTCTTACTCGACCAAGTTTAAATTTAGAGGATAATTTTTCATAAACCTCTTTAAAATAAGTATGTTCGAAATCTTTTACAAACTCTGTGTATAGATTTTCATCTATAGGTTTATCTCTCGAAACTTCCTTGCCAGATTCATCCGGTTTCGTCCAAAAAACTCCCCTAGCATTATTTCCTTTGGTTGAGGCTGGATCCCCAGGAACTTGATTCAGACAGATTGCAGCAAAGTTAGGAATGCCATTTGCGCTATCATAATTTTTAATTTTTAAAACTTCTTCTAAACCTTTTTTAAGTTTTGAAACATTAAAAAGCATATTTTTAACTTTATGAAAATCTTTAAAATCGCTCATATAATCAAACTTATTACATTTGTAGATTAAATAATAGACCGGATTTGTCGCAATGGTATTATTAATTATAATAATATAAACTTAAAATTGTAGTGAGAACGGTTATTAAATGAAAAGCATAGGCTCATATCCCAGCACAAGACTAAGAAGGAATAGAAAAAAAGAATGGTCTCGAAGACTTGTGCAAGAAAGTACATTATCGCCAAATGATTTAATTTGGCCAATATTTATTTGTGAAGGCACAAATGTAAAAGAACGCATTAACACTATGCCAGGCGTTTATAGACATTCAATCGATAAGTTAGAAAAATTAGTTGAAAGTGCAATGGATAAAAATATACCAATGATCGCTTTATTTCCAAATATTCCAAACTCAAAAAAAAACAGCAAAGGATCTGAGGCTTTAAATAAAAATAATCTTGTGTGCAAGGCTCTAAGATTAATTAGAAAAAATTATAAAAATATTGGGATAATGTGTGATGTAGCTCTTGATCCATACACTAGTCATGGTCATGACGGAATACTGAAAAATAATTATGTAGATAATGATGAAACAATAAAGATTTTAATTAAACAATCTCTTTTACAAGCTGAAATGGGATGTGATGTTATTGCTCCCTCGGATATGATGGATGGTAGAGTTGGTGAAATCAGAAAAGCACTAGATAAAAATAATTATGAACTAGTTCAAATATTATCCTATGCTGTAAAATATGCCTCTAATTTTTACGGTCCTTTCCGAGATGCTGTTGGTTCAAAAAAAACTTTAAAAGGTGATAAAAAAAATTATCAAATGGATTTCAGGAATTCTAAAGAAGCTCTTAGAGAAGTTGCTTTAGACATAAAAGAAGGAGCTGATTTTGTAATGGTTAAGCCTGGAATGCCTTATTTAGACATAATAAAATTAATTAGAGACAATTTCAAAATACCCGTATTTGCCTACCAAGTTTCAGGTGAATATAGTTTAATTAAAAACGGAATAAAAAATCAAATTTTGAATGAAGAAGCAATAATCGAAAGTTTGACATCTTTTAAAAGAGCTGGGGCAAGCGCTGTAGTTACTTATTTTGCTGAAGAAATTGCCCAAAAGTTAAGATAACCACCACCATTTCTTTTTTCCCCATTTAATTTTATTCCATATTCTCTCGTGAAAATAATAAAAAAATGTTTTTGTTATAACCGTTATGATCCATGCTATAACAAAAGTATCTAGAGAAGCAGTAATTCTCCAAGTAAGTGTTTTTAATATAGATCTTATTTTATATTCTTCCATTAATTAAAGTATTTTTCTAAAATACTTCTAGACAAAGGCAGTCTAAGTCGGTGCGGCAAAATAAAATTTTCCATTAATAGGCTTTTATTGAAAGTTAAGGCTTCCTTAATTACAGCATTTGAAAAGTTTTTACTATTTTGTTCTAATAAAAGTTTAGGAATTTTAAAATATCTATCATTTATTTCAATAGTATTACTAATGTGATTTTCGGGGTAATTTTTATCAATAAAGTTAATTCCAAAACCAAGTTCCTTAATTAGAGATAATTCCCAGAAAATATATAATTGTATCCAATCATCATGATTAAATTGCTCAACTAGTCGATCGAAAGAATGATAAATTTTTTTATTAATTTGTCTTTCTGGTAATAAAATTTTTAAAATTGAAGTAGCAGCAAGAACACAAATAGATCTTTTTTTATCATCAAAAAATAAAGGAGAAATGGGTTTAATAAGTTCAGTATTAAAATAACCAACTTTATTCTCACCTTTAGACTTCCAATTCAACAAAATCTTGTTTCCTATTTGAAAATTTTTTTTTAATTTTTTGGAGGAACCGCCATAAACAACTCCGCTACATTTTCCATGATTTAAAGTAAATGCTTCAATAAAAATTGAATTTTCATCGAAATTAGTTTTAGACAATAAATAACTTTCATCTTTCCAGTACATAGTTAATTTATATTTATGCTTTTCAATAAATTATTAGCACCATCTTGCTGTGCTTGTTTCTTAGAATTTCCAAGTCCAATAAATTGCTTTGATCCATCAATGATGACTGAAATTTTAAAGATCGGATTATGTTTTGGTCCTTTTGAGCTTAAAAGACGATAGACCGGAAGTTTTTTGTACATTTTAAGGGAATGCTCTTGCAATTTGGTTTTAGGGTCTAAAATTGTAATATGTGATTTATTTATATCTTGTTTCCAAAGTCTTAGAACAAGTTCTTTAACGTAATTGTATCCTCTATCAACAAATATTGCTCCAATGATAGCTTCGCAGGCGTCACTTAAAATTTTTTCATCTTTTCGAATAATTTTTTTTTTAGTATCACCCATTATAATAAAATCTTTAATTCCAATAGACCAAGCTAAAGAAGCGCAAGTTTTCCTATTAACTAATTTTGCAAATCTTTTATCTAGGACACCCTCAGTTTCTTTTGGATATATATCAAATAATTTGTTTGAGAGTACTAAACCAATTACCCTATCTCCCAGAAATTCAAGTCTTTCATTATTGATAATGATTTATTCTTTATTTTTATTTTCAATCTTTTTTCAAAATTTTTTATATTAGGATTCATTGTATTTTATTAAAAAAACGAGCTATTCGAATGCTTTCGTGCCATTTCCAAAATTTAAAAAAATTTCCCTTTTTTTTATCATTGGAAAAAAAAATTAATCTAGCCTTACCTACAAGATTATTAAAAGTAACATAACCAACACTACTTAAGTATCGACTATCTTTAGAGCAATCTCTGTTATCACCCATAAAAAAATAATGTTCATTAGGTACAATAAATTTATCCGTATTTTGCATTGTGCCTTCTTTATTATAAACCGCAATATATTTTTTCCCGTTCGGAAGAATCTCTTCAAACGCGTTAACATTCAATATTTCGTTACCACAATTAATATTAATAGTAATTTCTATTTTATTACGTTGTATCTTTTGATTATTTAAATAAAGATCACCATCTATGATTTGCAAAGTATCTCCTGGCAGTCCGATTAATCTTTTAATATAATCAGTTCTATTATCGGCTGGAGTTTTAAAAACTACTACATCTCCTCTTTCAGGATTTTTACTAAAGTATCTTTTATTTGTTAGGTTTGGACTAAAGGGTAATGAATGACGACTATAACCATATGAATATTTTGAAACAAATAATCGATCACCCACTAACAAATTTGGTTCCATGGAGGATGAAGGAATATAAAAAGGTTGAAAAAGAAAACTTCTAATTATTATTGCAATTATAAGTGCATAGATAATTGTTTTTATATTTTCAATAATTTTTTTTTTCATTAATTATAAGAGATTATTACAGTTGCTTGAGCCCAAGGTTTATCATCAGATAAGGATAAGTGAATATTATATTTTTTTTTTTTAATTTTTTTTTTAAGATAATCATCAACAGTTCCTTTCAATCGAATAGATGGCTTGCCATAAGAATCATTATGTATTTCGATATTCTTGAATTTAATATCTTTTCTTATGCCTGTACCCAAAGCCTTACTTAAAGCTTCTTTAGCAGCGAATCTTTTTGCGTAAAATGCACCTGAATTTTTTTTTTTTTCACAATAAGCAATTTCATTTTTAGAAAAAATATTATTTTTGAATTTACTGCCATATCGTTTTAAAGATTTTTCCATTCTTACGATATTTACAATATCGGTGCCGATGCCAAAAATTTTCATATTATTTATTTATAATTTTTTTAAACTTTTTAATAGAATTTTTTATACCGATAAACAAAGACTCGGAAACAATAAAATGACCGATGTTAAATTCTGAAATATCTTTGATTTCAGCTATTTGATAGGCAGATTGATATGTAAGTCCATGTCCTGCATGTACTTCTAAGCCTAATTTTTTTGCGTAATATGCAGATTTTTTTAAATTAGAAAAAGCCGATTTGGTTTTTTTATTTTTATTAAATAAATAGCAAAATTTACCTGTGTGAAGCTCGACACAATTTGCACCTAGTTTTTTTGATAATATAATATTAAAAATTTTTGGTTCAATAAATAAACTAACTCTTATTTTATTTTTTTTAAGTTTTTCAATTATTTTTTTTAAAAATCCAGTATTTTTTTTAACATTTAAACCGCCTTCTGTTGTAATTTCTCTACGTTTTTCAGGTACAATGCATACGAAATTGGGTTTATGTTTAATTGCTATATTTAACATTTCTTTTGTGGGCGCCATTTCTAAATTCAATGGTATTTTAATTTTTTTTTTTATGTTCTTTAAATCTTTATCTCTAATATGTCTTCTGTCTTCTCTTAAATGAATGGTTATTGAATCCGCTCCACTTTTTTGGGCTAATAAAGCTGCTTTAAGGGGATCGGGATATGTTTCTCC
>JYMV01039348.1_pt1 | contig 11616 bp, 9 predicted proteins | sample 338911 | NCBI WGS metagenome assembly JYMV01 (sample SAMN03354496, study PRJNA234377) | hydrothermal vent metagenome | biome: Deep sea; feature: Hydrothermal plumes at the Eastern Lau Spreading Center, Western Pacific Ocean; material: Seawater | place: Tonga | collected 2009 | depth 2000 m m
TACACTATAAGATTTCCATTTCCTAAAAATCGATCAGACACTTCAACAGCTTGATTCAACAACCCGATGCTTATCACGAAATGAAAGTTCAAACCTCAGGGAAGTTTGGTGGTTTGGGTATTGAAGTTAGTATGAGAGATGGCATTTTGACTGTTATTTCGCCTATTGAGGGAACACCTGCTTTTGATGCTGGTATTCAAGCAAAAGATAAAATTGTAAAAATTGAAAATGACTCGACTCTTGATATGAGCCTTAATGATGCTGTTTCGCGCCTTCGGGGTGAAGTAGGTTCGCCCGTTAGCATAACTATACTTCGCGATCGATTAAAGGCTCCTTTGCTGGTTAAGATTGTCAGAGATATTATTAAAGTGCAGAGCATAAAAAAGAAGGTTTATCACAGTGATATTGGATATATAAAAATAAGGAGCTTTTCTAAAAATACATCCAGTGACCTTGATAAGGCTCTTTCTTATCTTCGAAATAAAAATATAACTAAATTAATATTGGATGTGCGTAATAATCCCGGTGGGTTGTTGAATCAAGCTGTTGAAGTGTCTGATCGATTTTTAGGAAATGGAAATCTTATAGTGTACACAAAAGGAAGAATGGAAGACCAGAATAGCCGTTTTACAACCCATGACAAGATAAAACATGTGGATTATCCAATGATTATTTTGGTCAATGGGGGGAGTGCTAGCGCTTCTGAAATAGTTGCTGGAGCATTGCAGGATCTGGGCCGAGCTGTGATTTTAGGCACTCCTACTTTTGGGAAAGGATCTGTGCAGACGATAATGCCACTAAGTGATGGCTCGGCATTACGTTTAACTACAGCTCGATATTACACACCTAGTGGAAAAATTATTCAGGAAAACGGAATTATTCCTGATATCGTTATCGAGAATCAACCTCTACCCACTATTAGTGAAAAAATAAATGAGGAAGCTAAGAAGCCTACTGACAAAGAAAAAATTCGTCGTTTTTTAAGAGAACGTGATCTCAAAAAGCACCTCAAGGGAAAAACTAGCATTGAGGGATCAGAAAAAGATAATCAAAAAAAATTTACTCCCAATGGAGATGGCAAAAGCTTGTTTGAGCTGGAGAAGGATTTGGATAAAGACGCTCAACTTCGACATGCAGTTTCTCTCCTGTCTGGTTGGGATATTATTGCTGAGACTATCAAACCATATAAACAAATGGATAAATCCTCTCACTTGAGTTTTGATAATTTTAATAGATAAAATATTGATTTATGTTGGTTCTAGGAATTGAAAGCTCCTGTGATGATACTTCTGCAGCTGTTTTAGAGAACGGCTCGAGTGTTTTGTCTAATGTTATATCAGACCAAAACACTACTCATTCTAAATATGGTGGAGTTGTTCCAGAGTTAGCGGGTCGATGTCATATCGAATCAATTCATCATGTAATTACCAACGCTATTAATCAATCAAAAATTGGTCTCAAACAAATTGATTTGATTGCCGTGACAGTTGGCCCAGGGCTTGTTTCAAGCTTACTAGTGGGTCTTAATACAGCTAAGGCGTTAGCATATGCTCTTCAAAAGCCATTGGTTGGTGTTAATCATCTTGAGGGACATTTGCTAGCTATTTTTTTAGAAGAAACGGTTGAGTTCCCATTTATAGCCTTGACGGTTTCAGGTGGACATACAGATTTATATCGTGTTGATGGCTTTGGGGAGTATAAAATTTTGGGGCGCACTCGTGATGATGCTGCTGGTGAATCATTTGATAAAGTAGCAAAAATGCTTAAGTTAGGATATCCGGGTGGCCCCCTTATTGAAGAAAAAGCAAGGCTCGGAAATGCCTTAGCGCATCGTTTTCCAAGGGCCTTTCTGGAAATGGGCTCGCTAGATTTTAGTTTTAGCGGGCTTAAAACATCTGTTCGAAACATAATATCGAAAAGAGAGACTGGGGAAATCCCTATTTTGTCAGACAGTGATATCTCTGCCGGATTTCAAAAGGCCGTAATTGACGTATTAACAGATAAAGTTTTTTTAGCTTGTGAAAAAGAAAAAGTAAATCGAATCGTTGTGACGGGGGGGGTAGCCTCCAACAGCGCTTTAAGAAAAAGGATTGCTACTGAGGCTGATAGCCATGGACTTAAATCTTTTTTCCCAAAACCAGAATTTTGCACAGATAACGCTGCAATGATTGCTTGTGCCGGATATTACAAGAGTTTAAATAAACCGCTATCTCTGAAGGATACTTTAAATTTTGACGCTAAAGCTTCTTTAAAACTCTGATAAATACACCATGATTGTTTTCATGGTGATGAGAGTTTCAGTGATAGACTCACCCGTTACTTTTCTTTATTTCCTCATTAAGTCTAATTTCTTGTAGAATCTTTTTTTATGAAAGTGTTGATAACAGGTGGAGGAGGTTTTCTTGGTAGTTGTCTTGCTAAAAAACTTCTTGGTTTAGGAAATGAAGTGACGATTTTGGGTAGGCAATCTTACCCTAAATTAAAAAAAATGTTTCATTGTATTAAAGCCGATGTGCGAGATCTCTCCTCTGTCGTTAAAGCTTTAGAGGGGCAGCAAATTGTTTTCCACACGGCGGCAATCCCTGGGATTTGGGGTGACTATAAAGACTTTTATGAGACCGATGTGCGAGGCACTGAGAATATTATATTTGCCTGCCATAAAAATAATGTAAAAAAACTAATTTACACAAGTTCACCTAGTGTTGTTTTTGGTCAAAAAAATATAGAGGGCGCTGACGAACGAATTTCATATCCAGATGAGTATCTATGTCATTATTCGAAAACAAAAGCGATGGCCGAGAAAATGGTTATGGAAGCTAATGGACGCAACGATTTGGCAACAGTATGCCTACGGCCTCATTTGATATGGGGGCCTGGTGATCCACACTTATTACCACGCATCGTCGAACGAGCAAAAAATAGAAAACTTATCCGGGTTGGAGAGGGTACAAATTTGGTAGATATGATTTACATAGATAATGCGGTAGATGCTCATATTAAGGCCTGTGAAAAACTAGATCTTAATAGTCCTGTGGCAGGAAAGTGTTATTTTGTAAGTGATGACAAACCAATATTGTTATGGGAGTGGATAGAATTAGTTTTAATGCAGTTAAGATTGCCTAGTATAACAAAAGTAATTTCTTTTAAATGGGCATTTCTAATAGGAATAATACTCGAAAATTTTCATAAAGTATTTTGTCTGAAAAAAGAACCTCTGATGACACGATTTCTGGCAGCTCAACTTGCTAAATCGCACTACTTTAACATATCTCAAGCAAAAAAAGATTTTGGTTACAAACCATTAGTTACAAATGAAGAGGGTACCAGACGTTTGGTCAATGATTATTTTTCTCACCAAGAAGATTAATTTTGTGTGCAATGCAGCCAGCACCGAACCCATTATCAATGTTTACGGTCGCTACACCTGAGGCACAACTATTTAACATCGTTAGTAACGCCGAAACACCATTAAATGATGCACCATAGCCTACACTTGTTGGAACAGCTATTACCGGGGAACTTACCAATCCACCAACTACGCTAGCTAGAGCCCCATCCATTCCCGCAATCACGATAATTACACGGGCCTCACGCAGTACATTAATTTTGTCCAAAAGTCGGTGAATACCAGCAACGCCTACATCAAAAAGTTTTTCTGTTTTGCTGCCAAAAAATTCACCTGTGATTCTTGCCTCTTCAGCTATCGGCATGTCTGCTGTTCCAGCAGAAACAATTGCAATGTGGCCAATCTTATTTCCCTTCTTTTTTTTACTTACAACTAGAGTCAAAGAAATATCGTCATAAATATATCCTGGGGGAAGTTCCTGTTGAATATTTTTGTATGCTTTGTGATCAAGCTTAGTTACAAGAATATCACTATTTGCTTTATATAATGATTGGATGATAGCTACTAATTGGTCTGCTGTTTTCCCTTTTCCGTAAACAACTTCGGCAAAGCCGTTTCTTAGAGATCGGTGGTGGTCTATTTTTGCAAAACCTAGATTTTCGTAGGGGAGGGTGGATAGTTGCTTGATTACTTCATTTGGGCTTAACTTGTGATCGTATAAATTTTGAAGAATTATTTGTAGTTCATTTTTGTCCATTACATACCCTTTATCCCGACAAATTCTGTGGTGGTTTTGCTTTGCATTAAATCTTTTAGTGCTTGGTGGGGAGACTTAGCTTTATATACAACTTTGTATGTTTCATCAATGATGGAAGCCTGTATATTTAATTTCGATATAAGCGCATGAGCTGATTTAAGGGTGAAAATCCCCTCGACGGCAACTTTCATATTATTGGTAATCTCATGTGGTTTTTCTCCTTGTCCGACTCGAATCCCATATTGCCTGTTGCGACTGAGTTCACCTGTGCATGTGAGAACTAGGTCACCTAGGCCAGAAAGTCCGGAAAAAGTTTCAGGTTTTGCCCCTAAAGCAGTTCCAATTCTAGTAATTTCAACCAAGCCTCTAGTTATAATAGCAGCTCTAGTGTTGTGTCCCATTTTCAATCCATCAGAAATACCCGTCGTGATTGCCATTACATTTTTTAATGCTCCTCCTATTTCAACTCCAATGGGATCATCGCTTGTAAAAACTTTGAGAGATGGACTTGAAAAAAATGTTTTGACCTGATTGGATACATTGATTTCTTCTGAAGCTACAACAATTGCAGAAGGTTCTCCTCGCGCAACTTCAGTAGCGAATGTTGGCCCTGATAAGGTGGCAAGGGATAGTGTTTGTTTGAATATTTCCCGAATAATGCATAATGAATTTGTTTCTATGCCTTTCCCAGCGTTTATAATTACGCTATCTGGGTTTAAAAGAGGTGACATCATCTCAACTATATTTCTAATAAAATTAGTTGGAACTACTATGAGAATAACGTTGTTTTTCCCGATTGCTTCTTCAAGTGAGTTTGTGGGATAAATGAGGTTTGGGAGACTGAATCCAGGTAGGAATATTGGGTTTTCTTTTGTTTCTTTTATTTGCTCACACAGTAATTTTTCATACACCCATAAATTAACCTTATGTCCAATTCTTGCTAAATGTATGGATAAAGCAGTTCCCCAACTACCAGCACCGATAACACTTATGGATTTTTTTGACATTTATTCTTACTTAAAATAATGATTAAATAATTCATGTTATAATTCTAGTTTTACCTAAATAGAAATTCTTCTAGAAAATTTTGATGTGTAGAGTAAGTAGTTTCTCTATAACAATAGGTATATAAAGACAAAAACCACTGCATTATAATGATTTAGAATAAATATTTGTATTCAAATTTCGTTGAATCTTTCTTTTTTTGGAGATTGATAAAATATGGCTAAAACTGCAAAAATACGTCGCAAGGATCTAATTCAGCCCGATCAGTTTATATCAACCACTGATATCCTCATAGCCTATTGCTCCAAACACAAAACAAAGTTGATTTCTATTGTTATATCGTTAATTGTAGTGGTTTTTTCAGGTTTATGGATTAAGTATAATCAGAATAAAAAAAGTCTTGGTATGGAGTTATTATATTTCAAGGTAGAGCAGGCTAAATCAGCTAAAGAGAGTAACTCTAAGGACAAAATTAAACAAATACGACTACTTTTAGACGAGTTTAGCGAAGGACCACAAAAACAACGAGCTTTATTGGTGCTTGCTGACGAATATTTTAACGAGGCCAGTTACGACAAGGCTATAGATTTTTATCAGAATGTTTTAAATGGATCACGTTCTTCCTTACATCATCAATTAGCTAATATGGGGATCGCTTATTCTCTTGAGGGAAAAAAAGATTATAAAAACGCTATTAATGCATACAAAACCACCATTCAATATTCGAATGAGTATCCATTATTTGATATATACGTGGGACTGGCGCGTTGTTATGAGCTGAATAATGAAAAAAATGAAGCATTATTGACATTGAGAGAAATGCAAAATAAATTTTCCAGTCATTCCAAAATTAATGTCATTAAGTCTAAAATGAAATCACTGGGCGGCTAAATTTTATCCTGTTAAAGTTTTCCTCATTTTATGCGCACATTATCTAATGAAACGTCGCGTTTTATTTTTGGGATCATAGTTTTTTTTCTTTTTAGTTTTTCTCTGATCTCTCCCGTTCATGCAGTACTATTCATTTCAAAAAAAAAAGAAATTGAAATTGGTCGTTCTGGGGATAAGCAAATAGTTCTTCAATTTGGTATTTATCAAGATAAAACTTTGCAGCTATATGTAAATACGATTGGTCAAAAATTGGTTTCTAAACTTTCTAATAAAGAGTTTAGAAAATTCCATTTTAAGTTAGTTGACAGTTCTGAGATTAATGCATTTGCACTACCGGGAGGATATGTTTATGTTACTAGAGGATTGCTTGCTGCTCTCAACAATGAATCTGAGTTAGCGTCAGTAATAGGCCATGAGATAGCCCATGTAACATTGCATCATGGGGCAAAACTTATGATTAGGTCGATAGGTGCTCAAATTTTTTCAGTTGGCGGGTCTCTAGCAAGTCCTAAAAATGCAGGTAAATGGTTGGCAGTAAGTACTGCTCTCTTTCAACAAATTAATATGGGATATGGTCGCAAAGCTGAACTAGAATCTGACTTGCAGGGAATGCTTAATTCTGTAGAAGCAGGTTATCACCCGAATGCTATGGTAAATTTTTTACAAAACCTTAGAAAACAGGAAGTTATGAGTGGCCAGGCTTATCATGGCTTTCAGGCCAGTCACCCTGAAACAAAAGAACGCATTGTGAAGGCCGGCACATTTGCAGTATCACTATCACAAAAATATACTGCTTCCATAACTAATAAAAATATTTATCTGCAGAAATTACAAGGTTTGGTTTATGGGGGGAAAAAACATCTTAAAGACAAGAGCAAATATAAATCTAAGTACCTAGATATTTATAAGGTTCAAAAAGGAGATACCTTAAGAAGTATTTCTAATAAGATCTATAAGGATGATAGACACTCTTATGAAATTGCTACCATTAATGGCATTAAGGATAGTACTACTCTCAATCCAGGGCGTATACTTAAAATTATCAGAGACGGTGTTTATAAATATTAGTTAAGTCGAATAATCTCAAACAAGATCCGGTTAATTAATTTGCTGTACCGTGGTACTCCATATTATCTAAGAAAGACCCATAAGATTTATTTGAGTCCCTGGAGAAGTTTGTAATAGGCTTAAAACTGGCACAAAGGTGCTTATTATAAATACAAAAGGTTCTTGGATGCAGATTACTTGGAGAAATGGTAAAAAAAAGGGGTGGTCAATACTTCCTTAATAGTTATTTATAAAATTTACGCATAAAAAAACCAAGGCGGTCGAGGCCTTGGCTTTTTTATTTTTTGCTATTTTTAGTTCATTTTTGCGACCCAACATAATTCAGGGCAGAACCATGATAAAACCATTGGATCTCTTGCTCATTAAGGCTATGTTCAACGCTAATTTTATCAGCACTACCATCCTCATGTTTTATGTGAACAGTTAGAGCTCCTCCTTGAGTCAAAGCATCTAAACCTGATATTGAGATTCTATCCTTTTCTTGTATTTTTTCGAAGTCGTCCTTATTGTTAAAGGTCAAAGGTAGTAATCCTTGTTTTTTAAGATTGGCTTCAAAAATTCTAGCGTAGGATTTTGCAATGAATGCGCGGCCCCCCATATGGCGCGGTTCCATTGCGGCATGCTCACGACTTGATCCTTCACCTATATTTTCATCACCGACTGCTATCCAACCAAGGCCATCATCCTTAAGACTCCTGGCAATTTTATTAATCTCAACATCTTTTTCGCTTGAAACTGGATTGTTACCTGTTCCTGTTCCCCCAGTGAAAGCATTTGTGGCCCCTAGAAACATGTTATTACTGATGTTATCTAGATGACCACGGAACTTGAGCCAAGGACCTGCCTGGGAAATATGATCTGTAGTACATTTGCCCTGAGCTTTTATTAATAATGGAAGGTCTTTGTAGTCTTCAATAGGATCCTGTTTTGGAAAAGGTTCCAAGAATGCAATGCGCTCGCTTGATGGGTCGATAACTACTTCACCTGTTTTCGTAGGCTCTTCATAGCCACTATCTTTTGAAGAGTACCCATTTGAAGGAAGAACGTCCCCTGTTGGTGGTTTGAATTTGAAATCATTCCCATCTTTATCCTTCAAGGAGTCTGTGAGTGGGTTAAATTTCATTGATCCGCTAAATGCCATTGCCACAACTAATTCCGGACTGCTGATAAATCCAAGTGTTTCCGGATTGCCATCATTACGTTTTGCAAAGTTCCTATTGTAGGAAGTAAGAATACTATTGGCCTCGCCCTTTTTTTTATCCTCTCTTTTCCATTGGCCGATGCACGGCCCACAGGCATTAGCAAGGACTTTTGCTCCTGCTTCTTCAAACTCACTAAGGATTCCATCTTGTTTAATAGTTTCATAGATTTGTTCAGACCCAGGGGTAACAAGAAAATTGGTTTTGACATCAATCCCAGCTTCTTTAGCTTGCCTAACCAGGCTGACAGACCGGGTCATATCTTCGTAGCTTGAATTGGTGCAAGAACCTATAAGGGCAGCTGAAATCTCCGCTGGGTATCCTTTTTCATCCACTTCTTTTGCCATTGCTGAAATAGAGCGACCAAGATCTGGTGTGTGAGGACCAACTATGTGTGGTTCTAATTGGTCAAGATCGATTTCATGATATTCATCATAAAATTTTTCAGGATCTTTTTCCACCTCTGGATCAGATTGCAGATGAGGAGCATACTGCTTACACAGGTCAGCTATCGGAGTACGATCTGTTGCCCGAAGATATGGATCCATTTGTTCGTCATACCCAAAAGTTGATGTCGTCGCTCCAATTTCAGCACCCATGTTCGTAACAGTGCCTTTACCAGTTGCACTTAAAGAACGCGCCCCCTCGCCAAAATATTCAAGGATTTTGCCTGTTCCACCCTTGACAGTTAACATAGTTGCGACTTTTAGAATAATATCTTTTGAGGCGGTCCAACCATTCAACTTGCCTTTTAGTTTTATTCCAACAAGTTTTGGCATTTTCGTGGTGAATCCCTGTCCAGTCATAGCATCCACTGCATCGGCTCCACCGACGCCAATGGCAATGACACCTAAACCACCAGCGTTAGGTGTATGGGAATCAGTACCAATCATCATTGTTCCAGGAACAGCGTAGTTTTCATACACAACTTGATGAATAATTCCTGAACCAGGCTTCCAAAACCCCATATTATACTTCATTGCGGCGGACCGTAGAAAGTCATAGACCTCTTTATTGAGATCTTCTGCTGCTACGAGGTCTTTATCCGCTCCTGCGTAGGCTTGAATCAAATGGTCGCAATGAACTGTACTTGGTACTGCAACCTCAGGAATATTTGCAGACATGAATTGCAGAATTGCCATTTGGGCGGTGGCATCTTGCATAGCAACTCGATCGGGTTGGAGAAGAATATCAGAAGCCCCTCGTTCGATTTTTGAATAGTCACAATCATCCATATGGCTATATAGAATTTTTTCAACAACCGTCAGTGGCCTGCCTAAATTTGCACGAGCTTTTACATGTTTTTCTTCTAGTGAGTTAAAAAGTTTCTCAATTGGTCCCGTTTCCAGTAACATAATATCTCCTCTTATACAAAGTAGGAATAAGTTTCGTCCTTAATTATACTTGGACTAAAAATAGATAAATTAGTTATCATTGCGATAAAATTTAGGCGTTGCATATTACCCATGTTTCAGGAAAAAAAACAATATTTTTTGCGCACAAGTTTTTTCGTGTCAAATAAAAATTAAATACTTTTAAAATCAAATAGTTATGTATTTAAATATAAGGATTCGTTGATGACTTCAATTTTTGATTCTGATGAATTTAATCAAAACTTATTTTTTCCACGATTGGATAATTCTGTTGTTCCCAATAGAGCGGATGATATTTTTATCAAGGTAGAAAAGAACTGCAACGTCCATGCGCGTTGCTATAAGAATTCGGAAGCCAAGTTCACTATTTTGTTTTTCCATGGGAATGGTGAAATTGTATCGGACTACAATGGATTGGCTGAACATTTCATAAGATTTGGTTGTGAATTTATTGTTTGTGACTTCAGGGGATATGGAAGAAGTGAAGGTGTCCCAACGTTAAAATCCACTCTTATAGATGCATCGACTATTTATTGTTATCTTAGAGATAATAAGATTTTAAAAAAAAATGTATGTGTGATGGGACGTTCTCTTGGTAGTGCTTCTGCCATCGAGCTTTGCGCCCGGTTTCCCGGGATTACATGCTGTATTATTGAAAGTGGTTACGCAGATCCTATACCACTTGTTGAAAGACGTGGATTGAATGTAACTAATATTACAGCTGCTGAAAATGCGTTATTTAGCAATAGTGAAAAAATACGATTGGTGAAATGCCCCATTCTTATAATGCATGGTGAAATGGATTCTCTCATTAGTCCCGAGGAAGCTAAGCTAAACTATAAAAACGCATCCTCTACACATAAAAAATTGGCTATGTTGGAAGGAGTAGGGCACAACGATATAATGATGGCGCGGGATAATGCATACTTTTCAAGTTTGTCGAGTTTTTTTTCTCAAGTGTTTAGATAATATTTATAATCTGTTTGTTTGGAGTATTGAATGGCAACAAGGAATAGGTATTACAATATTGAAGGGACAATACGAAGCGGATTTAAACTTAGTCGAGACTACGAAACGCTTGATTTTAGTTTTATAAAGATGAATGACGATGGCGTAAGAGCTCTCGTTGGTTCGCGATCCATTAAACAATTAAAACGACTGACTATTAATAATAATAAATTAACCCAGGAGAGCGGATTAGCTATTGCAGAGTCTAAATGGTTAGAAAACCTTCAATCTTTAAAATTGTATCGAAATAAAATAGGCCACGAGGGACTAAAAGCTTTGGCTGAGTCAGATAAACTACCAAGTTTGAAATCACTTCGATTAGCGCATAATCAAATTGGACCAGAGGGTGCGAAGTTTGTTGCAGAATCAAAGAATTTTGGGGGTCTGATCTCACTGGGACTTTCGGAAAATAACCTGGGGGATGAAGGTATCAAATATTTAGCAGGGGCACAAAATTTAAAGGAATTAGAAATTTTAGATTTACGAAATAACAATATAACTGATGATGGTGCAACTGCATTTTCTACCTGCACCAATTTTCCCAACATTCAAAAAGTGGAATTGTCAGATAATAAACTCACAGAAGTAGGTGAAAATGCAATGAAATCATTCCTGATTCTTAATTTAATTCATAAGGGAATTAAAGTGTCAGATGAAGGAATGATATGCGATTTAAGCAATCTTGGGATTGGTGACCTTGAATGCGATTATATCGCAAATTATGAAGGTTTCGAAAATCTAAAGCATTTATATTTGGAATTGAATAAAATAACTGATGTTGGTATACAAAAAATTTCTGATTCAGAAAAAATGAAAGATTTAACTCTCTTATCTCTTGACCGTAATAAGATAGGAGATAAAGGAGTTAAAAATATTGTCACATCCAGTTATTTAAATGGATTAACCCATTTAATGATTGAGTATAATGATATTACTGATGATGGAATAAATTCAATTTCATCATCTGAA
>JYMV01009595.1_pt1 | contig 11614 bp, 17 predicted proteins | sample 338911 | NCBI WGS metagenome assembly JYMV01 (sample SAMN03354496, study PRJNA234377) | hydrothermal vent metagenome | biome: Deep sea; feature: Hydrothermal plumes at the Eastern Lau Spreading Center, Western Pacific Ocean; material: Seawater | place: Tonga | collected 2009 | depth 2000 m m
AGCTTGATCATGAGTCGTTACAATCCATCAGAGCTCAAAAGCATTTTGAATCAACTCAATCTGCGCCTCGCCAGATGACTGTTGGGTCAAAAGAATAACATCGAACCGATATTGTCGATCCCCGCGGCGATATCGATGCAAATAATGCCTCGCCACATGGATCAGCTTTTCCTGCTTCCGGAAGTGCACCGCCTGGGCTGGCGAACCAAACCGTGCACTTCGACGAGCCTTCACCTCAATAAACAGCAGCGCGCCCTGGTGGTCGGCAATCAGATCGATTTCACCCCGTGCAATGCGGTAATTTCGATGCAAAATCCGATAGCCACGTTTCTGTAAATAGGTTGCTGAGGCCTGTCCGCTTTCCTTGCCAAATGTCATTGATGACATTGCAATTCCATGCGGCCGATCGTCTATCACGTCGTTGAAGCGGGTCGCTGAGACGTCATATCTGCAATCGGACGAAAACACTTTCGATGCGCATCACAAGGCCCGAACCGATCGAGAAGACGCAAGTGCTCAGCGGTCCCATACCCCTTATGGGCACGAAAGTTATACTGTGGGTAGCGATCGTGCAGTTCGCCCATCACACGATCTCTCGTCACTTTCGCCACCACCGATGCCGCAGCGATCGAACGGCTGAGACTGTCGCCTTTCACAATGGCCCGTTGCACCATATGCACATCCGGAAGGGTCACTGCATCAATCAACAAACAATCTGGCTTGAACGTCAGGCCACACACCGCACGCCGCATCGCGTTGTGTGTTGCCGGAAGAATTCCGATCGCGTCAATTTCGGCCGCATCGGCGTACCCGACCGAAACATCACGCGCGGAATGGGAGATCTGTACGAAGAGCTGTTCGCGTTTCGCGGGTGAAAGACACTTAGAATCCTTGAGACCCGGAAACGCCTTCTGACGCGAAAGGATTACGGCCGCCGCTACGACAGGACCGGCAAGGGGCCCTCGTCCGGCTTCATCAATGCCAGCGATACACCTAAAACCTCTGGTATATGCCTCGGTTTCAAAAAATCCGTCAGGCTCTACACCAGCTAGCGACGTCACTCACTCTTTTCCTCCTCGGCATCTGGAGCCACGGATTCCTCAGACTCCGCGGGTTCCTCCTGTGCCTTCGAAGCTGCGGCTTGGCGTACCGATTTCCCCTCGCGGCGAAACTCCCGCTCTCTCACCTTCGCCTCTTTCCCTTTTTTATCGCGAAGATAGTAGAGTTTCGCGCGTCGGACCCGGCCGTGACGTATGACTTCGACTTTTTCGATATTTGGCGAATGCACCGGGAAAATGCGTTCAACGCCAACCCCATGCGAGATTTTACGTACGGTAAAGGTCGCGGTGTTGAGACTTCCACGCCGCGCAATCAAGATGCCTTCAAACGCTTGGACTCTTTCCCGTTCCCCTTCCACAATTTTCACGTGCACGCGAACCGTGTCCCCAATCTTCATCGTCGGAGCGTGATCTGACTTGAGAGATTGTCGAACGCGCTCAAGCATATTCATGATGATAGCCTCCTTGGAGAGTCCGAATTCTCGGCACGCTCCTTCTGTTGTATGTCTGCGAGTATCAATTGATCCCCCTGGGCAAGTGCCCCCTCCTTCAGCAAATCGGGACGTCGCGCATAGGTGCTGGCAAGCGACGATCGATGTCGCCATTCTCGGATTGCACCGTGATCTCCAGACAGGAGCACGTCTGGCACACGAGCCGCTCGAAACTCAACGGGTCTGGTGTACTGCGCATATTCCAACAACGCGCCTGAAAAAGATTCTTCTTTGACAGATTCCGCATCACCTAACACGCCCGGAATTAATCGAACGGATGCGTCAATCATGACAAGAGCTGCGAGCTCACCTCCTGTCAACACATAATCGCCGATGGACACTTCATCAACTTCACGCCCTTCCGCTGCCATGACCGTGCGGACACGCTCATCGATACCTTCGTAATGCCCACAGATAAACACCAGCCGACGCGAGTCCTCACTCATGCTCTGCGCACACGCTTGGTTAAACTGTTGCCCACGAGGAGAGGTCATCACAATACGCGCGTCAGGATGTCTTGCGCATACAGAATCAACCGCTTCAAGAATCGGTTCAGGCTTCAGAACCATACCGGCACCGCCACCGTATGGACGATCATCGGCGGTACGATGACGATCGTGGGCAAACGATCGGATGTCGGTCACGGTGACATCCAGTAACCCCTTCTCCTGTGCCAACGACAGCATGCTGGTGTTCAACACCGACTCGACCATTGAGGGAAAGAGGGTAAGAACGTCACACCGCATCATGCGTTAACAGTCCTTCGATGGGGCGAATGACCATGCGCTTTTGCGCAACATCAACGTGACGGACAATCTCCTCTGTGCCGGGAATGAGATGTTCAGTCTCCTGCTGTTTCACAACGAATACGTCATTGCTTCCGGTAGCGAAAATATCTTCGATGGTTCCAATGCAGGCGCCACTTTCCGTGAACACCTCCATACCCATGAGATCGAAATGGTAGTACCGTCCATCGGGAAGGGCCTCAAGAGCATCCTGAGGAATCTTAACTTCGGCCCGAGCCCACGACGCGGCTTGATCAATTGATGTGATCTCATGAAAGGATATGATATATCCTGCTTTTTGGTTGCGAACACGCCGAATGGTGAACTGCTCTCGTCGCCCATCTGCCGCCTCTACAATGACATGCTTCAGTTTGGAAAACCGGTCTGAGGAGTCCACAATAGGCTTTACCTTTACCTCACCGGCGAGCCCATGCGGCCGACCGATCTCCCCAATGGTCACGAGATCGTTCATGTTGCCTTGGCGTTGGCTCCCTTCATCTCTTCAAACTTCTGCATCAGCCCCGAATGCCGCATCAAACGGCCCACCGTCTCGGAGGGAAGGGCGCCGTTCTTGAGCCAATGCAACACTCGCTCTTCCTTAAATTGAAACACCGATGGATTGGGAATAGGATCATAGGTTCCCAATATTTCAAGAAAGCGACCATCTCGCGGCATTGCCGAATCTGCGGCCACGACCCGATAGTAGGGCCGTTTTTTTCTACCAACTCGCGTTAAACGTAATCTGACTGCCATGTTCTCTCCTTTTGTTATACTCTTGCCACTATCCGAATTGTCTCATCATCATCTGTAATTGTCCCCGAGCCTTCCGTCCTGTCATCTTTTTAAGCATTTTTTTGGCGGTCAGGAACTGTTTCACCAGACGATTCACTTCCTGCACCGTCGTTCCGCTTCCCGCTGCAATGCGGAGCTTCCGACTCCCATTTAACAGAGCATGATCACGACGCTCTTTTGCAGTCATGGAGTTCACGATGGCGATTGTTCGTCCAATCGCCTTTTTATCCGCGTTCACATCAATATCGTCCTTCAGGAGTTTTCGCCCGGGAAGCATGTCGACGATCGACTCCAACGGACCCATTTGATTGAGCTGTTTGAGTTGCTCCGCAAAGTCTTCAAAGGTGAGGGCATCAGGGCGAAAAGCCTTTTTAGCAGCTGGGAGGGCGCCGTGGATCGCGGCTTCGCGTGCCTTGTCAATGAGGGACAGCACATCGCCCATCCCCAAAATGCGGGAAGCCATACGGTCCGGGTGAAACACCTCGAGTGCCTCAAGCTTCTCTCCGACCCCAATAAACTTGATCGGTTTTCCTGTTGCCTCTTTAATCGAAAGCACCGCTCCGCCACGCGTATCGCCCTCCATCTTGGTGAGCACAACCCCGGTAAGACCAATCTGTTGGTTAAATTGATCCGAAATTGACACGGCTTCCTGGCCCGTCATCGCATCGGCAACGAGCAATGTCTCATCCGGATGCACTGTGTCCCGAATGGTTGCCAACTCCTGCATCAGAGATTCATCAATCTGCAACCGTCCCCCGGTATCCAGAATCACCACATCAATAAGTTCTTTTTTCGCACGGCTGACGGCAGACTGACAAATTTCAAGCGGATCACCGCTGCCCCCGTTCTCCAACACGGCGTCGTCACGGTGAACGGGAATATCCAACGTTGAGCCCAAGCTCATCAGCTGCTGTACCGCGGCAGGGCGCCGCGTGTCCGCGGCGGTCAGAAGAACCCGCTTGCCCTGCTTTTTGAAATGGTGTGCGAGCTTGCCAGCAGATGTGGTTTTCCCTGAACCTTGGAGCCCCACCAGCATGATGACCGTCGGAGGATTGGGCGCCGCAACCAGTGGAGACTGGTTACTCCCCATCAATTCCGTCAGGGTTTCGTGCATAATTTTGACCACCTGGTGCCCCGGGGTCAGGCTCTTCATCACATCTTGGCCAACCGCCCGCTCCCGAATTCGTTCAATGAGCCCCTTGACGATCTTGAAATTGACATCGGCTTCGAGCAAGGCGACGCGAACCTCCTTGAGGGCGGCAGTCACATCCTCGTCGTTCAGAACCCCCTTGCCTCGAAGTTTCTGAAGAGCGGCGTCAAGACGCTGTGAAATATTTTCCAGCACGATCGTGTTTCCTCCGTGACGGAGGTCTCCTGTGGACTACCGCAGAAGTCCGGTAGAGAACTGTGTTATGTAGCAAAAACGCTGGCGGAAAGCAATAAAGCTGGGGGCGTAGATACTGTCCTCGAGCAGATTTGATCAAGGGTCAATCAATAGAGAGACCACCGTCCTCCCCCACCCAGTTACGGCCCCGTCTTCCCCGCCCCCGTCGCTGCATCCTTTCTGGCTTCGCTCTCCTCGATGAGGGTGCGCATCAACAGCTGATATAGGGGATCGTCCTTATCAAATTTCAGGGTGATGGAATCCTGGCTGCCTGACGGAGGCGCGATGGCCTTGGGCGAGTAGAGTTCTTCCAGTTTTTTAGCCTTGGCAATGTTTCGGGCGTCCTCTCTGTCGCGTTGGTCTTCTTGTAATGTCAATCCTACACAACCAGAAACGCCACAATCCGTTTTCCTGATCCGGTCCACCGGCCCCGCGTATGCGTCCAGGACAGGCACGATCAGCACGGCGATAAAGCCAACAATAGCTAAGATTCCACGGTTCATCATGTCTTTCTCCTCATTCCCAATGGCACCATGGCGTCGCCTGCCGTTTTCTGATGGGAACGCGTGTTAGGACCCGTCCTTATGTTTTTCGGCTGTTCGCGTCGGCCAAAAACTTCTCCAAGCCAATGTCGGTGAGCGGGTGCTTTACCAACTGATTGAAAATGCCAAACGGCATGGTGCAGATATCCCCGCCAATCATGGCCGCATCAACCACGTGCTGTGGACTGCGGACACTGGCCACGAGAACCTGCGTTTCATAGTCGTAGTTCTGGTAAATGGTTACAATCTGGTCGATCAGATTCATCCCTTCGGTGCTCACATCGTCGAGCCGGCCGATAAACGGGCTCACGCACCAGGCTCCTGCTTTCGCAGCGAGGAGCGCTTGTGCTGGCGAGAAGCAGAGCGTCACATTCACCCGAATGCCCTCGGCTTTGAATTGCTTGGTGGCTTTTAAGCCTTCTGGGATAAGCGGACACTTGACCACAATATTATCGTGAATTTTCGCCAGCTCGCGCCCTTCTTTCAGCATTTCCGGGGCGGTCACGCTCAGTACTTCCGCACTGATTGGCCCATCGACGATGGCGCAGATCTCCTTGAGAAGATCTTCATGTTTGATGCCGGCTTTCGCAACAAGGGAGGGATTGGTGGTGACCCCATCCAAGAAACCAAGGTCATTGGCGGCTTTGATTTCATCGATAAGTCCAGTATCCAGAAAGAGTTTCATGGCAGATCCTCCAAGAATGAGCGTCTGAGTACATACCCTACAGGCAATGGGTTTATTCTACGTGGAACGAGATGCTTATGACAATAAAAGGGCCGGGATTTCACGTCGGAGGTGTTGGCGTACGCAATCGCCTCTGGTCCCATTGTAGTGTCACCATCCACATGCCAACAAAGGTGCCGAGCAGCGCCCCAGCAACCACATCGGTGACCCAGTGCGATCCACGGACCATCCGCGCTGTCGCCACCAAACACGCGAGGATGAAAAACAGAATGCGCCATCGTGGATAGAAATGCGAAAGCACGGCTGCAAGCGCGAACGCACAGGTCGTGTGCCCTGAGGGGAACGCATCGAACCCACTCACGAACGACGGTCCCCATTGTGCGGATGGCTCATCGATGAGGCGGGGGCGAGGACGGCCTAAAAGATGCTTGAATCCCTGCGCGGCAATGCCAGAAATGGTATAGGCCCCCAGACAACGAAGCGAAATCTCCTGGACACACTCCCGTCGTCGCCAATACCCAAATCCAGCGAGCACGAGACAGACGGGCACAACCACCCATCCATCACCTAAATAGGCAACGGCATCCCATATTTGTTCTGCCAGTGGATTGTGAAACGTTCGCAGCGCCTGGTAGACGGGGAGGTCAAGTGCGTGTGGGAAAAACCCCGCAACGCTTAACACCGAAACAAAGAGGGCAACAAACAGCGTCTGCTGCTTAACCGTCATCGCGTAGGCAGATCTGTTCTAAGGAACCCAGTCGGCAAGGAATACGTTGAATTCATGGCGTTCCTTGGCGTTACGCGAGGACACAAACACCAGCTTGCTACCATCCGGCGAGAACATGGGAAAACTTGCGAATCCGCCTTCAAACGTCACCTGCTCCAATCCGGATCCACCCACATTGATTACGAACAGGGCGAACGTTCGGCCCTTCGGATCACCATGATTGGAAGAGAAGATGATTTGTGTATCGTTTGGATGAAGAAACGGAGAAAAAGTGGCCGCGCCTAAATCTGTCACTTGCCGCTTTTCGCTCCCATCCGCCTTCATCACGAACAACTCTAACCAAGTTGGACGAAACACATTGTTCGCGAGGTCTTGGCGATAGGACTCGCGCTCGGCTTTGGTTTTAGGGTGAAATGATCGGAAGGCAATGTAGTTTCCGGACCACGAGAAAAAGGGACCACCGTCATATCCGTAGGCTGTCGTCAGCCTGGTCACGTTGCTGCCGTCGCTGTTCATCGTATAGATATCGAGATCGTTGTCACGGTGAGAGGTGAAAACGATCTTCTTGCCATCGGGGGAGTATGCTCCCTCCGCGTTGTACGCGCCATCATGCGTGATCCGCTTCAGATTTCCTCCATCAAGGTCGGCGGTATAGACGTTGTAACTAGGATGCAGCGCCCAGGCGTACCCACGACTTCGATCCGGTTTCGGAGGACAGGCTTCTCCAGCTTCGTGTGTCGAAGAAAAAAGCAGGCGTGGTTGATTGGGAGAGAAAAATGAGCAGGTGGTCGCCCCATGCCCGGTGCTCACCATCTGTACCGATTGGCCATTGAGGTCCATGGTATAGATCTGATCGCACCCGTTCCCACCACGTTTGGATTGGAAGATCAGCTTCGTTCCATCATGCGAAAAGTATGCTTCGGCATTCTGCCCGCCAAACGTCAACTGTTGGATGTTGGCAAGATGCCGTTCCTGCGCAGGCTGAGCGACGGCGGTATCCGTTGGAGGAGAAGAACCCGCGGCGCAGGGAACAAGAAGTAGCCCAAAACTCAATAACAGCGGAACGATGCTATGCTCTCGTTTTTTCATTACATGTAATACCACGTGGGGCTGTTCAAAATGGCCGTCCAGCAAGGCCGCAGCGAGCGATGAGGCGAATCGTACTACTGTACGTTGAGCCGAAGAGCGAAGCAAGAACGCCGCTGGCGGACATTTTGAACAGCCCCTTACTGCACCTGGACACGCAGTCCCCCTGCACCAAGAGATGCCGCGATCTCGTTACAGGTGTCCATCTCTCCTGAAAACACCTCTGCTTGACCGGAATTGTCGATGGTCCATGCAAGCTCGAATGCGCGAACAGGCGTCATGCCCGGAACCGCTTTGCACAGAAGTTGAATGACATCATCGTAGGTGTGGCACTCACAATTGAAGAGGATGACCCGGCCTTCTAAACCATCACCGGTCCCTGTGCTCTCTTTTTCAATAACCTCTGGTGTTGTGAGGACATCACCCGCCATAGCCAACCTCGTGGGCTTACAACCCGGATGGCGATCATAGCATCACTCTGCGATCGCCTTCCAGAGGGGTGTGGTGGGGACTCAAAGCCAATCCCGCCAGGGGAGCTTTCTCTTGCCGCTGACCATGAAATAGGGGTTCAGTAAGTCGGGCTTGTTATACACTAAGGGATCCCCTTGGAAATTGGTCACGGTTCCGCCAGCTTCGGTCACGACACAGTGGGCAGCTGCCGTGTCCCATTCATTTGTGGGGCCGAATCGAGGATACAGATGGGCGGCACCTTCTGCTACCACACAAAACTTCAATGAGCTTCCCGTCGGAACAGATTCCGCAGACGAAGTTTTCTTCAAGAATGCTTCCAGCTCCTCACTCCCATGCGATCGGCTGACCACCATACGCAACGGATCATCGGGACGATCTTCGGCAGAAATTCGTGCCGGGTCCTGCCCATCAAGTTGCTTAAACGAACCATGACCTCGCGCCGCATAGTAGGTCACTCCAAGCGCAGGGGCTGACACCACACCAAGAACAGGAGTAGGGCCTTCAATGAGCGCAATGTTGACCGTAAACTCGTCGTTCCTCTTCAAAAACTCCTTCGTTCCATCCAACGGATCCACAAGCCAATAGGTGGTCCATGTGCGGCGGGTCTCGTAGGACATGGCGGGTGATTCTTCTGACAATACCGGGAAGGCAAGTGTGAGTTGACCCAATGCCTCAGTAATAATGCGGTGTGAAGCAAGGTCAGCCTTCGTGAGCGGCGTATTATCCGCCTTTGCGGTTTCACCAAAATCATCCCCTGCATAGACTTCCATGATCGCTTTATCAGCTCGTCCGGCGAGAGCAACAATCTCAGGCAATAAATCCGCAAGCTGTTCGTCACTCACCGCCACAATAGCAATCTCCTCACATGATTTTTTGGGGGACGCGCATTGTAGCAGAGCACTTCTAGGGCCACCATCATTGGGGTTGGGGGCCTAAAGATACCGATTATCTCGAAACCAGGTGAGTGCATCACGAATGGCGGGTTCAATCGGGCTCCGTGGATAGTCGAGTTCGCGAATCGCTTTGGAGCAGTCGTAATGTTGCATGTGGCGGATTGCCTCGACGAAAAATCCTGGCACGGGAGGGGCAGTTTTAAAAATGTTCCGAAATGCCCACTCACCGAATTTTGATCCATACCTGACTAGCTCAAACGGCAGGGGCACAAGTGGCCCGCTCACATCGGCAATCTTGGCGATCAAGCTGTTGAGGGCTTTCTGGGTCGTGTTCCAATTTCCTAAAATGTAGCGTGTCCCAATTTGTCCACGTTCCGCCGCACGAATCATCCCGCTCGCTACATCTCGAACATCGATCACGTTTACGAGGCCGTCGATATATCCCGGCATCAAGCCCTTCGCAATCATCACGATCTGCGTCCCACTGGTAGGTTTGCTGTCATAGGGGCCAAAGAACAGGGTGGGGTTCACCACCACGGCGGGAAAACCTGCCTTCGCCGCGTCCATCACTTCGCGCTCCATTGCAGCTTTTGGCATCAGATAGGGATTATCGGGATATCCCGATGCAAACTGATGATCTTCGTTGGCCACAACATTCGGATCTTTTGGAAACCCGATGGTTGTTAACGTGCTGGCGTAGACGAGGCGATCGATCGACGCACGTGTTGCGGCATCGATTACATTGCGAATTTCTTTCAGCGCTTGAGTGGTCGCCGCACGAACGGGAATCGTCCGGGAAGGGTAGTAGCCGGCACAATGGTAGACGTCCTGGATCCCATCACAAGCGAGCGCAAGACTTTCAACGTCCTTGAGGTCGCCGACAACCGATTTGATATCCAGTCCAATGAGAGTTTGAAGTTTGGAGGTCGGTCGGACAAGTACGCGGACGTGATCGCCCTTCGCCAACAACGCTCTCACTAAGTTGTTGCCGAGCTGGCCTGTTGCTCCAAGAACGAGGGCTTTCATCCCCATGTTTAGCCGCGATCTAGAAGGTCATTCAGTACAGGATTCATCTTCATGACGTACGATAAATAAAAGGACCTATTTCTTCAACCGCATTACAACCTACCCTTCGTTTGGCCTGTGGTACAATCCGCGCCGCTCACATCAGTGGAGGATCACATCCATGTATATAGAAGAGAAGACCTTCAATCTCCGCTTCAGCCTCGAAGTGAAATTTTCCAACGATTACGACGGCGACGAAGATGAATTCGTGTGGCTGCGAGAGTGGGAACAACGCATCAAGCCGCACCTGATGAAGGCAGTGTTTACATCACTTCGGGAACATCTTGAGTGGACCGCGCGGATCAGAAATAGAGGCATGTCCCAAGACGACGAAATCGAGATTGCGCTCATCAGAGACTTCTCATAGTCTCCTCTCATTTCCTGAGCAGTGCTCCGACTGCGTCCAAGTCAAGATGCGCCCGCACCAGCTCAGCCAGCTTGTTGTATTCCTGATCGAGATTCCAGACATCTGTCGCATCTGAACGCGGCGTCAATCCCTTTGCCCGTCTCAAGTCGTCGATGACGGCCCGTCGGAATGCAAAATTCTCAAACAGAGCATGAATCGTTGTTCCCCAAATTTTTCCATCCGCTGTTCTGGCACCGTCATGCGCATGAGTGCGATTATCCTCCACAGGTCAAGGCCAAGCCTGTGGTGGTACGGTCTACGATCGATGCTCCCTCGCTACATCCAGCGGAAATTGATGCCGCCGTCAGCCAGCGTCTCAAAGACGGGAAGAGTCTCTATCAAGTCGACGAGAATATGCTGCGTGAGTTGTCGCCGGATATTATCCTCACGCAGGACTTGTGTCAGGTATGTGCGCCTTCTGGCGATGAAATTGCGCGCGTGCTCAAAGTGCTTCCACACCCTCCGCATGTCGTCTGGCTCACGCCAACGTGTCTCAATGACATTTTCGAAAGTATCGTCCACGTTGGAAAGGAGACTGGAACAGCGGATGAGGCGACTCAGCTTGTGACAGCCCTGAGAAAACGTGTTGATGCCGTTGCCAACAAGCGCAGCGTGCTGCAATCTCCTCCTCGCGTCTTTTGCATGGAATGGCTCACGCCGCCGTTTACTTCCGGGCACTGGATGCCGGAACTCGTTGAGTTAGTCGGCGGGGTTGATGGCTTGGCTCCGAAGGGTAAGCCGTCGATGAGGATAGCTTGGGAGCAGATTGTCGAATACGCGCCCGAGGTACTGATTCTCAACCCCTGTGGTTTTGACCTACGGGGCACCGTCAATCAGGCGCATCTCCTGACTGCTCATCCTGGGTGGTCTGATCTTCCGGCAGTGCAAACTGGACGAGTCTACGCCGTAGACGCCAACAGCTATTTCGCACGGCCGGGTCCGCGAGTCGTCGATGGGCTCGAACTCCTCGCATCGCTTATCCAGCCTAAGCAGTTCGACTGGTTGGGTCCATCCGATGCGTACCAGTCGCTGTCCGTCGACGATATCGCCACCCCTTCCTCAGTTTCCTAAATTGTCTGCCCGGTCCCTGATGATTCAAGGCACCGGTTCCCATGTGGGGAAAACCGTGATGGTTGCAGCGCTGTGTCGGATCTTTGCGCAGGATGGGCATCGCGTCGCACCATTCAAAGCGCAGAACATGGCGTTGAATTCTTACGTCACCTGGGATG
>JYMV01004623.1_pt1 | contig 11613 bp, 8 predicted proteins | sample 338911 | NCBI WGS metagenome assembly JYMV01 (sample SAMN03354496, study PRJNA234377) | hydrothermal vent metagenome | biome: Deep sea; feature: Hydrothermal plumes at the Eastern Lau Spreading Center, Western Pacific Ocean; material: Seawater | place: Tonga | collected 2009 | depth 2000 m m
AATCCTGAAAAACAGGAAAAAGAGAAAAGACAGAAAATATGACCGCAAGCAGCGGTACGATCGAAAGAAGGGTGACAAATGAAAGATATCCTGAATAGACTATGATCCTATCTTCTTTAAAACGCTCGAAAAGATAGCTGAGATATTTTTTGATGATTATTAATTCCGAAGACAAATATTTGATCATTTTCTTTACTGTTCGTGCTTTCGGAGTATTCTTCACTGATTATAATTTGAAAAGCGATTTCAAAATGGTCAGTTTTCGATCTTACGTAGTTCAATTAGTTCCACTTCCCCGGGAGACACCTCAACCCCTTCGTCCAGCAGAAGCGGTCGCATCCCGACCAACTTTCCGCTGCCAGCGTGTCGAATTTCCACCAAGGGGCCATCCGGATCTGGACACCATTGCTCACCCCATTCCGTAAATGCAGCCAGTACTCCCAGCAAATCCTTACACTTTTGCGTTGGACAGTACTGGTAACGCCTTGAACCATCAATTTTTTCTTTTGTGATTAATCCCTCAGCCACCAAATGGCGCAAACGCTGAGTGAGAAGATTACGTGAAAGGCACAGACTCTTCTGGAATCCCTCAAACCTGGTAATTCCCATGAGCGCATCGCGTATGATCATGAGTGTCCACTGGTCTCCAAGCACACTCAGCGAGTGAGCAATCGGACAAGGAATTTGTTCGTAACTGCGCTTGGTCATGAGGTTGTAAAATTTTAGTTGACTTTTTGAACTACTACTTTTAAAGTACACAATGTGAACTTATTTTGAGTGGCTGTAGCCGCTATTCCTTTTAATCATAACCCCAGATTCAGGAGAATACAATGGCAAAGATACTTGTTCATCTTACACACGGACCGGAACATCCCACGCGGGCGGCACTCGCTTTTCTTGTGGCCAGAAGCGCGATTGACGAAGGACACAGCGTTTCCATGTTTCTTGCGGGAGACGCCGTCCAATTGATGCGGGATGCAGTGCTGGACAACATGACTGGGTTGGGGACCGGAGAATTGCGGACTCATTTTGATGCGATTGTTTCCGGCGGGGGGCGCTTTTACCTCTCCGGAATGTCGAGCAAAGGGCGGGGTGTCACAGACGAGGACTTGCGGGACAAACCGGCTGAGTTCGCCATGCCAAACGTGCTGGTTCAACTCTCGCTTGAGCACGACCGCATGTTCACTTATTAAACTGGTATTTCGTCAATTCTATTTTGTTATGAATGATGGTTTCGTAAAAAGTCCTTTTTTGGCAATTTTTTAAATGTAACTTGTTGATATTATTAAGCACGTATTTCCTAAATTTGACTTTTTGTTGGTTGAGCGTGGTTCTTGAGCGTAGTCGAAAGAGAGCCGAAACCGGTAACTGAGAGCAATGTTCCCTTCTACTCAGCTCAGTTAATTACTTTTTATCAGTTGAGACTTGACGCTGTAGTAGAACTAATCCCCAATCTTGAAGAGGTAAATGTCACAAAAATACCGATTTCTGCTTGTCCTGGGCTGCTCCTCCCTGATGATCTTGCTGAGCATGGGTATGCGTCAGGGGATGGGGCTGTTTCTCGAACCCATAACCTCCGCGCTGGGAGTGGATCGCGAAACCTTCAGCCTAGCAATCGCGTGGCAGAACCTGATCCTTGCGTTGCCGCTTTTCGGTGTACTGGCAGACGTGATGGGGTTCCGGAGGGTGGCCTTGTTGGGAGGTGTGGTCTATGGAGGGGGATTGTGGCTGGCCTCCCAAAGCGAAACCGCCTGGGGACTCTACATTAACCTCGGTGGGATAGTGGGAGTCGGGATCGGCCTCTCCGGAATGATCGTGGTAATGGGAGCGGTGGGACAGGTAGCTCCACCTGAAAGACGCAGCACGGCCTTTGGGATAGTGACGGTGGCCTTCTCAATCGGTATGTTCACCATGATCCCGCTGCTCCAGTTCTGGATTGAAAAATACGGTTGGAGTGGCGCGTTAGAGGTGGCAGGCGGTGTGGTGCTGGCGATCTCCCTGCTGGCCCTCGGCCTTCCGGACAAGACGTCCTATGAGAAAAATAATTCTCAATCGAAATCGGATCCGGAATTGAGCCTGGGCAAAACACTCAATGGAGCCAGAACTCACTCCGGTTACCTGCTACTTAATCTCGGATTCTTCGTCTGCGGATTTCATGTTGCCTTCATCGGTACCCACCTGCCAGCTTTTTTGCAGGGAGAGGGCGTTTCCGCCAGCGCTGCCTCCTGGGCCCTGGCGATGATTGGGCTTTTCAACATCTTCGGTTCCCTCGTCTTTGGCCGCTTGGGGGATTCGCTGAGCAAGAAATCACTGCTCAGCTTGCTCTACGCGCTGCGGACCGTGGTGATCAGCTTGTTTCTTGCGATTCCTCTCAGTGACTTAACGGCCATCGCTTTTGGGGCGGCCATCGGCTTCCTCTGGTTGGCAACCGTTCCACTCACCAGCGGGATTGTTGCACAAGTATTTGGAACACGATACCTCACCACGCTCTGGGCGATTGTTTTTTTCAGCCACCAGCTTGGCGCATTTTTGGGTGTCTGGTTGGGTGGCCGCGTCTATGACTCAACCGGATCCTACACCACTGTCTGGCTGGCCGCGATCGTGCTAGGACTGATCGCCGCTGTTGTTCACCTGCCCATCCGTGAGCAGCCGTGGCAACCCTCTCTTACGGCCCCACAGCCTGCCGCGGGAGATTGAAGGAGACATCGGTGGTCCACCTGCGCCATTGTTAACCGAACTTACAGTTTTGATTCGGGGCTTAGGAATAATGAAACAAGATTCAACCGGACATAAAAACACAAGCAAGAAACATTAACCCTGGTCTGTACGAAAAAACTTAACATCTTCCGGTGGAAGTGGAGAATTACCCAAAATCAAATCTGCCGCTTTTTCTGCCAGCATCATCACCGGCGCGTAGATGTTTCCGTTGGTAATGTAGGGCATCACGGAAGCATCGACCACGCGCAAATTTTCCACTCCATGAACTTTCATACTTTCCGGATCCACCACGGACATTCCATCTGTCCCCATTTTGCAGGTGCATGAAGGATGCAGCGCGGTTTCTCCATCTTTGGCAACCCACTCCAAAACTTCTTCGTCGCTCTCAACTTGCGGACCGGGTGACAACTCTCCGGCATTGTATTCATCGAAGGCTGGTTGATTCAAAATGTTGCGGGCGCAACGCACTGCTTCACCCCACTCCCGACGGTCCTGCTCTGTTGACAAATAATTAAAGCGCAGTTTTGGATAGACTCTTGGGTCGGTTGACTGAATTTTGACCGAGCCTTGCGCATCGGAATACATTGGACCGACATGGACCTGGTAACCGTGTCCTGATCCCGGCGATGTTCCATCGTAACGGATAGCGAGCGGTAAAAAATGAAACATGATGTTTGGATATTTTTCCTTTTCATTACTGCGGATAAAACCTCCAGCTTCAAAATGATTGGTAGCCGCCGGACCTTTGCGGTGAAAAAGCCACTGATAACCGATCCAGGGTTTGTTCCACCATTTTAATGCGGGTGCCATGGAAACCGGTTTTTTGCAGGCATATTGAATGTAAACTTCCAAATGATCCTGCATATTTTCACCCACTCCCGGCAGATTCTGTACGACCTTAATTCCGAGTTTTTCCAACTCCTCTGCATTACCGATTCCGGAAAGCTGCAAAAGCTGGGGTGAATTAATTGCGCCTCCGCAGCAAATGATGTCGCCGGCAAACACTTTTTCGGAATGTCCCTGACTTCTGGAAAACTCCACTCCTACAGCACGCGGCGGTGACTCTGGGCTTTTGCTATCAAATAAAATTTTAGTGGTCAATGTTCGACACTGCACGGTGAGATTCAGACGCTTTTTGACTGGATGAAAATATGCCCTTGCCGCACTCATGCGTCGTCCGCGGTGAAGATTCCGGTCAAATCGCGCAAATCCTTCCTGTTTGTATCCGTTGACATCGTCCGTTAATGGATAACCTGCTTCCTGCACGGCCTCAAAAAACGCACTGAACAAAGGATTTTCGCAAGGCCCCCTTTCCATAATCAAAGGACCTTCAGCACCCCGGAAATCATCACCTCCTGCTAAACAGTTCTCCATGTGTTTGAAATAGGGCAGACAGTGTGCGTAATCCCAGTTCTCCATGCCGGCGTCACCGGCCCAGCGCTGGTAGTCCATCGGATTTCCGCGCTGAAAAATCATGCCGTTAATGCTGCTCGACCCACCGAGAACTTTACCCCGTCCATGAAAAATACGCCGATTGTTCATGAAAGGTTCCGGTTCTGATTCGTAACACCAGTCGTAGTATTTATTGCCGATAGGAAATGTTAAACCTGCCGGCATGTGAATAAAAATGTCCCAGATATAATCTGGACGTCCAGCTTCAAGAACCAGCACTTTGTGAGAAGGATCAGCGCTCAAGCGGTTAGCCAAAGCGCAACCTGCGGAACCTCCACCGATAATGATTGTGTCGTATTGTTTTTTTTGCATTTATGAACTTTGTTTAGTTTAATTGATTATTTCATCCTCAACATTTAACTGTCTCCGGAAAAGGCTGCCACAGTTTTCCTGACAATCCTGAATGCCGGACAATCTTAGTAAGTGCCACGCCAGAGCATGATTGCTTGAGGTGACAGGTTTCCCCAGTCGTGATTCTGCGATTTCGATTATTTCCGCCACACGTAAATTTGTACAAGAAACAAATACTCCATCACAATCATCGCGAGTACCAATCTTTTCAATGGCCTCAAGAATTGACTGAGGGGAAATAAGCCCAACTTTAAAATCGTCAGACTCAAAAAATGACCCTGTTATTGAAATCTCAAAGCCGGCAGCTAAAAGATTTTCACACATTGCTGTTGTAATACTTGGATCGTATGGTGTTAGAAACGCGATCTGTTTTAGTCCAAGTGCCCGCAAAGCGGCTTTACAGGCAGTCATTGGATTTGAAGCAGGTACATTAGGATGTATAACCTGGATCGCCTTTTCAACTTTTTCTTCGCCAATAATGGCTGAACCGGAAGTACAACCATAACCGATAACATCAAAATTGAATGCGGTCGGAAGCAATGCAGCAGCAATCGGTAATTCCGCTTCCATGTCCTCCAGGGCTTCTTTCGTTATTTCCATTTCATTGCGAATACGCGAATAATAAAGCGCAACACCATCAAAATTTAATAAATTTGCAAATTCATGCTCCAGAGTTTGATCAGTTCGAAGCACAATAATTCCAATTGTTGCCCTGCTTCCCAAACCTGAATCTGTCTTAAATTCTAATTCAATAATACTATTTTGATTCATCTTGGCAAAGCCGCTTAGCTGTTAAAAACAAAACGTTGTCTCAAAGAATAATTCAAAGACATATTTGAAATTCCAGTGTTTTGGAGAGGATTTAACAGGAATGCTAGCAATCATTTTTCTCAAGCACAAGGCGGAATAAAACAAGTTGATACATAAAAAATTTGACATGAATATCGCAAAAACCTGTGTTCTTTTATTTAGAATTTTTCTACATCATAATTAAATCGGAACTCTATCTTCTTATAAATTAATTATCGGAACTCAAAGTTCCGTTTTTGTACATTAGTAAAGATGAATACCAAGTATAATCAATTTGTATTTATGTAATTAATATTATTGGCTATATTCATAAAATGCATTGTATTCGCAGAGCAAAACTGTGTAGAAAATAATTGTTAGCAAATTCCTTGTCTAAATTAGCGGAATTTGTAGTTCTTATTTTTTGAATATATATAATTTTATATCGTATTATCAGTATGTTATGGTTTGGCATTGAGTATGCAGAAATTGTAAAGACTGAATAGAAAACATGAAAGGATTACGATATAATAATTAAACCAAGCCTATCAGTCAATTTTACTAAGGGCAAAATGTTTACAACAACTTCAGCTACACAGGGACGATTTTTCATCTTGTTTGCAGGAGCGCTCTGGAGTACCGGCGGACCGATGATACGTTTACTGGAAAATGCTTCGGAGTGGCAATTCCTTTTCTATCGCTCATTAGCATTAGCAACGGTTCTGTTTTTACTGATAAGAATTAAAAGTCCGAACACCATAGCGCAGTTCAAAAAAGCCGGTGTTGCGAGTGTAGTTGGTGGACTGTTTCTTTCTTTAGCTTTTGTTACATTTGTTTTTTCAGTCACTCATATAACGATTGCAAATACACTTTTTATAATGAGTTCAGCACCCTTCATTGCAGGCTTTTTAGGATGGATTTTATTAAAAGAACAAATCAGTAAAACACAATGGACGGCCATGACAGTTGCCGCCATAGGTATTTTGGTCATGATCCAGGCTGGAGTGTCTGGAGATTCTCTTTTTGGCAATTTAACTGCTTTTGCAACAGCAGCATGTTTTGCAGGTTTTACCGTTTCGCTGCGCTGGGGAAAAAATAAAAACATGTTACCTGCAGTTTGTTATGCAGGTTTGTTTACAATTATATTCTGTGCAGCAGCAATAATATATGAAGACGAAGGACTGGTCATTTCCCTACATGATTTATTAATCGCCACTGGTTTTGGAGCATTTGGTTTGGGATTAGGTCTAGTTTTGTATGTTGCCGGTTCATACGAAATACATTCTGCAGAGCTGATATTCCTCAGTTTGATTGAAGTAATCCTGGGGCCCATCTGGGCCTTGATGTTTTTTCGCGAATCTCCAACTCAGCAGACGCTGATTGGAGGTGCAATTTTGTTTTCAGCTATTTTGTTTCAAACATTAGCCGGAAGAAATACAGAACTAAAATCAGCAAGAATTTAATTGCTACATAGGTTGTTAACCTTAACATAAATCTAATATGTCAGAACGAAACAAAAGAGGCCGCAGCGGACGTTCCGGAGGCGGAAGAGCGGCCAGACAAGCCGCCAGAAGTGCACCAGTGACTAAAGGAGTTCCTTACATTACCCGCAAGGTTCCGGTTTATGAGGTACTGGATGAAGAGGGTTTGGCCTTAATTGAAAACAATGCGGAAACCATTTTGCAGGAAATCGGCATCGAGTTTCGTGGCGACGAGGAAGCCCTGCAAATTTGGAAAGATGCCGGAGCAGACATCAAAGGTGAGCGCGTCCGTATTCCGAAGGGAATGTGCAAAAAATTGATTCAAGACAGCGCACCAACGGAATTTACGCAACACGCCCGTAATCCGGAACGCAATGTCCGAATCGGTGGAAAAAACATGGTTTTGGTTCCGGCTTACGGTTCGCCGTTTGTGCGGGATTTGGAGAAAGGGCGGCGTTACGCCACCATTGAGGATTTCCGGAATTTCGTGAAGCTCGCTTATTCCACACCGTATCTACACCATTCCGGAGGAACGATTTGCGAACCGGTGGATTTGCCCGTCAACAAACGGCATTTTGACATGGTTTATACACACATGCGTTACAGCGACAAAGCATTTATGGGTTCGGTAACAGCTCCGGAACGGGCGCAGGATACGGTCGATATGGCAAAGGTTTTATTTGGCGAAGAATTTGTCAAAAACAACACGGTTGTCATCAGTTTAATCAATGCCAATTCTCCGTTGGTTTGGGACGGAACAATGATCGGTGCGCTCAAGGTTTATGCTCGAAATAATCAAGCCTGTGTGGTTTCACCATTTTGCATTGCCGGTGCAATGTCGCCCGTTACGGTAGCGGCTACGGCGGCGCAACTTTATGCGGAAGCTCTTTCCGGGATGGCTTTTGCGCAGTTGGTGCGTCCGGGCGCACCGGTGGTTTTCGGCACATTTTCCAGTTCGATGTCCATGCAGTCCGGCGCACCGACTTTCGGTACTCCGGAACCGCAGTTGGTGCTTTACATTGTGGCGGCTTTGGCGCGACGACTCGGTGTTCCTTTCCGGAGCGGCGGAGGCTTGAACAGTGGCAAAATCGCAGACGCTCAAGCGGCTTATGAAGCGGCAAACACATTGCAACACGCCATGTTGGCCGGAGTAAATTTCATGCTCCACACTGCAGGCTGGCTTGAAGGCGGGCTCTCGATGGGTTACGAAAAATTCATCATGGACATTGACCAGGCCGGAATGATCCACGAATTCCTTAACGGAGTCAATCTTTCCGAAAACGGTCAAGGCTTAGACGCAATCCGCGAAGTCGGACCCGGCCAGCATTTCCTGGGTTGCGCACACACAAGAGCCAATTTTGAAACCGCCTTTTTCCGTTCCTCAGTTGCAGACAACAACAGCTTTGAACAATGGGAAGACGACGGCAGTTTGGACACTGCACAACGCGCCAACAAAATTTGGCATAAAATGCTCAACGATTATGAAATGCCGTCCATCGATCCGGCAGTCGATGAAGCGCTATTGGCTTTTATCCGGCAAAGAAAAGAGTCATTTCCTGATGCAAATTATTAAAATACTTGTCATTTAGGAAATTAAATGGAAACACACGCAAAAGTTGTGGTAATTGGCGGCGGCGTTGTTGGCTGTTCAATCCTTTTTCACTTGGCAAAATTCGGCTGGAAGGATGTTATTTTATTGGACAAAAACGAACTGACATCCGGTTCGAGTTGGCATGCGGCGGGACAAATTCACACCATCAGTTCTGATCCCAATATCAGCCGTTTGCAAGGTTACACCATCGACCTTTACAAGGAAATTGAGGAAACCTCCGGACATTCAATCGGGATGCACGCCACCGGAGGATTTTACCTGGCTTCCAACAAAACTTGGTACGATTATTTGAAACGGGAACGCTCGAAAGCGCGTTATATGGGCTTGAATCAGGAATTTATTTCTGTCAAAGAAGCCGCAGAACGACATCCGTTGATTGACCCCAAACATTATTTGGCCGCACTTTGGGATGATGCCGACGGAGATGTTGACCCTTCCGGAGTAACTTATGCTTTTGCAAAAGCGGCACGTGTTCACGGAGCAAAATTTTATACCCATACTCCGGTGATTGAAACCAATCAACGCACTGACGGTTCTTGGGATGTTGTGACTCCGGAAGGCACAATTAACGCCGAAATGATTGTCAACTGCGGCGGTTTGTGGGCGCGGGAAGTTGGGCATTTGGCCGGAGTTGACTTGCCGGTTCAACCGATGGAACATCATTATTTGATTACCGAAGCCATTCCGGAAGTTGTGGCACTTGGTTCTGAAAAGCGTTTACCGGCGGGAATTGATTATGAAGGCAATATTTATTTCCGCCAGGAACGACAAGGTTTATTGCTAGGAACTTATGAGCCGACTTCGACTCCCTGGAAAATCTGCGGCACTCCGGCTGACTTCGGCCATGATTTACTTCCTCCGGATTTGGATCGCATTGCAGATCGGCTGTCGATGAGTTTTGAGCGCATTCCGGCACTGGCAGAAGCCGGAATCAAAGATGTGATTAACGGCCCTTTTACCTTTGGGCCGGACGGAAACCCGATGATCGGCCCCGTTCCGGGCATGAAAAATTATTGGGTTGCGGTCGGAGTGATGGCCGGATTTTGTCAAGGCGGAGGAGTCGGTTTGACGATGGCAGAATGGATGATGGACGGCGAACCATCGATTGATGTTTGGGCGATGGATGTCGCTCGTTTCGGCGAATTTGCAACTCCCGGCTGGGGAACAATTAAATCATCGGAAAATTATGAACGCCGTTTTGTGATGACTTTTCCCAACGAAACTTTGCCCAAAGGACGCAAACAAAAAACCACCTCACTTTATGATCAACTCACCGCCAAAGGCGCGGTTTGGGCGCAAGGCTTCGGTTTGGAAAATGTTTTATGGTTTGCCGACAGCCCCGAAGATGCGCACGAAGAACCGACTTTCCAACGCTCACGCGCACACGATTATGTCGCTCGCGAAGTCAAAGCAGTGCGGGAAAAAGTCGGTGGGATAGAAATTGCCAATTTTGCCAAACATGAATTCAAAGGCCCCGGCGTACGAGATTTTCTCAACTATGTTTTGGCCGGACGCATCCCCAAAGTTGGCCGGATGAATTTGACTCCGATGCTGACTCACAAAGGGCGGCTTTATGGTGATTTAACCGTGGCTTGTTTGGCCGAAGAACACTTTATGCTTTTCGGTTCCGGAGTGATGCAAGATGCACATCGCCGCTGGTTTGAAAACCTCTTGCCGGAGCAAGGAGTTTCATACGAAAACCGTTCTGACGATTATCACGGAATTGCGATTTCCGGCCCGAATTCACAAGAATTATTGCAACGCATCACTAGAGATGATGTTGCGCTTGGTGCGTTCCTTTTCCGTGATATTCGCCAAACTTATGTTGGAGATGTTCCGGTGATTTTGTCGCGCATCAGTTTTTCCGGAGAATTGGGTTATGAAATTTATTGCAAACCGCAATACTTACTCAAACTTACTGAAAGTATTGAAGAAGCCGGAGCCGATTTAGGCTATCGCTGGTATGGTGCACGAACCTTACTTGCGCTTCGTTTGGAAAAACAATGGGGAGTTTGGACGCTCGATTTCCGCCCCGATTTCACTGCGGCGGAATCCGGCATGGATGCTTTCATTAAATGGGATAAAGATTTTATCGGCAAAGCCGCCGCAGAAACTGAACGCAAAAACGGCCCCAAGAAAAAACTGCTTACGCTGACGATTGACAGTGAAAAAATTGATGTTTCCAATGACGAAGCAATTTTGAAAGACGGTGAAACAATCGGCTATATTTCATCCGGAGGTTATGCGCATTATGTTCAAAAATCCGTTGCTCTCGGTTATGTCCCAACCGAATTTTCCACTCCCGGAACAAAAGTTCAAGTGGAAATTATCGGTGAAATGTACGATGCCGAAATTCAGGATGAACCGATTTATGATCCGGAAGGCAAAAAGATGAGAGGCTAAAACAGCTCTTAAAATGAAAATAAATTGCTGACCAAAAGCCGATGAACACTACAGACCCACTACTGCAACCGTTTCAACTCAAGCATTTGCGTTTGAAAAATCGGATACTCAGCACCGGTCACGAACCGGCGTATTCCGAAGACGGCTTGCCCAAAGAACGCTACCGGCTTTATCACGAGGAAAAAGCCAAAGGCGGAATTGCGCTGACGATGTTCGGCGGTTCGACGCTGATTGCTCCGGATTCGCCTCCGGTGTTTGGGAATTTGTATGCCGGAAATGACAAAATCATTCCGTATTTTCAAGAAATGGCTGACGGAGTTCATAAGCACGGTGCGGCGTTGATGTGTCAAATCACACATTTGGGGCGCAGAAGTGTTTCAAATTCCGGAGATTGGTTACCGATTGTTGCGCCGTCTTGTGTGCGGGAACCGGCGCATCGCGGTTTTCCGAAAATAATGGAGGAAACCGATATTCGCCGCATTGTTAAAGCCTACGGTGCTGCGGCAAAACGCTGTCAACTCGGCGGTTTGGACGGTGTGGAAATCCAGTCTTACGGGCATTTGCTTGATGCCTTTTGGTTGCCGAGAACTAATTTCCGTACAGACCGTTACGGGGGAAGTCTGGAAAATCGGGTTCGTTTCTCCTTAGAAGTTTTGGAGGAAATTCGTAAGCAGGTCGGAAGCGAATTTATTGTCGGAATCCGCATGGTTTTTGACGAAAATGTGGACAAATCTTATGGCGAAGGATTGCGCCTTGAAGAAGGCCTCAAAATCGGTGAAATGCTGGTCAAGACAGGTGCATTGGATT
>JYMV01019856.1_pt1 | contig 11613 bp, 10 predicted proteins | sample 338911 | NCBI WGS metagenome assembly JYMV01 (sample SAMN03354496, study PRJNA234377) | hydrothermal vent metagenome | biome: Deep sea; feature: Hydrothermal plumes at the Eastern Lau Spreading Center, Western Pacific Ocean; material: Seawater | place: Tonga | collected 2009 | depth 2000 m m
CCATCACCCGCTTCATTGCCCATGGACCACATAATAATACAGGGTTGATTCTTATCCCTCTCAACCATTCTCTTTCCACGGTCAATCCATTGGGCAGTCCAAGTGCTATCACTAGCAATATGTCCATAACTCTTTTCATGGAATTGCATACCATGAGCTTCTATATTAGCTTCATCGATGACATAGAGACCATATTCATTGCATAGCTCATACCAGCGTTCCTGGTTGGGATAATGAGATGTACGAACGGCATTTATATTATTCTCTTTCATGAGTTGTATATCTTTGACCATGATCTCTTCGGTAATGGACCGCCCCCGAACAGGATCCCATTCATGGCGATTAACACCGCGGAACATAATGGCTTTCCCATTTACAAGCAGATTTCCGTCTATAATTTCAACTCGTTTGAAACCCACCTGTTGAGTGAAACTTTCTATGACTTCCTTTTGAGAATTAAACAAACTAATCTGCAGATTATACAAGTACGGATCTTCTGCTGACCATGGGTTGATCTGGTCAATGACCGATTCAAATAATATTGATTTTTTTACAACTGCTGTCGAGTCAAATAATATTTTAGATGAACCGGTTAAAACAACCTTGATAGTTTTTTCTTCTGCTATTTCATCATCTTGTAAATAATCAATATCAAGGGAAAAATATCCAGATTTTAAATCGTCGTTCAATTCTGCTTTAACAAAAAAATCGGTGATTCGTGTTTTAGAGACCGCATAAAGATACACATCCCGTTCCAATCCGCTGACCCTCCAGGTATCCTGACCTTCCAAGTAAGAACCATCAGAAAAACGATACACCTGAACCGCAATTCGATTCTTACCCATTATAACTTTATCTGTAATATCGAATTCTGCTGGAGTTTTTGAACCTTGACTATAGCCGACAAATTCACCATTCAGCCATAAATAGAATGCAGATCTCACACCGCCAAAGTGAATAAAGATATTCTGGCTATTCCATAATTTATTCAACTCAAATGTCTTTACGTATGATCCAACTGTATTGTAGTCATGAGGCACAAATGGCGGATTGGGTGAGAAAGGATATTCTTCATCCAAATAAATGGGAACTGACCAGCCCTGCATTTCCCAGTGTCCAGGGACTTGAATATTTTCCCAGCTAGAAATATCATGGCCTACTTCTTCAAAGCCAATCGCTTTTTGTGAAGGATCTTTAGCAAAATGGAATTTCCATTCGCCATTCAATGAATGATAATAGTTAGATAAGGACTTATCATTTTTTAAGGCCAATTCTTCTGATTCAAATGGAAAAAAATGGGCTCGCGGTTCCTCGCGATTGATTTGAAAGACAGTTTGGTCTTCCCAATAATCATTCATTTCATGTTTTTTTTCTATTTTCATCATTAAAATGGCCACGACTAACATTAAGATAAAAATGAGTAAAATTGCATTTTTCATTATTCAGACATTGTTTCATCGAGTTTTTTAACCAATTTATCGGCATTTTTCTTATTGAACACCAAGGGCGATTTGATCTTGATAACATTATGATCCGGGCCGTCTGTGCTCAATAGAAGTCCTTTATCTTTCATGTGCTTTACGGTGGTTTGTGCTTCAGCCGCCGCAGGAACAAGTTCATCTTTTGCTAACTCGATCCCAATAAATAGTCCCCTACCGCGTACTTCTCCAATTAGATCGTGTTGATTCTGTAGATTCTTAAGTTGATTTAAAAGATAACTTCCTACTTCCAAAGCATTTTCTTGTAAACCTTCTTCTTTGATTACATCCAGAACAGCTTGTCCCACAGCGCAGGAGACAGGATTTCCGCCAAAGGAATTGAAATATTCCATTCCGTTATTAAAAGAATCTGTTATTTCTCGCGTCGTCACCACTGCTGACAACGGATGGCCATTACCCATAGATTTTCCCATGGTTACTATATCCGGGACAACACCATCTGTTTCAAAACCCCAGAAATGCGAACCGACCCTGCCAAATCCAATCTGTATTTCATCAGCAATACATACTCCACCAGCTGCCCTAACCAAATCAAATGCTTTCTTTAGAAACCCTTTTTGCAGTATCAATTGACCACCACAGCCCATTAAGGCTTCAGCAATAAAAGTTGATACCTTATTCCCTTTTTTCTGAATCTCATTAATGGCTGCCTGCACCTCTTGTGCATGCTTTTCTCCACAGTCCTCACCTAGACATTTCCCATGGAAAGAGTCGGGTGTAGGTAGCGTATAATCAAAATCTGGTGCCCCGTTGTCACCTGGGCCGTTATGTTTATATGGGCTGATCTCAATTAATGAAAATAGATTCCCATGGTAAGCACCATCCAGAACGATCGTTGCCTTGTTTCCGGTAAATTGACGAACCAAGCGCAATGCTAGACCATTCGCTTCTCTTCCAGAATTGGCGAAGAAGCACACCTCCAATCCATCAGGCAAAGTGGACGTAATATCTTTGGCATAATTGACAATGGTTTCATCCAGACAGCGTGTGTTCGTATTCAGTTTTTTATATTGCTGTTGTGCTGCTTCGACAACTTTTGGATGACAATGCCCCACATGCTGTACATTATTGACACAATCTAAATAGCGATTCCCTCTTGCATCAAAAAGATATTGTCCCTCACCACGTACAATATGAAAAGATTCATCATAGGATACGCTCAATGATGGTCCCAAGTGTTTACTGCGCAGGTCTAATATCTCTTTATTATCCAGCATATTCCACTAATTTATCTGACCACCTGTGCAGGTCTTCATTTTTCATTTTTTCCAAGAAATCAAAAGCTTGATTTTCTGTAACAGAAATGTATTTATTATCCGGGAATAATTGCTTTCTATATGCAGCCATTGTTACGGTGATGCATAAGCGGATACAAACCATATAAATTAAAGCTGACAATTCTAAAAGAGTTAATGGAAATCGCTCATGGAACCCTTTTAATACTTGTACTATGGGCTCCAATGGTTCATTTTTTCCCAGAGCCACATAGGCCATACACACTGCAGGCTCACAGGCAATATATGTATATACCATATCGCCAAAATCAATTATACCACAGGTTTCCCCATATTCATTCACTAGCACATTATGATCGTTACCGTCATTATGGATCAGGGCTTTCCTCAATTTCGATGTAATAGGTAAAACAATCTGCTCATACTGATCAATAACACCCTCTTTTGATTCAAGATAATGTTTATGTTCTTTGATGAAATCTATATAAGCCACATCCCAGGGAAAATCGCGATGTCCTGCAGGGTGATCAAAACCATTCATGGCGGTTCTTAATCTTCCAAGGAATGATCCCAATTCATAAAGCAGATCGTTATGATGAACCACATCCATTAATAATTGTCCCGGTAAGTAATCTACTAGTCTGACAAAAAATGATGTCCCTTCATTTTCAATCGTTTTGACCTCTTTAAAGGCTAATGGCACTTGCAGTGACGGATCATGTTCTTTAATGTATTGCACACATGCATTTTGCATCTCTAGCACAGATCTATCTTCATCTGGATTGGATATCTTCAATACATATCTTTTTTCACCTGCGTTACAAAGAAAGTTCTGATCTCGTTCACTCTTAAGAACCGTTGCCTGGACTTTTATTCCATAGTGCACTTTGATCAATAGCATTACATCCTCTACTGAATAATTTGGTGGTGGTGAACTAAATACAGACATAATTGAATAAAAAGTTACAATGTGAAATATGTATTGTTAAAAATTTTCACATACCCACTGAATAGATCTGTTGTGACCTAAGCGGATATTGTTCCATTCTTCAGGAAGCAAGATACTTTTCCCACTCTCAATATAAACTTCTTGAGGGTCAACTGTTAAATTTCGGAAAGCTCCATCCTGGCTATGAACAGTTCTCCACTGAGTATAGTTTACAGTACTGCTGATCTTATACTCTTTTCTTTGAATTTTTTCACAGCCATGCATCTGACGATCCATCCCTGCCAAAGGGGCTGCAATGCTATGAATAGTAATTGGAAAATCATGGTCCCAATTCTCAGCAAATAAAGACGTTATCAAGCCACCCATACTATGACCTATGATCCATAATGAATCTAAATGCGGATTGTTTTCAATTAACATCTCAGTTTGACGATATAAATAACCCGCAGAATTCTCCGGACATCCAGTCCAATCATACCTGAAAAACCAAACCGGAATCTCCCGATAGGATAATGCCATCAGTGGGTTAACCCATTCAAATCCTTTTGTTTGCCAACCTGTTGGATAATAGCCATGCACAGTGATAATCCCATAGGTTGAATCTTTTTCATTGATACCACTCAATCTGTGAAAACCATCTGATCGATTAATCAAATATTCATCATAATCCGATTTGTTGATTTTTAACTTATTTAATAATAAATCTGGATAATCAGATTGAGTACAGCTTAGAAAAAATAGAAATAATAGCAAAAGATAGTGAGTCATCACTCAAATCTACCCATCAGGTTATTAGCCCAATTGATATCCTTCTGTTTTATTAATCAGTACAGTTCTTTACCACGTTCCAGATTTCGTCCATTTCCTCCAAGGACGAATCTTCCACCGTTTTACCCCTTTTTTTTAATTCTTCTTCCACCAAGGAAAAACGGGCAGTGAATTTCCGGTTGGTTTTTCTTAGAGCAGTTTCAGCGGAAATCCCTAAGAACCGGGACAGGTTTACAATAGAAAACAGAGTATCGCCAATTTCCTCTTCAATTTGCTGTGCAACTCCTTTTTCCTCTGCCTCTTTCAATTCACCAATTTCTTCGTGGACCTTTTCCCACACCTGTTCCACTTTTTTCCAATCAAAGCCGGCATAACTGGCTTTTTCCTGTAGTCGCTGCGACCGTGTCAACGCAGGCAGGGTACCAGGGACACCATCCAAACGGGACTCCCTTTTCTTTTCATCATGCTTCGCCGCTTCCCAGTTTTGCTTGGCATGAAAAGGGCCCTCTGCTTTTGCATCCGCGAACACGTGAGGATGCCGTCGAACAAGTTTTTCGTTCACACAATTCAATGAGTCCTGAAGAGTAAAATCTTCATTCTCTTTTCCTATGGAGGCCTGAAACACCACGTGCAGCAATATGTCCCCAAGTTCTTCTTTCAGCAGTTCCATGTTCCCTTCTTCCACGCTTTCAATCACTTCATAGATTTCTTCTAGAAAATAGGGAAGAAGGGAAGCCTGCGTCTGGTCTCTGTCCCAAGGACATCCACCTGGTGCCCTTAATTTTTCTACAATTTCTATTAATTGAGAAAGAGAATCCCCAATTGATTTGTGTTGATTACTCTCTGTCATTGTTAGTGAATGGGGATCTTGTTTTCCTTTGTGAATAATTTTTTCCATTGAACCATTTTTAAATACTTATCCTCAAGCGAAGTCATTACCATTTTAGACTTTTTTGTATCATCTTCGTATCCCAACAAATGGAGCACTCCGTGGATAAGCAGCCTAGAGATTTCTCTTTCGAATGGTTCACCAAAAGTCTTCGCATTCTCCCGTGCTCGGGGGAGACTGATATACACTTCTCCTTCAACAACTTTTTCCTCATAATTGTTTAACCGAAATGCAATCACATCTGTATATTGGTTTTTCTTGAAGAATTGCTTTTTTAAATTACGCAAAAGTTCATCTTGACCTAAAATGACTGTGATTGTTCCATCATCATTGCCTTGATTTTCTAATACAGTTTTCAAAATTTTACAACATGCATCATCATTTGGCTGATCCAATACCGAATCCTTTTCTATCTGGATTTTTATCATTTATGAGACTGTCCTTCTGTCTCCTCTTTTGGATCATCTGGGTATTCTACACGAATATGGTAAATTCCCCGCAAAACTGGTAGCATTCCCTCCGTCCCATCTACTTTTCCCTTAATCTTTGTTAGCTCACCCAAAGTTAGGGGACACTCGTCCAATTGTTCATCGTCAAGACGACCCTTAATTATTTTATCTATCATAGCTTCAATTTTCATTATATCTGGGTTTTTAATGGATCGCACAGCGGCTTCAACAGCTTCACAAATCATCAGGATACCTGTCTCCTTTGTGTCCGGCTTCGGCCCAGGATACCTGAATGCATTTTCGTCAACTTCAGTAGAATCTTCAGCAATTTCCAGTGCTCTGCGGTAAAAATATTCTACCCGGGTAGTACCATGATGCATTGGAATAAAATCCCGAATAATTTTGGGGAGACCGTATTCTTTTGCTAGCTGTGAACCTTCTTTTACATGATTCTTAATTATTTTAGCGCTCATGGCTGGCGGAAGACTGTCGTGCTTGTTTATACCGGAATACTGGTTTTCAATAAAATATTCCGGACGAGCCAATTTCCCAATATCATGATAATATGCACCAACTCGTGCCAGGAGGGACCGTGCCCCAATTGCATTTGCGCATGCTTCAGCAAGGTTCCCAACTACAATACTATGATTAAATGTTCCATTTGCATTTTGTAGAAGGCGCTTAAGCAATGGGTGATCAAAATCAAGTAATTCCAATAGTGTTAGATCTGTCGTGATTTTAAATGCCCCTTCTAATAATCCGATAAGTCCATAAGTAACAATAGGGGCAAGAATACTTATGATGATGAGGTAAAAAATATCTGAACGAATAGACACCCACGAACTACCTTTAAAAAACCCAATGCCGATTGCTACAATTATACTTGCAGCGATCAATGCAAATATAGTTGCAAATACCTGACTTCGATTCCGAAGCTGTCGAACATTGTACATTGCTACTCCCGATGTAAACAGGGCAACCACGATAAAATCAAGATCATTTCCAATCATGATTCCTGTCAAAATCACCATTGATGTCGTACCCATAAATCCAATCCTGGCATCGAATAAAATCGTAAGAGACATGGCAGCAACGGTAATGGGGATGAGATACGGAGAAATATTCAGCTTTATTCCAAACACATACGATAAACCCATCTCTGCGAAAAATATCAGCGCCATAAGCAGCACCATTTTCCAGTCATCAAATATGGGGGTTCTATATATGAATAAAAACGTGAAGAAAAATGAAATAACCACCGCGATGATAATTATTCTCCCAAGATAAACGGTTAGAGCCTCCCATCCGCTCTGTGTTCCTTCTTTTTTTACAAGTGCTGTGGAGAGAGAATTCAATTTTTGGAGAATATCCTCATTTATTCGTGTATTCACATCTACAATTCGTTCGTCTTTTAACACAGTGCCCTGATTTGGGTAGACCCTGGACAGCCGGGCAGTTTGGCGGCGTTCGGTTGTTTCCTTATCATAAATCAAATTTGGCTTCATAAACTCAACTATCAAATCATATCCAAGAGTTTTATAAAAATCATTTTCGTCAGGAAATAAATTGGTTACCTCTACCTTTGCCTTTGTCCATGCCTCTTCCAGATCAATAAAATCACCGGGTTGATACAATGAAGGAACATCCCCCTGGTGAACCATTACCTCATTGCTGACTATTTCATTTTTTCTGATATCATAAATTCCTTCAGCCCATCGGTTTCTACAAATCCGTACAACATCTTCTTCAAATTTAGTCAGGGGATATGTCTCGTTTTCAAAGGAGGGAAGGGAAGTAAAGGATTTCCATAAATCCGTTTCTAATGGAAATGCAGAATAGCGACTATGCAATTTCTCAGTCAGGATGGCAAAAGCTGTACTGTCGGCTATATAATCAGCTTTTGCTGTTTCATGCTGAGGCTCATACCGATACCGGTACACCAAATCCTTAGACTGTATTACCTGTTTTTCTGCTTCATGAATTTCATTAATTATCTGAAAAAAACCATGTATTTTGTCAGTCCTATTATCTACGATCTTCTGCTTCCGGATAAAAACGAATGGTTCAGAGTTAATCGCTACACTTAGGTCATCCTGTAATTTTTCTTCTGTTTTCAAAATCGGAAATGTAAATGGTGCAATAATTGGCTTCCTGGTAATATCATTCAATTTATAAGATAATTGGAGTGACTTTCCACCAGGGAAAAAAAAGGACCCACCCAAAACAAGGACTGCTAAAATGCTCACTTGTAGCCAGTATCGATAGAATATTTTCACCGATTTCTGTAAAAAAGTTTCCTTTCTTATTTTTTGCATCATTTTTTCAAGATATCTTTAATTATTTCGCGTGATATAACCAGTCGTTGTACTTCACTTGTACCTTCTCCTATCTCTAATACCTTTGCATCCCTGAAAAACCGCTCAACGTCATATTCAGCAACATACCCATACCCACCATAAATCTGGATAGCCTCTGTTGTAACATCCATTGCAACTTCACTTGCAAAAAGTTTTGCCATAGCAGCTTCTTTGATGACGTCTTTCCCCTGGTCTTTCATCCAAGCGGAATGAAATACCAGTAATTTTGCTGCTTCGATTCGGGTTGCCATATCAGCTAATTTAAATCCAATGGGTTGAAATTTATAAATCTCTCGCCCAAATGCTTTCCTTTCAGTAGAATATTGGAGGGCTTTTTTGTATGCACCTTCCGCCGTTCCAACAGCAAGTGCACCCACTGAAATTCGGCCACCTGTTAATGTTTTTAAAAACATCTTAAATCCCTCTTTAGGATTTCCCAACATATTCTCCACGGGCACTTTCATGTCCTCAAAAAATAATTGTCTCGTGTCGCTTGCACGCCAACCCATTTTCTTTTCTTTCGGTCCAATTTTCAAGCCAAGTATGTCTGTTGGAATCGTAAATGCACCAATGCCTTTCTTAATTCCTTCTTCAATAATCTGGGCTGTAAAGCTTAGAACACCCGCCTCACCTGCATTCGTAATAAAAATTTTACTCCCATTCACAACATAATGATCACCATCTTTCACCGCAGCAGTACGGGTGGAACCAGCATCGCTCCCTGCTTCAGGTTCCGTCAATCCAAATGCCCCCAGTGTTTTCCCGGATGCCAGAAGAGGTACCCATTTTTGTTTTTGTTCTTCCGTTCCAGTAAGAACAATCGGAACAGTTCCTAAGGATGTATGTGCTGCCATGGTAATGGCAAGTGAAGCATCCACCTTTGCTAATTCCATCACAGCTGATGCATAAGCAACTGTGTCCATTCCGGCTCCGCCATATTTTTCAGAAACCGGTATTCCCATTAATCCAAGGTCTCCCATTTGCCTTACTAAATCATGGGGAAACTCTCCAGTTGCATCCATCTCCCTTGCCAGCGGTTCCACTTCATTTTTGGCAAAGTCCCGAACCATGTCTTGAAGCATTACATGTTCATCTGTAAAAAATAACTTATTCATAATTCTTCCTTTATCCCCGCCATGCTTATACTAATTTACCAACGGATCGCAGCGGATGCCCAAGTAAACCCAGCGCCGAATGAAGCCAGTACAACAACATCCCCCTTTGAAATTTTCTTCTCCTCAACAGCTTCGCAAAGAGCAATAGGAATAGATGCTGCTGTCGTATTACCATATTTATGGATATTGCTAAATACTTTATCCATACCAACCCCCAGCCGCTTAGCAACCGCTTGACTTATTCTCAAGTTTGCCTGGTGTGGGATAATCAAATTGACGTCATCCAGGGTCAGCCCACTGGCATCCAAAGACTCCTGAATCACTTCTGGAAACCGCACAATGGCATTCCGAAATACCTCTCTGCCATTCATGAGAGGGAAATGTCGGCCTTCTTCTAATTTGATGTTCGTCATTTGACAATTTTCAGCTGAACCAGGCGCTTCCATCCACAGATCTTTTATATTGGCTCCCTGACAATGCAAATGTGTAGAAAGAATACCACTTTCGTCATCACTTTTTTGGAGGATTGCTGCACCAGATCCATCACCAAATAAAACTGTCATATCCCTCCCTTCCGTGGATATGTTTAGAAATTTAGACTGGACCTCGGCACCAACAATAAGAATAGTACTGCACACACCTGTTCGAATGAATTGATCACCAATGGACAGGGCATAAATGAAAGCTGAGCAGGCCGCTTTAATATCAAAAGCTCCTATATGATGTAAATTAAGGCGATCTTGCAGCTGAGCACTTACGCCGGGGAAAAAATAATCCGATGTGATGGTTCCAACGATAACCAAATCAATATCCTCTGATGATACCTTGGCAGCTTTCATTGCCTTTTTAGATGCTTCAAATGCTAAATCGGATGTACAAATTCCATCACGAACCCAACGCCGTTCTTCAATACCGCTCCGGCTGACGATCCACTCATTACTTGTATCCATTTGCTGTTCTAAATCTTGGTTTGTAATAACCTGCTCGGGTACATAATACCCTACACCGGCAATTTTTGTTTTAATCATAGCTCTTTCCACTTAATTTAATATCACGTATGTTTAATTGAATACTTTCCTGGCCCCACCACTCATTGATTTCGACTAAACAGGCTATATAAAGAGGACAACCTTTGATAGGCTTTTCATAATGCTGGGACATATTAAACCCGATAGCACCATAAACTGTTTTCCCCTGTCGTACCTTGAATTTTAGATGGTCTCCGTTTCCGATCACTTTTGGATTTCCAGCAATAATTACATTTCTAATTACAAATTTAGGCCTCATATTCCCAAGACCATACGGTTCTAATTTATTTAGGAATGTCATGAAACGACTATTAATATCTTTTAGATGTATTTCTCCTTCCAGGACGATTGTTTGCACTAACTTGACCTTTTTTAATCTTTCCTTCGAATAGTGTAAAAATGTTTTTCTGAAATTATTCACATTCTCTTCCTTTACTGTAAGTCCGGCTGCCATCGGATGGCCGCCATATCCCTCCAAAAATGAGAATTGGTCTGTGTTTATCAATATTTAGAATAATCCGATCCACGGCCTGTTCCATGTCCTTCATAAGGAATGGATCGTGGAGCTGGTTTAGATCAGGATTAAAGAACGTGTGGGAATCATTAAGGGAAATAATTCCCCGGTTAACCATTTTCTTAGCAATAATCTCCGTACAGTGAAATTTCTGCATGTCCTTACTAACAATTTCAGGGTCAGGATCTAAAATTTTCCAATTCATTAATTGATTAAAAAATGAGCCAGTCTGTAAGCCGAGTTTTGTTTTTCTGCTAAAGCAGAATTAGTGACCATTCATCTGATCCGGACTTCACAGTCAGGATTACGCAATCTACCCATCTCTCATTACGATGCGGACAACATCTGGAGATCTATTCGATCTTGCACTGGGTGGGGTTTACAAGCTTCCCGCATTGCTACGGAAACTGGTGGTCTCTTACACCACCTTTTCACCCTTATCCCGACATCAAAGATGTCGTGACGGTTTTTTTTCTGTTGCACTTTCCATGCCCTCGCGGACTCCTCCCGTTAGGAGGCACCCTGTCCTGCAGTGCTCGGACTTTCCTCCCCGACACAAGTGTCGGGGCAGTCACCCAACCGACTCAAATTATTAATTATCTATTCTGGTTTTTCCCAAAAAAGAAAGCGGGTGCAAATACTACAGTTCTGTATCGTCACAAGTGTTTTTACCTCCGCTACCAGCTGTGGTGGTAACGCAGCGCCACATCCACCACAGGACCTTCCTTCCAAAGAGACAACTGCTAACCCATTTCGGGCGGACAGTATTCTATTATACCGTGCAAGCACACTCACACTCAAATCTTTGGT
>JYMV01022718.1_pt1 | contig 11612 bp, 14 predicted proteins | sample 338911 | NCBI WGS metagenome assembly JYMV01 (sample SAMN03354496, study PRJNA234377) | hydrothermal vent metagenome | biome: Deep sea; feature: Hydrothermal plumes at the Eastern Lau Spreading Center, Western Pacific Ocean; material: Seawater | place: Tonga | collected 2009 | depth 2000 m m
CGCCGAACGGTTGTCGTTTTTCCTGATGCGCGGAAAAGCGGATCAGGCGAATAAACTCGCCTCAGCCATTCAGAACCTTAAGGAAAAGATCATTCTCTGTTCGATATGCCATGGCATTACCGAGTCAGAGCCCTGCGATATTTGTTCAGACACCTCCCGTGACCATTCACAGATTTGTGTAGTGGAAGAACCGCACGATGTTTATGTGATGGAAAACATGGGTTATTTCAAAGGAGTTTATCATGTGCTCATGGGGGTTATTTCCCCGCTGGATGGCATTGGACCCGATGACCTGAACATTGAAGCGTTGAAAGAGAAAGTCAGCAAGCTAGGAATTAAGGAGGTTATCCTGGCCACCAATCCGGATATGGAAGGCGAATCCACTGCGGTTTATATCTCCAAGGTTTTGAAACCTTTCTCGGTCAAGGTCACGCGTATCGCCAGGGGCCTGCCAGTGGGTTCGGATATTGAATATGCTGACTCCGTGACCCTGTTGAAATCGATGGAAGGGCGACTGGAAATGAGGTAACTGCTAGCCGCAGGGGCAACCGGCAAAAGCTTGGTTGGGCCGAGATAACCCTTTGCTAGCCAGAGAAAGTGATTGCTAGCTGGCCCCACTCCTAGTGGGGGTTCAAATCCTCTTGACAATATGATACAAAACTATTAAATTTCAATGTTTTGATCCTATACAAAAAAACCATTCCGGTGTGGCGCAATGGTAGCGCAATCGGCTGTTAACCGATGTGTTAGAGGTTCGAATCCTCTCACCGGAGCCAGTTTCAGTCCTCTTATTTTAGAGGCATAAATCCTCAAACCCTGCCGAATCCCCGGCAGGGTTTTGCTTTAGGTTGCAAAGGACAATTTGATTCGCTATCCTTCTTTATATTGGTAAATTGCCTTTAACTACAATAAGATACCGTGTATGATTCACCGACCGCGCAGAAATAGATTGAATCCGGCCATTCGTGGACTGATCCGGGAAACGGTAGTAAGCCCGGCCAACCTGGTCTGGCCCGCTTTTGTCCAGGAAGGCAGCAACCTTCGCACTCCGATTGTGTCGATGCCGGGCATCTCAAGACTTTCCATCGACCAGCTCGTTGCCGATTGCCAACAGGCATTTGATCTGGGGGTCCCAGCAGTGGCCCTCTTCCCCGCTTTGGACGATTCCTTGAAAAATTCGGAGGGCAAGGAAAGCCTCAATCCCAACGGACTGCTGCAACGGGCGGTAAAGGAATTGAAGAAAACGATTCCCGGTATGTTGGTTATCACCGATGTTGCGTTGGACCCTTATTCCTGTGATGGACATGACGGACTAGTCCAAGACGGCAAAATCCTGAACGACGAGACGCTCCCCCTGCTTGCCAAAATGGCAGTGGCCCAGGCGGAAGCGGGAGCCGATGTGGTAGCGCCTTCGGACATGATGGACGGCCGGGTCGAGGCCATACGCTGGGCTTTGGACGATGCCGGGTTTAAGGATGTGCTGATCTGCAGTTACTGCGCGAAATACGCTTCGGCGTTTTATGGGCCGTTTCGTGACGCGCTCAATTCTGCCCCCAAAGAGGGCGATAAAAAAACCTATCAGATGGATCCGGCCAATACCCGTGAGGCGATACGGGAAATCATGCTGGATGAAGAAGAAGGCGCGGACTGGTTGCTGATCAAACCCGGCCTGCCTTATCTGGATATCATCCGCTTAACACGTGAGGTTTCCGCCCTCCCCATCGCCGCCTACCATGTCAGCGGAGAATATGCCATGCTCAAGGCCGCCGCCGAAAAAGGTTGGCTCGATTATGAAAGCTGTCTGATAGAATCGCTTATCAGCCTGCGCCGGGCTGGTGCGGATATGGTCTTCACCTATGGCGCGATCGATGCCGCCGAATTCTTGAGCGGGGCAGGCCCCGCAGCCAAGTAGCAATAACTATTTCTGGCGAGCAATAATTTGTCTTGGCTGAGTAAGCCCCCGCTTAATTGCCTCCCTCGCTAGAGGGCTTGAAACTATGGCAAATTCCAATTACTGGGTTCACGATTTAGATCCTTTTCTTTTCCAGTTCACAGAAAGTTTCGGCATCCGCTATTACGGACTGGCCTATGCGTTAGGCTTTCTGGCCGGGATGTGGCTCCTGCATCTTTTTTGCAAGCATGGCAAGGCTGCGCTCACTCCCGAACAGCAGTCGTTCACCATCACCGCCATGATGATCGGGGTTTTGCTGGGTGGGCGAATGGGATACATGGTGTTTTATGCGTTGGATGAAACTCTGCACCAACCCTGGATCATATTCCAGGTCTGGAAGGGAGGCATGGCCAGTCACGGCGGATTCATCGGTGTGCTTGTGGCCTGCTGGTGGGTGACGAAAAAACTGAACCTTTCTTTTCTGCAACTCGGCGACCTGCTATGCCCTCTGGTGCCGCCGGGAATTTTGCTGGGACGCATTGCCAATTTCATCAACGGGGAACTTTGGGGCAAGGTCACCCAGGTTCCCTGGGCGGTGATCTTTCCTCAAAGTGCCCTGCCGGGAACACCCGTAGAACAAATCGCTCCCCGTCACCCTTCCCAACTTTACGAGGCCGGACTGGAAGGGGCCTTATTACTGGTGTACAGCCAATGGCGGTTGTGGAAGACAGATGTCCTGGCATCTCCGGGAAGATTGACAGGAGAGTTCCTGGCGATCTATGCGGTGGTACGGATTTTTGGAGAACAGTTTAGAGAGCCCGATGCGCCGCTTATTATGGACCTCAGCCGAGGCAGTGGCAGTTTTTATAGTATTTTCCTGTTGATTGCAGGCGCTTTTCTTATCTACCGCTCACGAAAACCCCACTAGGCGTGGCCAGCGTGATACCCCTTCGGGGCATGCGTGGTATTCAACCATTGCCTTCATGCCCGGAACGGGTAAAGGCAAATGATTAGCATAACGCGCTGGACGCAGCGAGCCATAACTATCTCTGGCTAGTAACCATTCTTCTCGGCCCAAAAAGCCCTTGCCAATTGTACCTCTGCGGAGGTTCTCCGCCCCCTCACCCCCATTCATTTGTAACCCGTTATAAAAGCATATTCCAGTAGTTATAAATAGGTTATAAACTAGTTATAATAATTAAATTGTGTAGTTATAGTTACTAACCATCTATATATAGCGTATTTTTAAGATAATTTCTTGAATTATCCCGATTGACAGGTGTATTACAACTAGTTATAATAATAATTATAACTAGTTGTAATAGAGGATTTAAAATGGTCAAGAACCAGGCGGAAGAAATTCGCAGTTATCTTTTAGCAAAATTACCGGTGCACCCGAAAAATATTGTTGCCAAAGCCGCAGAGGCTTTTTTGTGCAGCCGCACGACGGTCCATAGGCATTTGAACCGGTTGCTTCGTGATGGAAAGATCATTAAATCTGGCACCACCCGGCAGGCAAAATATTTTTTAAAAACGGAAAAGAATAAAGAAGTGACTGTTTCTCTGAAAGACAAAGTCGAGGAACATAAAGTCTGGAAAGAAAACTTTAAAGAGGATTTTGAGACGCTCCCTAACAACGTTCGGCAAATTTGCGAATACGGTTTTTCGGAAATGCTCAACAACGCCATTGAACATTCAGAGGGAACCAGGGTGGATATAGACACGGAGTGGGAATCTAATTCAATTAAAATAAGAATTTGTGATGATGGCGTTGGTGTTTTTTGGAAGATCAAGAACGCCTTGAATTTGGAAGATGAGCGGGAAAGCGCCCTGCACCTTTCAAAGGGGAAATTTACCACCGACCCGGAAAACCATACCGGAGAGGGCATATTTTTTTCTTCCCGGGCCTTCGATGAATTTCTTATAACTTCAAGAGGAATATTTTATAAAAGAGAAAATTGGGATCAAGACTGGTTTTTAGAAACGGCGAATGATGAAAAAACGACAGGAACGGGCTTGGAAATGACCATAAGTCTGGATTCAAAAAGAAAAATGCAGGAAATTTATGCTGAATATCAGCACGAAGACTCTGAAGGAATGCCAAAGTTTGACAAGACCAATTTTGTAGTGCAGTTGAGCATGCTGGGCGATGAACGCTATGTCTCCCGCTCGCAGGCGCGGCGTATTGTTTTGGGGTTGGAAAAGTTTAAACATGTGGTTTTAAATTTTAAAGATATTTCTACCGTGGGCCAGGGCTTTGTTGATGAAGTGTTTCGTGTGTTTCAGTCCAAATACCCAAAAATAAAGATCGAATACACCAACGCCAATGACGATGTTCGGTTCATGATTGAACGTACCCTCTAGCGAGGGGGCAACTAGCAATAGCTTTACAGGCGAGCAATAGTTTGCCTCGGCCTAAATGCTCTATGCCTTTGGCGGTCGCGTTAGCGTCACCGCCCCATTGCCACCGGCGGCTCGCCGGTGTAGAATTTTATTATGGGAATCAAAACAAGTTTATTAGTGTTGATGTTGTTTCTGGTGCCGCAAGCCAAGTTGAAGACGGTAAATGGAGAAGTGGTTCAGATCCAGGATGGAGACACGTTAACGATAAAGACCGGACGCGATAGATTGCGTAAGGTCCGTTTGGCGGATATTGATGCTCCGGAAATGGGCCAGCCATTTGGCAAGGTAGCCCGAAGGCTGGCAGTGGATTTGGCCCTGGAGAAAACGGTGCGGGTGAACTATACCTTTAAGGACAAGTATGACCGCTTGATTGGAGAGGTTTTTTTGCCCGACAGTAAATTGTTGAATGAAGAAATGCTCAAAGCGGGGTTGGCCTGGCATTACAGGGTGAAGCACCCCCACAGCAGTTTTCTTGAAAAGCTGGAATATAAAGCCTGGAAAAATAAACTTGGTCTGTGGGTTCAGAAAGCTCCCGTTCCGCCCTGGGAGTTCCGCCGGGAAAACAGGCTCCCCTTTCCTCCAACCAAACCGGAGAATATGGACTATAACCTGTTTTTGAGTTATGGCTTGCTGGGCGACCCTAAAACCCGGATTTATGAATGGCCGGAGTGCAAGGGCTATCCTAAAAATACAAAGGGCTATATCAATTTTGGAAATTTTTCTGATGCAAAGGCTTTGGGCTACAAGGCTTCTCCAGGGTGTGATGGCAGTCGATTGCTGTCAGATCAGCCTGATTTGCCTATGTGATAGGATAGGCGTAAAGGATTCATCAGTCCGATGTAGTTGTAGAAAAATATCATAGGGAGTTTTGTCTACAGGATCATGGCAACTAAAGAACTATTATTTGTTGTGGATACGGACATCCCCCATCGGAAAATGATGGTGGGATGGCTTCAGGATCAGGGTTACCGGGTTAAAGTTTTTGACAACGGCGAACTTTGTCTGAATATGCTGGATGAAAACCCCGACGCGATTTGTTTGGACATCAATATGTCCGCGGGATTGGATATTCTCAAACGCTTAAAGTTGGCAAACCGGGACATTCCGGTTTTGGTGGTGACGGAAAATGAGGCGGTGGATTCCGCAGTCGAAGCCATGAAAATTGGAGCGTTTGATTATATGGCGAAACCGGTGGATAAGGTTCGCCTGAAAATAAATGTCGAAAGGGCCATCGAAATGCATACGATGGTCAACAAGATCCAACGTTTGCAGGGAGAGCTGAAGGAAACCTATTCCTATAAAAATATTATAGGGCAGAGCGATGCGATGAAGCAGGTGTTTGCCCAGATTGATGAGGTTTCGGCAATCAACATCAATGTTTTCGTCCACGGAGAAAGTGGTACCGGCAAGGAGTTGGTGGCGAAAGCTCTTCATTTTAACAGTGCCTACAAGGCGGGGGACTTTGTCGCGATCAATTGTGGAGCTATCCCCGAAGAGCTCCAGGAGAATGAGTTTTTCGGTCATGAAAAAGGAGCTTATACAAGCGCCGATGATTCCCGGATGGGAAAACTGGAGGTGGCCAATGGCGGCACCCTTTTTCTGGATGAAGTGGGGGAGATGCCTCCAAAAATGCAGGTAAAACTTTTACGTTTTTTACAGGATAAAAGTTTCGAGAGGGTCGGTAGCAATAAAAAAATTCATGTGGATTTAAGAATCATTTCCGCCACAAACAAGGACCTGGAAAATGCGGTCCGCCAAGGAAAGTTCCGTGAAGATTTGTATTACCGGTTGGTAGTCTATTCGGTATTCATACCCCCTTTAAGGAAACGGGAGGAGGATATTCCTATCCTGATCAACCATTTTCTTAAAAAATATAAATCGGACATTTCCAAAAAGATCACCACTGTCAGCTCTTATGCGCTGGAAGCCCTGGTTCGGTATACTTGGCCGGGAAATGTGCGTCAGCTTGAAAATGAGATTTACCGGGCCATGGTTTCCACCCGAACAGATACCATTCAAATTGAAAACCTTTCGCCAGAAATCCAGAAGTTTCGTGAAGGACATGTGGGCGAAGATAATCGGTTTATTCCCGTTCCGGACAATCAAGAATCTGCCTCCACTGTCATCCCCGTTCCAATGGCTCAACCCCTATCTTCTTCCATTTCTCCAGCCACCCGGCCCACCTTTAATGAAATCGAAAAGCATGCTTTTTTAGAAGCTCTTAACCGGACAAATGGAAATGTTCCCCAGGCTGCAAAGGATCTGGGCATCAGCCGGGCGACTTTTTATAGAAAAATTAAGAAATTTCGCTCGGTAAATTAAGCGAGGTTTTGTCTCACTGTCTCAAAATAGTATCAATTTGAGACTATTTATCTCAAAATAAGACAAAATTTGAGTAAGCCTCATTCAGGCTGGCCTGCCTGAATTACATATAACCCATTTATTTATAGCAATTTATAAGAATACCCCCTAATTGTGGGGGGTTTGGCATGCTTTATGCTCTGTTAAGATAGTATTAAGATAGTATCAGGAATGATTTATTTGAAAGTTAATTGAGGTGAAATAATGAGCACAGCAACAATGAAAACTAAAACTCAAGGCTTGGATAAACCCTCCCCTCGGAAAGGCAAGGCACCTGCATCGAGAAGGAGAGGTAAGACTGAGAAAAAATCGCCTTGGACATCCATAGCTATTTTCCTGATCTTTGCGGGTTTGGTGGCATATATGTTCTCCCCGAACGCGCCAGATCCGGAAAGATCGGGTTCTGCAAATACGGCTGGTTTTGCTAAAGGTATATCTAAATAATTTTTGATAGTTTAAGCATGCAAAATCAAGTCGAAATTTTGAAATTCAAAAAGGGCGAAATTATTATCCGTGAGGGTGAGAGAAGCGACTGCGCTTATATCCTGGAATCGGGAATGGCCGAGGTTAGCAAGTCTCTTCCAAATGGCGAACAGCAGTTTGTGGGGATTCTGTTTCCAGACGATATTTTTGGAGAACTGGGCCTAATTGACGGGCTCCCTCGCTCGGCTACCGTTAAGGCGTTGGAGTATTGTCGACTCCGAAAATTAACTCAGGATACTTTTGGATCATTGGCCAGGAACAATCCACAGGCGTTGATGCCGATTTTGAAGATCCTGGTTAACAGGTTGAGATGTACATTGCGACTGCTGGACAAGCTGGAAAAAAAGCAAGTGACCACCGAGACCGTCCCTGCTGGCAGTCTGTAGCTGTTCCGTATGTTTAGTTATAGTTCAAAGCTGTGTTCACCTATTGTAAAGGGCCGGTAGCCTACCGGTCCTTTAAGTTTTGACCCCAGTGTGAATTTCCTCCTTGGAGCCAAAAGACAGGTCCTGTCGCCACCAATAATTTTTATCTGATAGACAAAACCTCCAAGTTATTCGGTAAGGGTATAAATGAAAAAGAAATACTTTAAAAAAGGCGCGAAAATTATTGAAGAAGGCACGTTGAGCGACTGTGCTTATATTATTGAATCGGGAAGGGTACAAGTTTCCAAGACAATGAGCAATGGCGAAGAGCAGGTTATAGGTATTCTCGAGGAGAACGATATTTTTGGAGAAATGAGTCTGATCGATTCTCTTCCCCGTTCCGCGACTGTCTTGGCTTTAGAAGACTGCACGATATCAGTGATCACGCCGGAGATTTTTAATTCATTATCCAAGCATAACCCGGAAGCCTTAATGCCAATTCTTAAAATTCTTGCGAGCCGGTTAAGAAAAGTCCTGAATATATTAGAACGAGCTGAGGGCCAGGAAACCTTGATACAATCAATTCCGGCAGAAAATTGAAAGACTAAAAAAGGATTTGGGAACCATTTATTTAGAATTTTGGTTAATATTTAAAAGATTGGGCCAGGATCTGCATTTTGGTTTATGCAGATCTTTTTTGGTTTTAGGCTTGTATTTCAAGAGATGGGTCTGTCCAGGCTTTTATTTAGGACGATATTGCAATTTTTTTTCTAAAGAATTAAACTAAGCCCAAGGTTCTTAATGTTTAGTTCTTTTTCAGGGGAGGCATTACCCCTCCGCGTGGATTTCAAGGATTTTTTTGTTGGCAAGTTTTGCAAGTTCTGTGAAAAAATTATAAAATTATTTATATATCAGGCATCTCTAAAAATTGTTTTTGGCCATGAGCGGGCCTTATAAAATAAGGGCCTGCGAGTGGCCTTAGAGAAAATTACCGGATAAAAAGAGATCCTCAATAGTTCTTTATGAAGACACAATTTTTTAAAAAGGGCACAAAAATTATTGAAGAAGGCACGTTGAGTGACTGTGCCTATATTATTGAATCGGGAAGGGTACAAGTATCCAAAACATTGAACAATGGCAAAGAACAAATTATAGGGATTCTCGAGGAGAATGATATTTTTGGAGAAATGAGCCTGATCGATTCTCTCCCTCGTTCCGCGACTGTTCTGGCTTTAGAAGACTGCACAATATCGGTGATGACGCAGGAAACGTTTAACCACCTGGCACAACACAATCCGCAGTCTCTTATGCCCATGCTCAGAGTTTTAGCAAAAAGACTTCGTTCTACGCTGGCCTTGGTGGAAAACCTGCAAGAGGGCAAGCCCCCTCCCTCCGCCGGCTGATCGTTTTTAGATTAACCTCTCGTTTTATTCGTATTTCTTTTAACTCAAAATATCGCCGATTGTTCTGGATTGTTGCAGTTTCACATCATATTGGTGTAAGCTGGAAAACTCTATGCCAAAATCTTTTAAGGAATTGAATCCAACCATGGTCCCTGAATTACTAGCACCTGCTGGGAGTCCCGAAAAACTAAAATACGCTTTGGCGTATGGTGCGGATGCGGTGTATGCGGGCGTTCCCAAATTTTCCCTCAGAGCAAGAGAAAATCCCTTTAAAAATGACTTGCTTGAAGATGCCGTCGCCTACACCCACAAAATGGGCAAGAAGATTTATATTACTGCAAATATTCTTCCGCCCAACCGGAAAATCGAATCCTTCAAAAAATCCTTGGCTCTACACGCCGCATTGGGACCCGATGGCTTCATCATGGCTGATCCGGGAATGATTCAATTTGCCCTTAAAGAGTTTCCGGAGATTCCGGTTCATCTCTCGGTGCAAACCAATACTATGAACTGGACTTCGGCTGAATTTTGGTACGACCTTGGCGTTAAACGAATCATTTTATCAAGAGAGCTTTCGCTGGAGGAGATTCTGGAAATCCATCATCGGGTTCCCGGTTTAGAGCTGGAGGCTTTTGTACATGGGTCGATTTGCATTGCTTATTCGGGTCGTTGCCTGTTATCCAATTATTTCAATCACCGTGATGCCAATCAGGGCACATGCACCAATAGTTGCCGATGGGAATTCAATATTCATGAAGAAGACGGCAAGGATAGTGAGCAGTATAAACCATTGAAAGGGCAGTATGCCATTGAGGAAACCCAGCGAAATGGCGAAATGATGCCTATAGATGAAGATGAGCACGGCACTTATATTATGAATTCGAAAGACTTGAGGGCGGTGGAATATTTGAAACCACTTCAGGATGCGGGTGTCATTTCATTTAAAATTGAAGGCCGGTCTAAATCTATTTATTATTTATCCTTGGTTACCCGGGCTTACCGCAAGGCCATCACCGATCTAACGGAGGGGCGTTCTTTCGATCTGAATTTACTGGGAGAAATTGATAAGACAGCCAACCGGGGTTTTACTTCCGCATTTTTAATATCCGCCTCCAATCGGGAAACCGAGCGATTTGATTCACCGCAGGAAAAAAATCAAGCTCAAATATTTGGTGGGCAGATCGTAAATGAACGGCCGGGTTGGATGGAGGTAGAAGTTAAAAACCGCATTGAGCTGGGAGATATGGCAGAATATATTTCCCCAAGTGGACAGTTCAAATTTACCATCGATGCGATGGAAACAAATACCGGGGAAAAAGCAACCGTAGCACATGGTGGAAATGGAACCATATGGATTAAACTCGATGCGCAGGCAGAACCATTTGCGTTATTGAGTCTATTGCAGAATGCCAAAATGACTGAATCCGTTTAGGTCTAACAGTCTAATTTATTTACTCACGGTTGTTTTTATCATGGTGGGTTTTGGTAGATTCCGCCCAAATCAAGGTGAGAACAATGCCAATGGTCAAAGCCAGGCCCAGCCAACCAGATACTGTATGAATTCCATAATCAAAAATATCTTTGGCCAAGGTTCCATCCAAAGCTAGCGCAACCACAACAAAAATTAGGAAGAAGAAAAATTTTTTCAAAATTGGTTTCCGATTAGCGGATTCCCTGCCAATGGGGATTGTTTTTGGCATTTAGTTTGGCGGATGTCCTTTTCCCGGCAGTGATAAAATTCTTTGCTCCCCAAACAACAGGTTTTATAATAAGTTTCATTGCTCTGGAATTTTAGCAAGAAATATTTCTGAAACAATTTAATTATTGAGGGTATTCGATTCCATGTCAGTCCCGCTGATGCAAGCGTTGAAAATAGGGTCTTATTTATTCCGGCAAAAATTAAAAGGCAATAAGCGTTATCCCCTGGTGATGATGTTGGAGCCTTTATTTCGTTGTAATTTAGAATGTATTGGTTGTGGAAAAATTCAAAAGCCCAATGAAATATTGAAGCAGAACCTGACTCCGGAGCAGTGCTTTAAAGCCGCAAGAGAATGTGGCGCTCCTGTCATTTCCATAGCGGGAGGCGAGCCCTTAATGCATCCGCAAATTGTGGAAATCGTTAAAGGCCTGGTGGCCATGAAACGTTTTATTTATTTGTGCACCAACGCGATTCTGCTCCAAGATCATTTTGATCAACTGCCAGTAACCCCTTATTTGACTTTATCCATTCATTTAGACGGAATGGAAGAGGACCATGACCGCATTGTTGATCAGAAAGGAACATTTAAGCTGGCCATCGCGGCGATTCAAGAAGCGAAGAAAAGAGGGTTCCGAGTTACCAGTGCCACCACCTTTTTTGAAGATACGACTGTAGAAAAGGCAGAGGAATTTTTGGATTTTTTAACTCCCTTTGGGTTGGACGGCATAACGATGGCTTCTGCATTTCGCTACCAGGATGCTCCGGATCAGGATCATTTTTTTGGACGTCGGCGAACGTTTGAATTTTTTGACAAACTGCTTGCGAAAAACAAAAAGGGCCGTTGGGATTTCAGTCACTCCCCGCTTTATTTGGAGTTTTTGCGTGGAAAACGGGATTATTCCTGCACTCCCTGGGGGAACCCGAGTTATTCCGTGCTGGGTTGGCAGAAGCCCTGCTACCTTTTGGACGAAGGTTATGCGGAGACTTTTAAGGAACTGATGGAAACC
>JYMV01051429.1_pt1 | contig 11612 bp, 5 predicted proteins | sample 338911 | NCBI WGS metagenome assembly JYMV01 (sample SAMN03354496, study PRJNA234377) | hydrothermal vent metagenome | biome: Deep sea; feature: Hydrothermal plumes at the Eastern Lau Spreading Center, Western Pacific Ocean; material: Seawater | place: Tonga | collected 2009 | depth 2000 m m
TTGGGGCACCAGCTGGATGGAGACCGGCTAGACTCAGATCAACGTCCTCAAGACCAACGATCAATACTATACCTAAAACCGTTGACCAACCGTGAGCCTATTGTCCGGCCACATCCTCTTGAAGATTCTACCAATGTATCCGCTCTAGATCCAGAAGGCGATCCGGATTTAGCGGGTCTAAGGCCAAAGTTGAACGGTGGTAACCAACCGATCGACTTGGACCTGAACAATCCCGATCGGAATCCTAAGCAACTGGATCCTCTGGAACGAAGTGCCCATCATGACCAACCCCCCGATTCTAAGATAGACCAGAGAGAACTAGGAAAACAGCAAAAACTAGATCCAACCATTCGGCCACAAAAGATTCAACAATGGCACCCGGTTATGCAAGCGCCGTTGGCCGGAGGGCATTTCCCAATCGGCATTCATTTGAAGTCTGCCGATGCCGTGATTGAGTTGGACTTCAGATTAACTTACGATCCCACCACTTTGGGGTTGGTGGAGATAGAATCGCCAGGTGATACAGTTCAGACGGATGTCGACATCAGGCGCTTGGAGCCCGGATTGGTTCTATTTCGTGTACATCATGTGCCACTAGGCCACGCGCCGCTGGCTGTTGCCATTTTTGAAGTTATCGAAGGCAAAGATTCTGCACTCGGATTCGACGTTGCCAGGTTATTCGGTCCAGACAGGATCTTGTTACCCGTCATGACCAGAGGTCTAACCGTCTTGAAGTGGCACCAGGGTCGTCCGCAATCCGGAGGACCGAGTCAACCTGGTGGTGGGGTAACCGAAGAAATTGCAGAAGAGATGGTTGCCAGTCTCCATCCTTCCGAGACCGGTGAAAACAAATTTGAGCTGTTAGAACCGGTTGATGCTGGAACTCAAATTCCGATTGATTTCGCATTTGTCACTTTTGTTGCTGAACTTTCCATTAACGGCATAGATAGCCAGACATGGGCTGAGTCCGACAATGGAGATATTAAAAGCGAACCGATAAGCGTCAATTTGAAACCTGGAAAGTACCTGTTGAAAGAGCATTATTTTGGTAAATTGCATGCACCAAATACGCCTGTTGGTTCACTGACCATGGCCTTTGAAGAGGTGGTTGTTGAAAGGTCGTTCACAGTTGAGGAAGCGACTGCCTATCATATCCAGATAAACGCCGAAATTGGTAATGGCTGGGCTGGCTTTTCTGGTGACTTGGTTGGTGAAACTGAAATACCCAAGGCCTCAGCAAAAGGGATTAAGGTGCACTTGCTGGCAGATCAGGATTTAGAGGCTGGAACTTGGATTGAACTGTATGGGGAGATGAGGGCGAATCTCTTTTCTCGCACACGGATTCAACGGCAAAAACCGATCGTTGTCGAGCCTCCAAAAGAAAATCCGGCATTGGTTTCCCTCGATCCGACCGAAGTAACCTTGCCCTCAGTTGGCGACCCCCTGCAACTCGATGTTCTGATTGAAAACGCGCATCAGGTTTCGAAGTTTGTATTTAAGCTAGTCTTTAATCCTGATGTTTTGGCCTTTGATGGGATCAAGTTAGGCAATTTTCTGCCGGAGGGGGCGGAAGAATTAGTCTTCCCCGCTATCTTTGAGCCGGGTGTTGTTTCTTTTGGCGCCCAAGTCTCAGATGGTCAGGCGGAGAAGACTGAAGGGAAATTAGCGACTATCACCTTTAAAGTTTTAAGCTGGAGTAAATCAAAAATTGGCTTTTCGCTGGTTGAGCTGAGTGATTCCAATGGCCGGAAGATTCCAGTCCGAAATGGCATAACAGAAGTTGCTCCACCCAATCTGCAGGAGACAATCCAATGGAGATCTCCACTCCGTGTGGAAAGTCAAGACAGTGAACTGAAAAAGCAAGAACTTTGGTTTGGTGTTTCGACTCAGGGAACCAGCGGCTTTGATATCGATCTGGATGAACTGGCACCGCCAACGCCGCATCCACCTGTTAAGCTGTATGCTTACTGGAAAATTGAGGATGAGTTGGTGACCCAATTGGTAGCCGACTATCGCTCTCAGTCTGAGCACTTGGTTTATCAGTTGGAAGTCCGAGCCGACCAGCAGCCCTTTACCCTACACTGGGATGCGAGTCCAGTTCCAGACCGCTTCGCTAGTCTCAAATTGCGTGCAGTCGATCAGGAAATTGAAACTGAGGTTGACATGCGAGCGGTCGACCATGCTACCTTCCCAGCTATCGAAGGTGAATTCTACACCTTTGAGGTTATTGCTTCCCAACGGATCAAACTCCATCTCTTTCCCGGCTGGAATATGATCTCCCTACCCGGCACGTCAGAAGAGGAATTAACCCCTAAGGCCATGACCGATCAGAGTCAAACCGCTATGCATCCGCTTTTTCGCTGGAATCCTGCGGGTCAAGCCTATAAGGAAGTTGAGCAGTTTGGTCTCGGTGAAGGCTACTGGTTCTTAACCCTTAATGAAAAAGGAGAAGAGATAGATCTGCCGGTTACACCTGTTGACAGCTATACAATTGATCTGAGAACGGGATGGAACTTGATTGGCAGTGCCAGCCACGTCTGCGATTTCTCTGATCCGCAAGATGTTCCAAACGGTTCGATTGTGCCCAACTCTTTATTTGAGTGGGAATCCAAGGGCTTCACCTACAATCAGGTTAGCAAAATCGAACCTGGAAAAGGCTACTGGGTCTTGACTTTTGAAGATTGTCGACTTACGGTGGGTGGCAACAAGGTGCCTGCCTCCCCACAGCGGATACAGCACCCTGAAACTCTCATCCCGTTGGTCTTTATATCTGGCGATTTCAGCCAAAAGTTGGAGATCGGTTATGATGTGAATGCCTCCGATGATTTCGAATCCATGGACTGGCCTATGCCACCATTATCACCTGTCAATCCAGATGTGCAAGCCTATTTGGTTGGTGACCTGTTTCCTCTTTGGCGAGACATCAAATCCTTATCTAGAGGCCAACTTAGCTGGAAAATACAGTTCTCGTCTGGAGAAGTTTCCCAACTGACAGTGGATCAAGATCAATTGCCGCAAGGGAAAGAATTGGTGATTTCTGATGGGCAAACAGAGATCATTTTATCGTCCAGTGTTTCCGCACAGCTAAAACCCGGTCGTCAGTTGTTGACAGTTCTCCTTCGCGATCCTATTCCCAACGTCACCCAGTTGCTCCAGAATTACCCTAACCCTTTTAATCCTGAAACGTGGATACCCTTTGAGTTAAGTCAGGGTTCGGAGGTCAGGCTGACCATCTACGATACGTCAGGACGCCTGATCCGGCGAATAGATTTAGGATTTCAGCCAGCTGGTACCTACTTGCAGAGAGACCGAGCTATCTATTGGGATGGTCGGACTCCATCCGGAGAGCAGGTGGCTAGTGGCACCTACTTCTATACCCTGAAGACAGCAGACTACACATCCACGCAGAAAATGATTATCTTGAAGTAGAGGGCAGCTCAGATCCTATACTGATGAGGCTATTTCTGTATTTTACTTAACCGGCTTACGTACAAGAGTATCTGATCTACTTTCATGCTCTGTGAAACCCATATTAGCTTGGGCTAACATGGCGGTACTTGATTGCACCAAAATCGGGTTCTTGGCCAATCCCGACATTTCTGAGGCATAATCCACTCTGAGGCATAGTCTACATCTTGAAGTGAGGCAGAGTTGGTTCTGTGTCAGATGATCGGGAACACATATTTCAAGTTGTTGGCTATGACGATTAAGTTTATGTTGATGAAGCGGTTAGGCATAATCAGAATTGCAGACCTGAAATCTACCTTGTTGTCCTTGTCACTGACCATGCTCACTCTTTTCTCTGCTACTGTGTGGGCAGAATGGTTGGTCGCAGTCACCGCCACAAGTGGGGATTTATCCAACCGGTGTATAATCCGGGTGGCCAATGGTGCCTCTGACAACTTTGATGCCAATATTGATATTGCTGCCCCTCCATCTTTTGGTGATCCTCCTCTGGATGCTTATTTCCCTTATAATGGTCTCCCTGTTGTGATTAATCGGTTGACGACTGATGCGCGAGCGGATGCTGATAATATTGTTTGGATCTATAAATTAAAGTCTACAAATGATGGAATCCTATCGTGGGATGCCGGAAGCCTGCCGGCTAGGGAAAAGCTTAGATTGGTTTTTCCAGATGGCAAAACGGTCGACATGAAATCCCATAATTCAACACCATACAGCGCGACTGGCGGAGAGTATCAAGTATACACCATTCAACAGAGTAGGGACCCCTCACCTGTGACAGCGGAGGTCGAATCGGCATTTGGCCGAAGTCCGACAGAAAGCTTGAAGGTTTCTAACTTGACAAGCGCTTCAGCCACCATATCTTGGGTGACGGATGCACCAGTTGCGGCTACGGTCAATTATGGTTTAACTAAGGCACTGAGCGGAAGCGCAACAGAGAATCGGGCAGCCAGCCGTACACACTGGATTGAAATTACGGGTCTGATGGCGGAAAGAACCTACTTTTTTTCCCTTTTTTCTGCTGGAATGACTGATGACAACAACGGACAATTTTATAGTTTTCAAACTGTCAGGATTAGCGCCGGAACGCCTTATACCCTTTATGATCGGTTGTCTGATTCAACGGGCCAACCGGTTATAGGTGCTATTGTGACGGTAGTTGCTGTCCGAAACGGTGACCGGTCACATCTATTATCAGCACTGACAGACGACAACGGTATCTGGAGCGTTAATCTGGGCAATCTCAAAGATATCGGTACTGGTGCGGTTTTTCAGTATCAGGCTGGTGACCGGATTTCGGTTGAGGCGCAGGCAACCCAAAGCAAAAAATGGGATGGAAATACAGTTGTTAGCGGTATCAGTCCGCAAAAGGCGGGAATAATTTACCTCTCATCCACCATTGACCGTTCAATGAGCTTAGAGCAAAATTCAGTTGATAATTTCATTGATCTGATGTTGGACAGTGTTCAGGGACTGAGTTTTACTTTGAACGGCGCGCTTAGCGGTCAGGCACCCGATTTGCGGTATACACCCGATTTGGGTTTTCAAGGCACGGATAGTTTTGAATTCGAAATTCAGGGAGGTGTTTATGATAGCAAGTTGGTGGTGGTGACTATAAGTGTAGTGGCAGTTAACACGCCGCCGCTAGCCAGTGAGCAGTCGATGACGGTTCGACAGGGGACCACTGGCAATTCGATCAACTTGGTAGCTACGGACGCAGATGGCGATAGCCTGGTCTATAGTCTGATTTCATCACCCTGGTATGGTACACTCTTGGGTACAGTTCCGGACCTGACTTATGTACCGAATGTGCTTGCTCCCAAGTTGGGAACAACGGTTGTCGACGAGTTTTCGTTTAAGGTTAATGATGGTCAGGTCGACAGCAACATAGCCACGGTGATCATCACCATTATCCCTGCCAATCAGGCACCATCCATTAATGAAGATACCATTGCACTGACCACAGTCCAGAGATCCGTTGGCCTCAGCGTTCCTTTTACAGCCGTTGATCCTGAGGGAGAGTTGTTAACTTACCAGATCGTCTCCCAGCCAATAAACGGTTGGTCAGAAGTAGATAGTTCGACTGTCACCTATACTCCTAACCCCCAGTTTATTGGTGATGACAGTTTCAAATTTAGAGCTAGTGATGGTCAGGCTTACAGCAACATTGTCACTGTCAATATCCAGGTGGTGAAGGTTAGGGAAGAGAGCGTGACACCTCTACTAGGTGGAACCGTACAACTGAGCGTAGCGGGCGGCTTAATATCCATTGAAGTGCCACCCGATTCTGTCCCATCTATGGCCAAAATGTTGGTGAGCATTGTTGAGAAAGCGGACCTGTCAGCGCAAGTTCGGACGAGGGCTCTTGGTCCAGTCATAAGTATTGAGATGCGAACTGCCGACGACAGGCTGAAGACGGACTTTCACAGCCATCCACTTTCTATCCGTCTTCCTATCGATTCGCAGGCGATGACTCCCCCCAACACGGTGGCACTCTCTTCTGCTAATGGTGGAATAGAACTTCTTCCTACCACTGTTACAGACGACTTTCTTACAGCCCAATTATTCCATCTTAGCTATGTCTTTGTGGTTGCCAATACGCCGCCGGTAGTCCGGCAGCAGTTGATAACGGTTCAAGAGGACACCAGCCAGACGGTGATCTTGACTGCCGATGATGCGGAGAACGATTTGTTGACCTACAGCCTGCTATCGTTACCGAGCAAAGGGTCTTTATCCGGTGGTGGTTCCAGCTATATCTATCTGCCGACTGCGGATGTCAACGGTCTGGACAGTTTTACCTTTACTGCCAGTGACGGGGCTGCTACTGGTTCAGCGGCGGTGGTGACGGTCAGTATTAACTCGGTTAATGATGCGCCGGTGGCGGTTGGTAGCACAGTTAGTACCGATGAGGATGTGCCGGTAGGTATTGTCTTGCAGGGAACGGATGTGGATGGCGATTTGTTGACTTACCACCTCACCATCCAACCAGAACAGGGCATCTTGTCAGGCAGTGATGCCAACTGGACCTATAGGCCCAAGACTAGCTTTCATGGTAGCGACAGTTTCAGCTTCAATGTCAGTGATGGGATTTTGACTGACACGGGCACCATCAACATTTCCGTTTCCCGCGTCAACAATCCACCGGTTTTGGCGGCTATCCAGACACAGACAACGGCAGAAGATGTTGATCATATGATTACACTTTCGGCCACCGATGTGGATGGCGACCCATTGGTTTTTACCGCCGAAAGTGCTGCTCCTGAACTGGTCAATCCGGTTTTAGAGGGAGCAAACTTGACTTTGGAGGTGCAGGAAGACAAATATGGGGAAACACGAATTGGCGTTACTGTCCAGGATGGGCATGGTGGTATAGCCGAGACGACTTTCAGTTTGATGGTTAAGGCGGCAAATGACGCGCCGGTGGCGGTTGATGGCGCAGTTAGCACCGATGAGGATGTGCCGGTAGGTATTATCTTGCAGGGAACGGACGTGGATGGCGATTTGTTGACTTACCATCTCCTCCCCCAGTCCGGGCCGACCCACGGAACACTATCCAGCTTGGTTGGTTCACAAGTTACCTATAGGCCGGATGCGGACTACAATGGTACTGACAGTTTTCAGTTTATGGCCAGCGATGGTGCCCTCGACAGTGTATTTGGGACTGTTACCGTTGATATTCTCGCTGTCAACGATCCACCGGTGGCTGACAGCCAATTTGGTTTGACCCTGGCCTCGACGGATGACAAAGTTGAAGTTGTCCTGACCGGCGGGGATGTCGATGGCGACCCCCTGGTTTTTGAAATTGTTGACTCACCGGTGTTTGGTCGGTTGTCGGGCACATTGCCGAAATTAGTTTATCTGCCGAACAGTAACTTCGGTGATATGGACATTTTCAGCTTTCGGGTTAATGACGGAACTGTTGATGGTCAGACAGCTACTGTCAGAATCACTCGTCTGCTAGTGCCGTTCCATCTCAGAATTCGGCAGGGTATTGGCCTGATTCACATACCACTGGATGTGGTTTTGGTCAATGATCAGCCGCAGCCCATTAAAACAATTGGTGATTTCTACCAAGTATTAGGTCAGGAGCAGGTCAGTTTTATCCTGACCTATGATCCGGAATCCAATCATTGGTATAGTTACTTTGGTGATGCTAGCCGCGGTAGTATGGCTGATCGTCAAATCGAACCCGATCTCGGCTTGATTACAGTGATGAAACAGGGAGTTTGGTTGAAGTTGGAGGGGAAGAGGCTGGACACTGGTGGCAGGAGTGTTCTGAGTATCAGACCGGGATTGAATGTAATCGGTATGCCGCTGATGAGTTACAACATGGTGCGGGTCAGCGACTTGTTGCGCTTGGAGGGGTTAAGAGAAAATGCAACTTCCATAATTGTTGCTGATGGGGATATGTTCAAAGTAGTATCCCGTCCCGGAGATGATGGTGACTTTCGTCTGGCCGGCGGGCAGGCGTTCATTATCAATGTCAGACAGAAGGCGGAGGTGCCGATCATGGGTACAACATGGCGTGCTTTCTGGAAATGAAATTGCGCTGTCTAGAGACTGTATGTTATGCTGCTCTCTGTTAGAAATTCGGTCATAAACGTTTAGTCCATTGAAATCCAAATGTTAGGAGAAGAGATGGTATCTCAATGGAAGTTTAGGTTCTTTTCTGCTTTAGTTTTGTCAATCACTGTTGCCGTATAAACAGGGGATTTGGCCGAAGTCGGTGGCACCATCAAACAGAACACGGTCTGGTTACTGGCCAATAGTCCCTATCATGTTACACAGGATATGGTGATCAATTCAGATGTTACCTTGAACATTGAAGCCGGTGTGGTGGTGAATTTGGATAACGGTGTTCGCATTGACGTTAACGGAACTTTAATTGCTCGCGGCACAGCAAACCAAAAAATCGTCTTTCAACCAACAAATGGCACCACACTCGGAAGTTGGGATACGATCTCCTTTAGCGATTCCAGCGTTGATGCCAACTGGATGGTTGGCGGTGTTCCGATTTATGCGGCTGTTCCCTTGTCCTTGACTCAGGGATATAACGCCGTGGGTATACCACATCCTCCAGGGTTGACGGCCAGGATGGCTTTGCCGCAGATCACCGGCGGACAAATTATCACCCAGTGGAATGCAGGGAGTTAGATGTGGCGTTCGGTTTTCAAAAACGTGGTAGGCGATGTCCTGGGTAACGATTTTGAATTTGAGGCCGATCAGGGATATTTCATCTCGGTCAATCAGAATTCGACCTGGGTGCCGACCATTGTCTTGGCCGCACCGAAAAAAACAGTTTCCCTGCCACCCGTCTTAGCCATGACCGATGTCACCAGCCTGTTAGCCTTCTCGGCAGGCAGTTTATCCAGTGCGTCGGCCGCCTTTGCTTTCCGGTCAGACGGTATCGGACAGGGATATGTCGAATATGGTACTGATTTGAATCTGGCGGATCGGCAAGTGGTGGCAACCGAGAATCCGTCTCAAACCCATTTGCTGCGACTGAAAAGGCTCACACCCAATACCAAGTATTATGCCAGGATCAAGGTGATTGGGTTGGATAAGAAACTGGTGACTTCCCCAATAATTGATTTTCGGACGACGTTGCCTGGTACGGGTCAACCGCGAGTGGTCTACGGACAAATTCTTGATATTGACGGACGTCCGAAAGGAAGGGAATTAGTTATGGTTGAGGTTGATCAAGCCTTGCCGATGCTGGCCATCTCCGACCAAGACGGGAATTGGCATCTTGATCTAGGCAACCTGAAGGATGCGCAGGGCCAAGCCTTTAAATCCCAGTCTCAACAAGCGGTCAAGGTTACCATTCTAGGTGATAACAACCCATCTTTGGTTAATAGACTGTCGACGGCGGCCATTCAGAACGTAGGGCAGATTCGGTTCAGCCAGGATATTGTCGGGCAGGTCAAGCAATAGTGCCACTAGCCTCTGGACTGGGTCAAAACTATCCCAACCCCTTTAACCCGGAAACATGGATACCTTATCAAATTCGGGAGGAAGCGGAGGTTGGGATTGCCATTTACAATGCCAGAGGAGATTTGATCCGGAACTTCAATTTGGGGCTGAAACCTGTTGGATACTATACCACTTCGGATAAGGCCGTCTATTGGGATGGCAGGAATAACGGTGGTGAAGACGTTGCCAGTGGAATATATTTCTACCGTCTGATAGCCGGCAGCCAAACAGAAATCAAAAAGATGATTATCATCCGCTGAATGCTGTGATTGGAGAATATATCATGACAAACAATTCAAAATGGTGTCCGGTCGCAATTTTTCAGCTACTGATCTGTGGTATGGTATTTGAGGTTTCAGCCATCACTGTCAGTCACCTGAAGACGTCTAATGTCTCCGCTACTTCTGTTGTCATTTCCTGGGTCACTGACCAGAAGCCCGAATCAGTCGTTAATTATGGGCTGACCAAGGCTCTGGGTCAAACGGCACATGACAGCAGAAAAGCATTTACCCACTGGGTTGAAATTACCGGATTAACGGAAGATACAGATTATTATTTTGAAGTGATTTCCGGTACCACAACCGATAACAATGATGGTATTATACCTTTCGTAGTGCTTAGTTCGGAATTGGCGTTCCTTATATCCTCTATGGACAGTTAACTGATGGTGAATCGGCTAGTGCTGTTGCCGGAGCCATCGCCGAAGTCTCATTGTCGCGATCCCAAAGCGTGTCCAGCCACTTGACGGTTCTGACAGATGAAAACGGATTTTGGTATGTTAACCTAGGTAACCTCAAAGATGCATGGACCGGTAGTATCTTCAGCTACACTGGCGGTGACCAGGTTCGAGTGGCTGTCCAAGCGTCAATCTTTCAAAGGTGGGAGGCGGAGGTGTCGCTGGGTGATTCAAGCCCGCAAAAAGTCGTTGTCTCACCAACTTCATCGGTACAAATTGAGGCGGTTGAAATCTCGGTTCACGCGGGCTGGAACATGATATCTTTGCCTGGTTATCCTTTAGACACGGATCCTGGCGCTTTGAAGGGGCAGGATTCGGCACTGATTCTTCCTCTTTACCGGTGGGATCCGGCACAGTTTACCTACAAATCGGTAGCAGAGTTGAAATTCGGAGAAGGTTACTGGGCGCTATGCTTGAGTCCTGAAGGCGAGAAATTGGAATTGGTGGTGGTTCCAACGGCAAAGTATCAAGCCTCGTTGAAGCCTGGTTGGAATATGATTGGCGGTGTCAATCAATCGGCCGATTTTTCCAGTCCAGCCAATGAACCGGAGGGTTCGATTGTGCCAAATACGCTCTACCGCTGGCAGGGAGACCGTTTCACTTACATGCCGGCTCAAAGTATAGAACCGGGTCAAGGCTACTGGGTCCTAACGCTAACGCCTTGTCTTTTGACTATTGATGCCGCTGCTTTGGCGGCTCCGATGGCCGGGGTAAAGCCGGTTAGCTGGCAACTGCCCATGGGGGTCAAAACTGAGCAACAGGAAAAGACAGTGTGGCTGAGTTTTGATTCGAGGGCCAGTGAAGGGTTTGATGATCTGGATCGGTTCATTCCACCGGCTTCACCCACAGAGTCAGGGCTGGAAGCTTATTTGGTCGGTGGTCAGTACCGACTCAGAAGGGATGTTCAACCGATGTCGGCTCAAACGTTCAGTTGGCGGATACGGTTATCCTCACCGGAACCGGTACAATTGACGATTGATAGCCAAGAGATACTAACTGGACAAGCGTTGGTCGTCAGCGACGGGCAAATGGAAACTGTGCTGTCAGTAGGCATGGAGATGCGACTGGCTAGTGGTGAGCGAGAATTAACAGTAACACTTCGCCCTTTATCCAAAGTAACGCAACTGCTACAGAACTACCCCAACCCGTTCAATCCAGAAACATGGATCCCCTTTGAACTGAATCAGGATTCTGATGTCAGTCTGACTATCTATGACACGGCTGGACGTCAGATACAACGGATGGATTTAGGATTTCAGCTAGCTGGCACCTACCTGCAGAGAGACCATGCCATCTACTGGGATGGTCGCAATCAGTCGGGTGAAATGGTATCTAGTGGGGTATACTTCTATACTGTCTACTTTGGAGACAACAGTCTCGGGAAGTCGATGACGGAAACGAAGCTGATGCTAATGTTGAAGTGAAATTCGTTTTCTGT
>JYMV01010723.1_pt2 | contig 11611 bp, 12 predicted proteins | sample 338911 | NCBI WGS metagenome assembly JYMV01 (sample SAMN03354496, study PRJNA234377) | hydrothermal vent metagenome | biome: Deep sea; feature: Hydrothermal plumes at the Eastern Lau Spreading Center, Western Pacific Ocean; material: Seawater | place: Tonga | collected 2009 | depth 2000 m m
GGTAGGATTTCTCTTTTAGGGGCGGATCTTCTTCTCATAGTGTTTCTCTTATTTTAAATTGTTGTTATTTCTTAGGCTTCTTAGTACCATACTTAGAACGACCTTGCATTCTACCATCAACACCAACCGTGTCTAACGCACCACGAACTGTGTGGTAACGAACACCGGGTAAATCCTTAACACGACCACCACGAATCAAAATGACCGAGTGCTCTTGTAGATTGTGGCCTTCACCACCAATGTAGGTAGTTACTTCAGCTGCGTTGGTTAGTCTGACACGAGCAACTTTACGCAATGCCGAGTTAGGCTTTTTAGGTGTGGTTGTATATACACGAGTACAAACACCACGTTTTTGTGGGCAGCTGTCTAGTGCTGGCACACCACTTTTAACAACCTTTTTCTTGCGTGGATTACGTACTAATTGGTTAACTGTTGACATAAATACAATTTCTCCGAAATGCTTTTAAATTATTTAAAGTTTAATCACCCACTGTTTTTTCGGGGGGCAATAAAGAGACAAATTATACTGTGTAAGGCGCGCCTCTGTCAACAAGATTTAGACTTTTTTTAACAGGGTTTCAAGCAAAAAACTACTGGCACGATTTAACATCTCAAAGACATCGTCGAAGCGTCCTTCAAAATAAGGGTCGGGTACGCTTTTTCCATTATGTTTAGGGATATTATCTAACATCAGAGAAAGCTTATGCTGATGCTCCTCTGGGCAAATAAACTGAAGATCAACCAAGTTTGATGCATCCATGGCAAAAATATAATCGTAATGATAAAAATCAGACTCGTGCACCTGCCGCCCACGTTGGTCAGACAAATCTACGCCAAACTTACACGCTGATAATTGCGAACGAGAATCTGGCTGCTCGTTAATATGATAGGCGTGTGTGCCGGCAGAATCAATTTCGAATAAATCCTTAACACCATGTTTTTCTACTTGTGATTTAAAAGCACCTTCGGCTGTTGGTGAGCGGCAAATATTACCCATACACACAAATAAAATTTTGATTTTTTCTTTGCCCATTGACTATAGTTATCGATAAAATCTATTATTATATCAATTATACTGGAGACACATGCTGAACTCACTCTTACAATCTGCCAAAGATGTCATTCTTACTGAAGCGCAAGCTGTTACCCAATTAGCCGATAAACTTGATCAAAGTTTTGTTGATGCATGTCAATTGATTCAAAACTGTACAGGTAAAGTGATTTTAATTGGTATGGGTAAATCTGGCCATATTGGTAACAAAATTGCAGCAACATTTGCCTCAACGGGTACACCAGCTTTTGCCGTACATCCAGGTGAAGCCGGTCATGGTGACTTAGGCATGATCACTGAAGGTGATGTGGTGATTTGTATCTCATACTCTGGCGAATCAGATGAGATCATGACTTTAATGCCAGTGTTTAAACGGTTGTGTGTGCCAATTATTAGTATGACGCGCAGTAAAGATTCTTCTATCGGTCATAGTAGCGATGTGCATTTGGATGTTAGTGTCAAAAAAGAAGCTTGCCCCCATAATTTAGCACCAACTTCGTCCACCACAGTAGCATTGGCCATGGGTGATGCTTTGGCTATTAGCATTCTAACCAATAAAGGTTTTAGCCCCGATGATTTTGCTCGCTCTCACCCATCTGGCGCACTCGGTAGACGTCTATTAACTTTTGTTAAAAACATTATGAAAACTGGTGAAGATATCCCAGACGTTAGTGCTGATACCAAACTGCTAGATGCGCTTTTAGTCATGAGCCAAAAAGCCTTAGGCATGGTACTTATTACTAAAGACGGCACACTACAAGGGATCTTCACTGATGGTGACTTGAGACGTGTATTAGAGACTCATAGCGATATTCACACACTCATGATTGGTGATGTGATGACCACTAATTGTAAGTCAATCTTAGCAGATAAGCCAGCTGTGGTTGCTGTGCAAATCATGGATGAATTCAATCTGAATTCTTTACCTGTGGTGAATAACGATGATCAGGTGGTTGGTGCGATAAACACCCACACTCTAATGCAAGCAAAAATCATCTAAGTTACTTCACTTTAAAAAAACTTATAGTTTTCTTTATCACTATTTTTGACGTTTAATCAAGATAGTCATCGCAGCAATCTGAGTAATAACCAAGAATACTGCCGGTATCGCAAATCCTGGTTTAATCCAAATGGTTTGTGAAAGACTAAGAAGTCCAGCTAAATTTAATACAATTGCGACTACACCCAGCCAGAATCCTTTGCCCGTAGAAAATACAGCGAAGATGGCAGAAATAAGCATTGTCCAAACACCAAATATAGGCTTGTAAATTGACAAGATGGCAAATGTCAGCGCAATAAGTCCTGATACTATGTTCATTTACAATACGCAGACAGAAGGTGAAAAGTTTACCAAGATAGATTATTTAGCATTACTTCTTAACCATGCCACCAATAGTTTAATTTGTAGTGGTGTGAGTCTATCCTTATGCGCCGGCATCACGCCTTGTCTACCTGAGCGAATAGATTCCTTGATTGTAGCCAAATCACCACCATAAATCCAAGCGCTATCGCCCAAGTTGGGCGCACCAAAATAATGATTTCCTTGCATATTTATACCATGACAACCGAGACAAACCTGCTTATATTTTGCTTCACCTGCAGCATGCTTTTCTTTATTGTAGGTATTGTCCGCTATACTCTTTACATAATTAGCAACATTAGTCACACCTTCTTCTTTAAGCATCGCACCCCAAGCTGGCATAATTGCCCTTCTCCCTTGTGTAATCGTATGTGTAATTTGCTCTGCTGAACCGCCCCAATTCCAAGCTTGGTCAGTTAAGTTTGGAAAGTATTTTTGACCTTTGCCATCCTTAGCATGGCAAGACTGACAGTAAATCTCAAAAGTGTTGCCAGCAATACGCATCGCATTATCATTAAGTTGCAAGTCTTCTATATTGGTCGCTTCTAAGGTGGTGATTTTTCGGTAATAATCATCATCAATGTTGGCTTTATTTTTAGTATATTGATTGTCAAGTGATGCGTTAAGCAATCCTTTATAGTTACCAAAACTTGGAAAGAAAAGCATATATATAACCGCAAAAACACTTGCGGCAATGCCTGACCAGAACCACCATTTTGGTACTAGTGCACCACCTTCAATCAAGTTACCATCCCAAACAACCTCACCTTCATGGTCATCTTGAGAGGAGCAGACACCAACACCTACTGATAATAAATAAATAAGTCCTGCAATTATCAATACAACGACAACAACCTGCCAAATAAATGGTAAATTACCCATGCTTTTCTCCTGAGTTTTTCACAATTTCTCCCTCATCATTTAAAGGAATATTCATGCAATAATCCTGCGTCTCCTTGCTTTGCTTCATTGACATCCACATAATCAATGCAACCAATGTTCCTGTTGCCACAATATCTCCAATCAAAACAAATTGCCACATATTCATAATTATCTAAATGTTCCCAATGTTTGTAAATAAGCAATGATTGCTTGCATTTCTGTCTTGCCCTCAATCATTCTCTCTGCATTCTTAACTTCATCGTCTGTGTAAGGATGCCCCATTGACTGTAAAAGCGTCATTTTGGCAATGACTGTATCCTTCTTTACCTTGTTCTTAGCCAGCCAAGGGTACGCAGGCATAATTGATGGTGGTACAACTGCTCTTGGATTAATTAAATGTAATTCATGCCACTTATCACTGTACTTACCACCCAACCTTGCAAGGTCAGGGCCTGTGCGTTTTGAGCCCCATAAGAATGGACGGTCGTAGATATGCTCACCTGCTTTCGATCTTGGGCCGTAACGCATCACTTCCGCTACCAAAGGTCTAACCTGCTGTGAATGACAACCAACACAACCTTCACGGATATAGATGTCTCTGCCCGTCAGTTGCAATGCCGTATAAGGTTTAACGTTTTCAGTACCTTTATGCAATGATTCATCAAAGAGATTTGGCACAATTTGCACGAAACCACCAATCGAGACCACAATCAAAATACCAAAGATTAATAATGCTGAATTACTTTCAATGGTTTTATGTAGTTTTAACATTTTAAATCTCCTAAATTTCGTTTCCTGGATTAACTTTTGGTATCTTCACCAATACTGGTAATGACTGTCGGTTTGCACGATAGGTCTTAAATAAGTTATAAGACATTAATACTGCACCACTCAAGAAGAGCAATCCACCTACTAAACGAATCCAATGATAAGGAATGGTGGTAAGCATAATATCCACAAAGCTGTAATTAAGTTGACCATAATCATCGATTGATAAGTTCATAATACCTTGTGCCACACCTGCGCCCCATAACGCTACAATATAGAGCAACACGCCCATTAGTGCTATCCAAAAATGTATATTTGCCAGTTTCTTACTATACAACTCAGAAGTACCCAACAATTTAGGCACTAAATAATACATCGTGCCAAAAGTAACGAAAGCGTTCCAGCCAAGTGCACCTGAGTGCACATGCCCTATTGTCCAGTCGGTGTAGTGACTAACGACATTCACGGATTTGATTGCCATCATCGGGCCTTCAAAAGTTGCTAAGCCATAAAAAATCATAGATACAATAACAAACTTCATGCCTGGATCAGTACGCAATTTATCCCACGCACCACTCATGGTCATTACTGCATTTATCATCGTCGCCCAAGAAGGCATTATCAGAATAACGCTCATCACCATTGCTGTGGTCATTAGCCACTCAGGAATAGAAGTAAAATGCAGGTGATGTGGTCCTACCCAAATATAGGTATAAATAAACGCCCAAAAAGCAATCACTGAAAGCTTGTAACTCCAAATAGGCTTATCCGCTTGTTTTGGCAACGTGTAATAGAACATGCCCAAGAAGCCAGCTGTCAAGAAGAAGCCAACGGCATTATGCCCATACCACCATTGTACAATTGCATCTTGTGCGCCTTCATAGATGGGGTATGCCTGCAGCCAACTATAAGGTATGGCTAAATTATTAACAATGTGCAACATTGCTACAACAATAATTAACGCGCCATAAAACCAGTTAGACACATAAATAGGGCGAATCTTACGAGTAGCAAGTGTGCCAAAAAACACAACAGCAAATGACATCCAGACAATAGCCACTGCAATATCAATCGGCCATTCGAATTCTGCATATTCCTTGCTACTAGTGTAGCCTAATAACAAACTGCCCACACCTACTGCCACACAAATTTGCCAACCAATTGCCGTAATCCATGCAAGTTTTGGGGAGAACAAACGCACGTGACAAGTGCGTTGCACACTGTAGAATGCTGTGGCAATCAACGCCGACCCGCCAAAACCAAAGACAACTGCATTGGTGTGGAATGGGCGCAAACGACCAAAGGTGATTTCTGGAATATCAAAGTTGAGCCATGGCATCACCAACTCAGCTGCCAAATAAACACCCGCACTCATGCCGATAACTGCCCAAATCATAGTGCAGAATATCAAGAAAACTGTTGCAGAATCCGTGTAGTAAGAGTTGCTGTTGTTATTCATAAAACTATACCCCTAAGTTGGGGCCAATACCATTGACCCAAGAAATGATACTAATGCCTAACAAAGATACCCCCGCTGTTGATATGAAACCAAACAGTGCACAGCCCATAAAAATACCTTTATCGTAGTCTGTCTTTAATAGAACAGGAATAGAGGCAAATAATAAATATGCACTTAGTGCAAAAATTGGCGAAAGAATAATAACGTGGAATAAAATAGAAGGGTATAAATGTGCAATACCTGCCAACATAATCGGGGTCGTGGTTACCGTAGTAACTGCAAAAGCGTCTCTAAGAGTTGCATTTGGCGCATAAACACTTGACATCCACTTAATCACAAATACCATCATCAAGTAGCCTATTATCAATGCCAGTCCATAGAAAATAGAAATTGCCACTGATTCTACTAATGACAAACGGATTGGATCTTCAAAGTTCATTGACCAACCCGTATAGTAAGTACCAAAAAAAGCACTTATAGGTGGGATTAGCATCAGCCAGAAGGAAATACCAAAAAATAATTCAGCAGATGAGTAGTTGGATTTTGCGAATTTATTAATAAATGCTTTGACCATAGCAACCTCATTCCATACATTATTCAATGCATATTATTGTACATCAAACTATGTATAGGATACGGCTGTTAAGTGGTAACAAGGTGGTGTTTAAGAAATTAGTCTCTCAATGCCCCACCAAAACCCAACAAGTGCGATGAGAATTGATATTGGTATCACTGTCAGTTGTCGGTAGTTGAGTTTTAATGCGCGCAACCCCAACAAGGTTAAAACTACAAATAATACAATTACAACTTGGGCTAATTCCACACCAATATTAAAGCCAATCAACGTGGTTAAAAAGGAATCTGGTGCCATCTCAAATTCTTTAAGCATGGATGCAAAACCCAAGCCGTGAATCAAACCAAATAAAAATACAATAATACTTTTACGTTTGATGGATTGACGGGTCATTAAGTTCTCAATCGCCACATAGACAATAGAAAAAGCAATTAGTGGTTCAACAATACGTGCTGAGACTTCTAATACGTCAACCATCGCCAAGCCTAATGTTAGAGTATGTGCCAATGTAAAAGTGGTGACCAATAACAATAATTTACGCCATAACAATGATGAAAGTGCCATGCCGACAATAAACAAAATATGATCCCACCCCAAAGGAATCACATGATCAAAACCAATACTGGTAAATTGATATAAACGCTGTGTTGTGCTTAGTGGTGCCGGATGATTAATATCAATCACGCCACTGGGCTTTCCATCACGTAACCATTGCCACTGACTCCAATTGTACTCATCCTTTTTATACACTTGGTAGCGCAATGCACTATCGCCGTAGACTTTACCATAGCGCCAAACCAATGTTTTTGGCCATTCGCTAAGTTTTACTTGATAAGTAAGAATGGTTTTCCTAGGTCGTTTTTTATAACCAATAATGTCAATTTTTGCATGACTTAACGTCAGTACTTGAGTCTGTCCATTAACATTCAACTGAAGGCCGTTTAAAAATTGCGACTCAAAGCCTTGAAAGCGTTCACGTAGACGGTTTGACTCAAGCGCTCTTAGCTCATCATAGCGTGCTGAGTTTGGCGCATCAGTAGTTTTTTTGTATTGAGTGCCAATACCTGTCATTGCCGCTTCAAGACTTAGATCAATCTCAACTTCAAGCGTTTTATCTCCAAAAATTGATATTTCTACCAATGCAGGCTTGACCACATCTGCTTTTACAAATGTACTAAGTAATATTAATAAAGTTAAAAATAATTTCATAATAAAAAACCCCGGCTAGCGGGGTTTTATTATATTACTAATAATGACTTAAATTAAATCACCGTCGTAATTTTCAATGCCTGGATTATTCTTCACACCCTTCACGGTTGGATGATTAATCTTCTTAAGATCAAGATGTTTTTGTTTACGTAAGTAATCTGCAGCCACATCCCACATCAAACGACCATTACCAATACTACCTACTTGTGCCCAACCAGCGACTTTGTAAGACTTGTTCGGATCAAGCGGGGTGCCTTCATCATCTTTTATATCGCTAATACGCTCGCCCAATCCTGCCGCAGGGTCAATGGTATAATCTAAGCCACCCATACGCACCATATCACCACCTGATTGTAAGTAAGGATCTTGTACAAAAAGATTTTCAGCAATCGCCTCAAGCACCTCTTTAAGTTGCGCACCTTTCATTTCAGATACATAAGTTTCACCATACGTCATTGAAGTATTAGTCATCAGATCTTCCATAGTAACTTCTCCGCCTGCCAGTACTGAAGTACCCCAGCGTACACCAGCAGACATTGCAAAGTCTGCATCATGCTCTTCTCGTAGCGAGTTGACCAGTACCTGATCCCAAGTACCCATGAAGTTACCACGACGATACAACGTTTGCTCAGTAGTGCAAAGTTTTTCAGTAAGGATTGCATCATAAGTTTTGCCGACACGATCTGGATTATTACTCATGGCGGAACTACGTGCTTCTACTACATTTGTATCGTATTTAGTATTGCGCATCTTATTAATGAACGACGTCATTTCAGCATCTGGCTTAATTAAATTGGTAATAATTGGCAACATTTTATAGTTGTAACCCACCATCTTATGACCCTTGATTTCCAAGTCCATTACGCCAATATATTTGCCCGAACAACCGGCATTAGTAACGACTGTCATGCCGCCTGCATTCTTTACTTCAACTGGCTTTGGCATGCCATCATGTGTGTGACCACCAAAGATTGCATCAATACCAACAATACGTGAAGCCATCTTAATATCCACATCCATACCATTATGAGAAACCAAAATAACCGCATCTGGTTTTTCATTTGCACGAATATCTGCTACTAACTCGCTCATTTCATCTTCACGCAAACCAAACGACCAGTCTGGGAAGAAATATTTTTGCGGGTTTGCATTTGATGTTCTCGGGAAAGCTTGGCCAATCACTGCAATACGATGTCCGCCCACATTCTTAATCACATAAGGTTTAAATGCTAATGCTTCATCCTCATCATAAAGCCCATTACCATCGTATTTTTCTGTCATGGTAAAGTATTTATCTCCCATCAGGGCGTCTTCCATAATGCGAACATTTTGACCAAGAAAATCACCTTTAAAAAAACCAATATTTTTCAAAACTTCTTCTTCTTTATAAGTGAATTCCCAATGCCCTACCATCACATCAACACCAAGAATGTTACAAGCTTCAACCATATCAGCGCCGCGTGTCCATAGCGAAGTACCTGAACCTTGCCAAGTATCACCACCATCAACTGTTAATGTATTTTGTATGCCGCCAGCACTATCACGCAATGAGTCTAAAACTGTTTTAACTTGAGCATAGCCACCTGTCTTTCCATATTTTTCAGCTAGATCTTCAAAGTTGTTATAGGTAAATGCGTAAGCTTCAGGAGAGCCAGGCTTTACACCAATTTCTTTAAGTAAATTATTACCAACAACATGCGGAAGCTTGCCAAAAGTAGGGCCAAAACCTAGATTAACATTAGGTTCTCGAAAATAATTAGGTAGTAAATTACCATGTACATCTGTAACATGCAAAATACGTGCATTGCCAGTTTTTGGCACCTCATATAGATTTTCTTGGCTAGACAAACTGGTTTTACCTGCATAACCATTGCTAATCAAACCTGCTGCAGAACCTGCACTTAATACCTTGATAAAATCTCTACGTGTTAAAGCCATTATTTATACCTTATTAATGAATAATAAAGCCATGATACCTACAGCCTATGCCATTTTGTAAAACAATTCGTCTATCACAACAAACCTCTATAATACTTACATGAATTTAAATGAACTACTCATTAACATTGTTGACACACAAATTGATGTCGACACTCAAGGTCTGTGTTTAAATTCGGCCAATATACAAACCGGCGATGTATTTGTTGCTTTGCAAGGGCAGTCCACTCATGGTATTGATTATATTGATCAAGCCATTGAAAACGGCTGTGTTGCTGTATTGGTCGATTCACAAGATTTTAATTGTAGCGTGCCAAGCATACGTATTGAAAATCTCATGCAACATTTACCAGTGCTAGCCAGTACTTATTACTCTGAAGCGGTGCAAGTAGAGGTGATCGGTGTCACCGGTACCAATGGTAAGACTTCTGTGAGTTACTTTATTTCACAATTGTTAAAGCAACTCGGGGTAAAAAATGGTCTAATTGGTACATTGGGTGTCACCCACAGCACTGCAGTCTCTAATAACACCACACCTGATATTTTGACACTTTATAAAATACTTCACCAATATCATCTTGACGGCATTCACATTGCAGTATTGGAAGTTTCTTCCCATGGCTTAGATCAAAACCGAGTGGCAGGCATTAACTTTAAACAGGCTGTTTTTACCAATCTAACGCAAGATCACTTAGATTACCACCAAAATTTGGATAAATATAAAGATGCAAAACTTAAATTATTCACACTCAATTCACTAAAAAGTGTGGTGATTAATCATGACGATATTCAACATGAAGATTTTTTAGCTGTTTCTAAACACGCCACACAAACTACCTACGGCTTAAATGACTTTGGAAAAATAAATGCCACAGCCGAAGGGTTTTTATGTCAACTTGATGGCTTTGTATTTGAGTCTCCTTTGTTAGGAAAATTTAACTTATCCAATATTCTAGCTGCACTAAACAGTGTTGAGCAGCTTGGCTTTGAACGCTCAAGCATTATTCCACTATTACATCATTTGTTTCCGCCAACGGGTCGGATGCATCGCATTAAAAATACCTTGGCTTGGGTTGATTACGCCCACACTCCAGATGCCATCGAAAATGCCATTAATACTTTGCAAAGCCACTATCCAGATCACCAGGTACGTCTTGTCTTTGGCTGTGGTGGTAACCGCGATCAAGATAAACGCGCTAAAATGGGTAAGATCGCAAGCGATTTGGCCAGTACCATCGTACTCACTAACGACAATCCACGAGGTGAAGATCCACAAGCAATTATTGATGATATCCTTAGTGGTATTGATGACAGTTTTGAACTAGACATCACCCTTGACAGGCAATTAGCCATCGAAACCGCTATCACCACTTTAAATGAAAATGAGTGCCTACTCATTGCCGGTAAAGGACATGAATCCACCCAAGAGTTTAAAAATAAGACGCTAATCTTAAGTGATATAGAAATTGCGCAAAATGCTGTCATCTAACACACATACCATTGCTTCAGTATTAGGGGTTGATACTGTCAACCGTGTTGAATTTACAGGTCTGTGCACTGACACACGACAACGTATGGATGGCGCTTTATTTGTTGCACTTATTGGTGATAACTTTGATGCGCATAATTACCTCGACGAGGCTGAAAAAATGGGAGCAGCAGCCGTTATTATCAGCAGACCTGTGTCCACCAATCTGCCTACATTATTGGTGGATGATACTCAAACCGCACTGGCTGATATTGCACATTGGCATCTAAATAACATTAAGCCAACCGTTGTAGCTATTACCGGCAGTAACGGCAAAACCACCACTAAGAATATGCTGGCCAACATATTAAATTTAAAAGCACCAACACTCGCAACCAAGGGTAATCTTAACAACCACCTTGGGGTGCCGATGACTTTATTAACATTGGAACAAAAACACCAATATGCCGTGGTTGAAATGGGTGCCAATCATCTAGGTGAAATTGCTTATTTACATAGAATTGTGCAGCCTAATATTGCAGTGGTCACCAACACCTTAGACGCACACATCGGTGAATTTGGTGGCTTTGATAACTTGGTTAAGGCTAAAGGTGAGATCTATGGAAATGATAGCCAAAACATCGTTAATACCGATACCGCCTTTGCAGGCGATCTCAGTTTTGGCGAAGGGGGTGATGTTTTTGCCAGCCATATTAATAACAACGGTTTCGATCTAAATATTGTCGATAAAAAAATAACGGTTATCCTACAGCTGATTGGTCGACATAATATCGATAATGCCTTAGCAGCAAGTGCTTGTGCACATGCATTAGGTGTTGATATTAACACCATCAAACAAGGTTTGGAAAACACCCTAGCTGAAAAAGGCCGACTCAATGTTA
>JYMV01015099.1_pt1 | contig 11610 bp, 8 predicted proteins | sample 338911 | NCBI WGS metagenome assembly JYMV01 (sample SAMN03354496, study PRJNA234377) | hydrothermal vent metagenome | biome: Deep sea; feature: Hydrothermal plumes at the Eastern Lau Spreading Center, Western Pacific Ocean; material: Seawater | place: Tonga | collected 2009 | depth 2000 m m
ATTTCATCCTCCGGTGCCCGCTTCATATAAAACGCCTTGATCGCTGATGGAAATCGATGAATGATAACGGGACGGTCAAACTGATCAGAAATAATAGTCTCATGTCCGCCGCCGAAATCATCTCCCCACTCGAATTCTTCACCGTTTTTGTACAGAATCTCCACCGCTTCCGTGTATGTGATCCGCGGGAAAGGACTCTTGACTTGTTTCAGATTAGACGTGTCCCGCTCCAGAATTTCCAGAAGATCACCAGATCTGTCCAATATACGTTCAACCACTGATATCAGCAGACCTTCTGCCCAAGCCATATCTTCCTCCAGATCACAATAGGCGATTTCGGGCTCCAGCATCCAGAATTCAGTCAAGTGCCGGCGGGTCTTAGACTTCTCAGCGCGGAAAGTCGGTCCAAAGCAGTAGGTCTTCCCCACGGCCATGGCAGCAGCTTCGTTGTAGAGCTGTCCACTTTGCGTCAGATATGCGCTTCTGCCGAAGTAATCGGTCTTAAAGAGGGTTGAGGTACCTTCGCAGGCGTTGGCCGTGAATATGGGTGTATCAACCTGGATAAAGCCGTTATCATCGAGATAATCGCGGCAGGAACGTAGAATTTCATGGCGAATGCGCAAAATGGCGTTCTGGCGCTTTGACCTGAGCCAGAGATGACGATTATCCATGAGAAACGCGGTACCGTGATCTTTTGGAGAAATTGGATAGTCTTCAGCAATCTGATGCAGTTCTAGAGACTTGACTTCTATTTCGTATCCGCCAACTGAGCGGTCATCCTTTTTTACCAATCCAGTAACAGATAGTGACGATTCCTGAGTCAATTTCGGTTCAACGGCGAAAATCTCATCGGTGACATTTCCTTTCACCACCACGCACTGGCAATAGCCGGTCCCGTCCCGCAGAATAAGAAACCAAATCTTTCCACTCGAGCGCTTGTTATACATCCACCCGTGGAGAGTTACTTCCTCACCTACAAGTTCCGGTAAATCCGCTATGTATTTATGATCCACACTTTCCTCCTACCACATTGAGATAATGTCATTAATTAAGTCAGTCGTTATCTTTTCCACAGCAACTTTCACCGCAAGATCTCTCGGATCACCCGTTTCGTCGGGATCCTCTGCATCCAAAAGTCCATCACCGTCATTATCAATACCATCTGACGACACATCCTCTGTCAGACTGTAGGCTCCCCAGCCACTGTACGATTTGGACAACCTCACTTTCTCCTCAATAGAATCATACCACTCCACCGCAACGGTTATGTTTAACCTATACTCCTGCACCTCTTCAATCTCAGAGTAAGTGTAAGGCTGATCGTTCACTTTTTTTATAGTTCCATGAATGACTGAATGGGCGTTTTCCTCATCCACCACCTTCAAGATATTCTCTTCGATAAAAACAGCAGTTACTCCATCAGTAATAGCTTCTGCTACGCCGAACTCGGCAGTTTCATTCACAAAGATCGGTATGCTGATGCTCTTAATGTGCGCCGGCAGAGATCCCTTAAAAGAATAGAATCCGCACCCGGAAATAATCAGAAGACTAACTATTGCGCTTATGCTTTTTTTCAATTCCATATTCATTGATTTTTCGATATAGCGTCCTTTCACTGATTCCCAATAGTTCAGCCGTCTTACGACGATTGTTTTCAAATTTTTTCAAAGTTCGAATAATCATTTCTTTCTCTAATTCTTTCATAGAAACATCACCTATTGATGCCGATTTTATCGCTTCCACTTGAATCTCACCTGTAGGCGACACGACCATACTATCAAGTGCTGATCGAGGTTGCAAAGTACCTATTTCGCCGCTCCTATCTAATGATTCGTTGCTAAGTGATGCCTTGAGATCTCTCATATCCTGCCTTAAAAAGAGTAGCTGTTGAAGAATTAGCTCTCGTTCAGCCTGAGAGGAAGACTTGTCCACAAGTACGGGAAGATTATGAGAACTTTCTTCCGCCGGAACTGCCAGATGTTTTAAAACAAGTTCACTTGAAATCCTATTTCCTCTCTCGAGAAGAATGATACTCTCCACGAAATTTCTCAGTTCTCGAATATTCCCTTGCCAATCGTACTGCTTCATAACCTGATAAGCGTCGGATGTAAAGCCTCTAAAAATTATATCATTACTGCGGGAAAACTGTAGAGCAAACCGCTCTGCCAGCGGTTCCAGGTCTTCCACTCTTTGCCTTAGAGGCGGAAGGTCAATGGTAACGGTCCTGAGCCTGTAGTATAAATCCCTCCGAAAGTTCCCCTTCTCAGCTTCTTGCCGAAGATTCTTGTTGGTAGCAGCGATTATTCTGACATCGGTCTTTCTCGTCTTGGAATCTCCCACTCTCATGAATTCGCCGGACTCCAGAACACGGAGAAGCTTCACTTGTGTTTCCAACGGTGTTTCGCCAATTTCATCCATGAAGATCGTACCATTATCGGCTTCCTCAAAATACCCTTTTCTATCTTCTGAAGCGCCGGTAAAGGATCCCTTCTTATGCCCAAAAAGTTCGCTTTCAATAATGCCTGCAGGGATGGCACCACAATTCACTATCACCAGCGGATTGCTCGCTCTTCTACTCAGTTTGTGCACAGCTCGAGCTACTACTTCCTTCCCGGTACCCGACTCACCGGTGATCAGAACGGAAATATCCACAGGAGCAACCTGACCCATCATCTCCAGTACTTGTTCGATTCCTGAGGATGTACCTATAATTCCAGAAATCCGCCTAATTCTGTCAAGTTCACTCATTATTCTACCTTTAGTTAATCTCCTTTTTTGCTGAATAAACTCGCCACGTAGTTTTCAATAGTGACTCTAAATCTGAAAATTTTGGTTCCCAATCTAAAAGTTCTCCTGCTGACTCGGAAGTGGCAATCAGTTTTGCAGGATCTCCTTCCCTGCGAGCAGTAATTTCATATGGAATGGGATGTCCCGTAATCTCACGCGCTTTCTCAATCACCTCAAGGACTGAGTAACCCTCACCTGTCGCAAGATTGACCATAATTGAATCGCAGCTTTGGAGATAATCTAAAGCTTTTACATGGGCAGATGCGAGATCGGAAACATGAATGTAGTCGCGAACGCCGGTTCCGTCCGGAGTGTCGTAGTCATCCCCAAAAACCTCCATTTTGTCTCGCACTCCTGAAGCGACTTCCATGACGATTGGCAAAAGATTGGCCGGATTCTGCTCTAATCCGAGAATTCTTCCCTTTGGATCGTAACCGGCAGCGTTAAAGTAACGTAAAGATACATATTTAAGGCCCCGAAGTTTACCGTACCATTCGAGAAAGCTTTCAATAACCAGTTTAGTGAATCCGTAATAGTTGATAGGGTCTGTGGGATGATCCTCATCAATAGGAAGATATTCCGGATAACCGTACACTGCCGCTGATGATGAGAAGACGAAGGTATGGACTCCGTGATCAGTCATGGCATTAAGAAGATTAATCGTACCAGAGATATTATTCTTGGAGTATTTTTCCGGATCGGTCATGGACTCTCCCGCCGCCTTGAAGGCCGCCAGATGTATAACTGCATCTACCTGATCTCGAAAACAAACCTTTAGCGCCTCATTGTCTAAAGTCGAGCCAAATATAAACTGTGCATCTGAATGTATATTTAATTCCACACCAAGTGAAAGATCATCGAGAATAATTACATCGTGATCAGCTTCCAACAGATCCAATACAACATGAGATCCGATATAGCCGGCTCCGCCTGTTACTAAAATTTTCATTTTTCAGCTTTCAATTTTTTCTCTTAAAAATTCAATCTCATCTCTCAGCTTAGCTGCCTTTTCAAATTCCAGGTTCTCAGCTGCTCGCAGCATCTCCTTCTTTAGCATATCAAGTGCTGTCGCTTTGTCAAGATCATCCAGAAAATCACCTTTACGTCTATATCCTTCCTTCCTGATATCTTTGAAAGCATCAGCCACAGATGTAGAAGCTAATACATCTTCCATACTTTTATAGATGGTCTTAGGCGTAATCTCGTGTTTTTTATTATACTCTTCCTGAACTTTTCGACGTCGGCTTGATTCATCGATGACCGCTTTCATCGATCTCGTAACTCGGTCGGCATAAAACAGCACCTTTCCATTGATATTTCGTGATGCTCGTCCGGCGACTTGCATTAGTGCCGACTCAGATCTAAGGAAACCCTCTTTGTCAGCATCGAGCACTGCGACCAGTGATACTTCCGGCAAGTCCAACCCTTCCCGCAGAAGATTGATTCCCACGAGAACATCGAACTCACCCAGCCGCAAATCGCGGAGTATCTTCACCCGTTCTATGGTAATGATTTCAGAATGGAGATAGCGGACGTTCAGATTCATACCTTGCAGATATTCAGTCAAATCTTCAGACATCCGCTTGGTGAGAGTGGTAACCAGCACTCTCTCCTTTTTATGAGTACGCTCTCTAATCTCTCCGATGAGGTCATCAATTTGGCCTTTTGTAGAGCGTACTTCAATCTTCGGATCGATGAGCCCGGTGGGACGAATAAGCTGTTCCACGATAACACCTTTCGTTCTCTCCAGCTCTCGCGGGCCGGGAGTGGCGGAGACGAAAACTGCCTGATTTATTTTGTCCTCAAACTCGTCTAATTTCATAGGACGGTTGTCGAGCGCAGATGGCAAGCGGAAACCGTGCTCCACTAACACTTCTTTACGGCTGCGGTCGCCGGCATACATGCCCTGAACTTGAGGTAGGGAAACATGCGATTCATCAATAAACATCAGATAGTCATCAGGGAAAAAATCGAGGAGTGTCCACGGACGCTGTCCCGGCTTCCGTCCTGAAAAATGACGCGAATAGTTTTCGATCCCCGAACAGTAACCCACTTCCAGGAGCATCTCAAGATCGAAGTTTGTCCGCTGCTCAAGACGCTGTGCTTCCAGTAAAAGTCCTTCAGATTTCAGGTAATCCAATCGTTCAGATAACTCCGTTCGAATGGCATCGATGGTTGACTCAAGTTGACTCTCGTCAGTAACAAAGTGTTTGGCAGGATAAATATAGAGCGATACCAGTTCACGAATAACCTCACCTGTTAGAGGATCGAAAGATGATAGAGTTTCTATTTCGTTTCCGTACATCTCCACTCGGATGCAGACATCCTCATACGCCGGGAAAATTTCGATAATATCGCCTCGCACTCGGAAGCGTCCTCGCTCTAATACGGCATCGTTCCGCGAATAGTAGATTTTCACCAAAGCACCGAACAGTTCCTTTCTGTTGAGAATCTGACCCTTCGCTAGATGAACTATCTGTTCTCTGTACTCTTCAGGCGAACCTATTCCGTAAATACACGAGACACTGCTCACCACGATAACATCCTGCCGTTCCAGGAGCGAACTTGTGGTTTTCAGCCGCAGCTTGTCAATCTCTTCATTCACGGACGCATCCTTCTCAATGAAAGTGTCAGTCACGGGCAGGTAAGCTTCCGGCTGGTAATAGTCGTAGTAACTGATAAAGTACTCCACAGAATTCTCGGGAAACAGAGAGCGAAACTCTCCGTAAAGCTGAGCCGCTAAAGTTTTATTGTGTGACATTATAATGGTCGGCCGCTGCAATTCCTGAATCACATTGGCCATGGTAAATGTTTTACCACTACCTGTAACGCCCAGGAGCATCTGGTACTTATCGCCGTGCTTTAAGCCGGCAACAAGCTGCTCAATTGCCTGAGGCTGATCACCCGTAGGCTGAAAATCCGAATGTATTCTGAATTCTGCCATATTGACTTAGAATTTACTTATCTTCGACGGTGGTGTCAAGTAATAGAGTGCGCATATCTTTCAGAGATTTTCTATTGACGATTTTAGATTTTAAATTGATAATGGGAAAATTAACTTGAAGAAATGCAACTCTACATTAGAGAACAAATAGTCTACAGGTCAACGCAAACTTAGGATTTAACTTCAATTATTCTCTCGGCACAATTATCGTCTCAACCCTGTCCATTGCTACAGCGCAGAAAGTACCGAATCCGCCCTCTACTCCAAACGCCGGACCGCTGCCGCCGGCACCCATGAAGAAATTCACAAACTCGTCATCAAATCCGTGCTTGATAAAATATTCGTAATAGTTATTATCCATGAAATAGAGCTCAATAGTGAGTGTGTCCGGCTGATCCCATCCCCAAGTTTCTCCTCCGCAGTCTTCCACAGAAGACGTCCAAGTTGAGTCTCCTTTCTCTATAAATCCCGATTGTTCGGCGCCGCAAATCCAATTCCCGCTGGAAGTTATTATTTTACCGTAATGATCAGGCATATGTTTGAATTTGATGGTATATGAAGTATTGGCATCAATTGAATCAGGAACTGACTCCAATTTGATCTCGGGAATGGGAGGAGTGGTCACTTCTCCTGTAAGTTCCCTTCCGTCAGATGCAGTTACGGTCAGAAAATAATCTTTATTGGGCTCAGGAACGAATAAACCGAAAGAATCAATATAAACTCCTCCGCTCCAAAAGTTATTAAATCTCCACCAGCCTTCTATTTCGTACAAACTATCCTCATCAAAGAGTGTTAATTCATATTCTGTTACTCCATCAGATATTGTGACATCAGCGTCTTCTACGGCATATCGAGATTCTGTAACTTCATAAATATAGTAGTCGCTTGAATCTTCATTATATAAAGTATCGTACCCAATAAACTCGTACACAGAACCCTCGAGTCCGAGCGTCTGACGCACCTGAACAAACGTCGGGATTGTTTCATCCAGTGAGATAAAGGCAAATACATTCAGTTCAGATTCATAATCGGAAGAGACATCTTCCCAATCCGGTGCGATACAACCCAAGCCTATGATCAGCAATAACGAAAGTGGAGTCAATCTTTTCATATCAGAATTCAAACCTCACTCCGAAAGTAGGCATGAACGGAAACATGGGGAGTCCGCCACGCTCTACACCTTCGTATTCGTCAGTCCTCCGGTTGTATTTATCCCTGTAAAGGTATGTAAAGTAGTTAAGGTGATTGGTCACGTTGAGAATCTCCAGGTACCACTCCCTGTGACCATTGAAGAACGGTTTGCGCTTCACGAAACTGACATCCCACCGAAAATAGGATGGATATCGCTCACTGTTCCGCTCGCCTGTCAGCCAGCGGTCACGAAGGTCCCAGCGCAACGATCCCCAGTAATCTTCATTCCACGATTCATACCGTCCAATGATGGGAGTATAAGGATTCCCCGAAGAGTAGCTTACAGCCGTGCTGAAATGGACTTTATCTGTGATTTGCATATCTGCCACAATATTGAGAGTATGTGTCCGGTCATACTTAGGATTATACCACCCATGAAGTGAAGTATACCATTTTGTCGTGGCATAAGTATAGCCAGCCCAACCTCGAATCTTCCCTGCGGTCTTCTTAGCAAGAAATTCCAGCCCGTAAGCAAATGCATCAGTCTCGAGGAATTCGTTGAATGGATCGAACTGAATTTCACCTTCTTCCTCTTCGAACATGTTACCCTGTTTTAATGTAATGAGATTGTCGAAGTCTTTGTAATAACCCTCTACGCGGTAAAGAATGTTTTTTGGTGAGAGATACTCAACGCCAAGGATAGAATGAGTAGCGACCGGCGCCGCGTTTTCCTTTGGGATTCCGAGCCAGATGTCAATGAAGTGCATATTTTCATCCTGCGGATTCGCCGTGGCAAGGAACTGGTGATATCTACCCCAGTTGAGCTTTATACTCATATCAGGCGTCAGCAAATACTTTAGACCTATGCGCGGTTCGAAGTAGAGCGTATCGTGGAGACTATAGCGAGACGCTCTGGCGCCAACCTCTGCCGTGAAGCGATCCGAAACCTCCCACCGATCCTGAATGTACACGGACTGTTCGAAAGGTTCGTCCACCATCCAGAGCGCAGTATCCTTGAATGTAAAGAATGTATCAGCTTCAAGAAAGCCCCAGCCAAATGTCATGCCAAGATTGAAATTCAAGTCTTTGTGCTGAAATCCGCCGGTGACTGTATGTCTGTCATTAGGAATCCAGACCAACTCAGTTTCGATTGTCCGATCCTTCACAATATCGAAAACGTCGAAGTTGAATTCATCTTGCCATTCTGAAGTATCTGTATCATTCACGTAATAGCCATCGGATTGACTGTCCATATTAATCCAGAAGCGGAAACGGCTGGATGCCAGGAATGTCTTCGCTACAAGCTTTGGTGACACAATCCACCGCCACGTAATTGAGTTTGTGAAATTCCCCCATCGCCAGTCCATCGTAAACTTATCATGGTACTCTTCGTACCAGTTTTCATAAGCACTGCCGTAGGAGTCGTCTTCTTCAGCCGAAATATATAAAACATCGTCGCCGTAGAATGAACTCCAAGTCAGGCGATGGTCTGTTCCAATGTCTATATTGACTTTACCTTCAAAGTCATAGAAGTAATACGGAAAACCGACATAAAAAGGATCATCTTTCACTCCGGCAGTCGCTGCCATAAAATCAACCATGGTATCGAAATAAGTCCTCCGCCCAGCCAGCATCCACGATCCTTTTAACCCGCTCCATTTGGGAATTGGACCTTCCAAAAGCAGCTTACTAGAGATTAGCGATATATTCCCTTTAGCGTGGAACTCTTCCGTATTCCCTTCTCGATTGATAATGTTCAAAATAGAGCCCATCCGTCCGCCGTAGCGAGCCGGGAATCCGCCTGCGTTAAACTGTGCCTCCTTTATGGCGTCCGTATTGAAGGTAGAAAAAATACCACCCAAGTGGAACGGATTGTATACCGTGATACCGTCCAGCATGATGAGGTTTTGATCTGGCGTACTCCCACGGACGTAGAGAGCGCTGGAAAAGTCGTTCATGGTTTGCACACCAGGGAGAAATTGGAGAGTACGGAACACATCTGCTTCGATAAAGGCGGGCACCACTTCAATTTCACGCATGTCGAGTATAACAGTACTGGGCTGCACCATCTCCCGGAACCGCTGTCTTTCCGCCGTGACGTTGACCTCTTCCCCGGCAAGGATTGAAACGGTAAGCCGGAAATCGAAACGAATATCCTCGCCTGCTACGATAGTTACCGGAACTGTCCTAATCTCATATCCGATTATGGACGCCGAAATCTCATAGTCTCCCGGTGGCACATTGGGAATAACGAAGTAGCCATCTTGATTGGAAGCAGAACCAAGATAAGTATCCTTCAAGAAAACATTTACATAAGAAAGAGGCTCACCGGTTGCGTCCTCCCGTACAAAACCGCTGATGGTTTGGGAGTAACTTATCGAAAAAGATAATACAAGTGTAGCAGGTACTAACCACTTAGAATTCACCACTTTTTAACCGATAAGTGATTGCACATAATCTTCTGCATTGAACTCAATTAGATCATCCAAAGTTTCACCCATTCCAATAAATTTTACCGGTATTCCCAGTTCCCTGTAAATGGGAAAGACAATTCCACCTTTTGCTGTACCGTCCATTTTGGTAAGGATAATGCCATCCACGGATGTCTGCTCATGAAATTTTTTGGCTTGGGAAAGCGAATTCTGGCCAAGATTCGCATCCAATGTCAAAAGGGTTTCCAGTTGAAAATCAGGGAACTTGGTAGTTACTACTTTGTGCATTTTCCCAATCTCGGCCATAAGATTTTTGTAAGTGTGCAGGCGACCAGCAGTATCAATGAGGCTAATATCAATATCTTTTGCCTGAGCTGATTTCAATCCATCGAAAAGTACAGCCGAAGGATCTCCGGAAGATTCATTAGACACAAACTGAATATTAGCCGCGACGCTCCATTGGCGGAGCTGTTCAGCAGCGGCAGCTCGATAAGTATCAGCACCTATGAGCATTACACTTTTCCCTAGATTGGTATAGTAAGCTGCCAGCTTAGCCGCTGATGTAGTCTTGCCGGTACCATTCACTCCAACTATTAAAATGGCACTCGCTTTGTAGTCGGTTTCCAAAACATTCGCTTTATATTTTACCGTTATCATCTCTAGCAACTCATTATGAAGAACATCCAAAAGATTTGTTTTATTACCATATTTTTTGAGTTTATTGATTACATCTTCTGTACAAACAACTCCCAAATCAGCCATAAGAAGAACAGTTTCAAGTTCTTCTATTGATTCAGCCGAAATCTCTTTACCCTTCAACTTATTTAAGCCAGAAGAGAGGGATTCTCTTGTCTTTTTAAGTGAATTAAAGAGCTTTTCGAGGGGATTAAAAACCATGTATTTTATTTCTTATGCAGCAGATGCCAATGAGTAATGAAATATTGAACTCCGCTAATAACAAGTAATACAGTTGTAAACCATAAAACATAACTGTCATATGGCTTTACATTTTTCAATACATAAAGTAGAATCGCCAGCGCGGAAAAATTTATCGCCCATTTCCCTAACCGGTTAGAACTGAGGGAAACTTGTACATTATTTACCACATATACTGAGCTAAGAGCAATCGCCAGATAACGTATGAGATAAAAGATGAAAAACCAAAAAGGAAATTCCCAATATGGATCAAGTGCGAGAAAGAGAATTACAGACATGATTACGATTGCATCTGCAAAAGGATCGAGCCATTTACCGAGCTCTGTAACCTCATGAGCTTTTCTGGCGAAATAGCCATCCAGATAATCAGTCGCTATAGCAATTGCTATCAGAACCAGAAAAATATTTATCTCCTTCAGATGCATGGCATATAATATGGGAACAGTAAGAAATGCTCTAAGAACGCTGAGGAGATTTGCCAGGGTTATGATCCTTGTTGGATCCGTAATCCTTGTTTTACTGTTTTGCTCAGGCATGTATTACATCTTCTTGTAAAAGCAAAAGTTTTTCATTTTCAATAACAAGAGCTGCATCGCATATACTTCTTACAAGATAATCTGAGTGGGAAATAATCACGAAATGCTTTCGGCTCATACTATCTCTTAACTGCTCCATTACTTTCATACGCTGAGAATGTCCCAGTGAAAACATGGGTTCATCCAAAATTAAAATATCATATCGAGCATGTAGAAGCATCAGAATCAGGCAAATTCGTGTAACTGACAACTTCAGATTATTAATTGGATTATCTTTGATTAGATCCCACGATACAGTGAATTGCTTTAAAGAACTTTTCAAAAAAAGTTCAGCTGATTCCGAGAGTAAGTGATTTTTTCTCATTCGCATCATTAGTTCAGAAAGACTAAAACCGCCAAACATCCTCTCGGGAAACTGAGGTAAATAACCGATGCGTAGTTCTTTCCGATCACCTAATAACAATTTTACAGAACCGGATGAAGGTTTTAATACGTTAGATAAAAGACGACATAAAGTAGTTTTGCCACTTCCATTTTCACCTACAAGAGCAAATGATCTAAAAGGTCCATAACTACAGGTAAGTTGAGAGAACAATAGATTTTTTTCTTCATACCCAAAAGTAAGATTCTCACATTGAAGAAACATCATCCCATTTTGAATTTCAGCGGAAATTGTAGCAGTTTCTTTCAGGTAAGATTTTTCAAATTCGTCGAGTTTTAATTCCCATTTAGTATGTCCACAACTAAGATCCTCTTGAGTAGCCGTTGTCCAGACAATAATCGCTTCTTGGTTATCAGCATACTCCTTAACTTGCTTTATCAACTCGTTTTTTCTTCTCCTACT
>JYMV01040270.1_pt1 | contig 11610 bp, 11 predicted proteins | sample 338911 | NCBI WGS metagenome assembly JYMV01 (sample SAMN03354496, study PRJNA234377) | hydrothermal vent metagenome | biome: Deep sea; feature: Hydrothermal plumes at the Eastern Lau Spreading Center, Western Pacific Ocean; material: Seawater | place: Tonga | collected 2009 | depth 2000 m m
TAGGATGGATGAGATGAAGAAGACGCTTGCTATTGGGCTTTTGGTTGGAGCGACTCTGCTGACGGGGTGTGGGAGTTCTGAGAACTTTGTTGTTACTAATAACAATGGGGTGATTCCGGCGCCTATTTGTGTAGATGATGCTTACAGCACTAACGCTAATGCGACCTTGACGGTGAATGCGGCTAACGGGGTGTTGGCCAATGATACGCCTAACGGAGCGACTTTGACTTTTCAGGGCAACAGCGCCAACGGCGGGACGATTACCGGAGCCCAGGACGGTTCGTTTACTTACGTGCCTCCGGCGAGCTTTACCGGCTCGGATACCTTTACTTACACGCTGGGGGGTTCCGGGGGTGTGGTGACCTGTACGGTGACCATTACGGTGAATGCTGTGAACGGGTTCTTTGTGGATGCAGCTAACGGGAACGATACGACCGGGTCTTTTACTGGCGGACTGCCCTATGCCAGCATTCAAGCGGCGGTGACGGCGGCTGGGACAAATCAGGATATCGTTGTTTTGCCTGGGACTTACACCGGGAATGTGACTTTGCTTAATGGGCAGCGGTTACTTGGGTCTGGTTCTTCGTTGATTACGCCTCAGGGAACGGTAAGGCCGGTTTTGAATGGGGCTGGGATTACGTTGGCGGACGGGAATACTGTTGATTTTATTCGGATTCAGGGGACGCCTGGGGATGCTATCTTTGGCAATGGCGTGAACGGGGCGACTATTTCTAATTGTGAGATTGCGGAATCCGGTTCGTGGCTGATAAAGGACAACACCTTGACGGGTCTTGACTCCTTGGGCGTCAACCTCACCGGAAGTGCTGGAGACAATTTAATACTTGTAATTTCCGGAAACTCGATTACTGGGTTGGAGAATGGCGCAGTAACCCTAGGAGCTCTTTCAAATGCAGTGTTACGTGTTCAAATCGTCAATAATACGTTGACAGGAACAATAAATCCAGGCGCGACTGTGGAGTTCATTGCGTCGAGCACAGCAAACTTTTGCGCTGATATCGAAGGAAACGTCAATGACGACACATACTGCTTTGCTAGAACAGATGCCTCGGCCGTTCTTGAAATAGAGCAACTTTCACAGCTTACTTCAATCAATTCTGGCGGGGCAGTGGTTGACAATAATAATGGCGGCGGTTTGTTTCCTGCGACCGAGGTTGCTGACGGAGCTTGCGGCTTCTAGGCAAGCAAGGTCAACGTTTCAGAGGGCGACGGAGAACCGCCCTGTATCCTCCAGTCACCGTGAGCAACTGATTCGGGTCCAGCTGAAAAACAGAAGTCTCTAGACTCTTTCCGAAGTATTCGGGAAGCTTAGGAGCAACATCTCCCTCAGTATAATCAACGAGACCTTTCATAATCCACGCTAAATCCGTACCTGAGATCCCCGGAATGTCCGATAGAGAGTTATAGGTAACAGCTCCCTTGACGTACCCGAAACTTGGAACTTGGCCATTCCAGGTTCCGTCCGGCTTCACTATTTCAGAGACGTCATTCGGGTAAACAATCTCGACCCCTAGTTGAGAAAATCGGTTATCAAGTGCTCCACCAGCCGGAATCGGTGGAAAAACAAACTCGCTTACAACATCAAACTTCGTCTTCTCAGCAAAATTAACAAGCTTAGTCTCAGAAACTTCCATCGAAGCAGATTCGGGGTCCGACGGATTGTTCGCCACAATCCCCCCAACAACAGCAATCCCCCAAGCCTCCACCTTCCCCACTAAAAATTCACCAACCTATCCGGCGCCGAAGTACAAGACGAAGGGCATGACGACCAGCCAGGCAAGACCGAAGACGATGAAGGCGGTGAAGAAATCGATGAAGCCAGTTGAAGTCATTCTTGGGTTGCGGCAAATGATGCCGAGGAGTGCTTTGCCGAATGATAGGGCAAGGAAGATAAAAAGGGCTAGATACTGGAAGGGCAAGTAGAGGTGTTGGATGCTGCCCTGCGAGTGTTGAATTTCCTCGGCTAGACCGAGAGCACTGATGACAATGATCTTCTGAGAGCCGACTCGAAGGGTACCGATGGCCAAGGGCAACTTTGAAGCGTCGAGCAACTGACCGAGTCCCGCATCTCGGAGCTCTCCGGGAACGGAACCTAAAGAGGCAAAGATAAATGCGAGTGCGATTCCACCGGCGATACAGAATAAGATGCATCGTCGATAGGGTTCTAGATGATCATGCTGTTCCGCACACACCTTTTCCTTGAAAGACATTTCACACTGCGTAGACTTGTTGGACACGTTACCTCCTCAGCATCAGCTAACCAATAAGCCCAAACTTAACCCGTAGCGAAGTAGAGGATAATGGGCCCAACTAAAATCCAAGAAAGACCGAAGAGAAGAAAGGCCACGGCAACGTCGTTCATACCTGTTCCCGCCATCCGGGAGTCTCCGCGGACGTATCCAAGGATGCCTTTGACAAACGACTTGAAGAGAAAAATGAGAAAAGCTAGATAGTGTAGGGGAAAATAGAAGTGGCTGACTTTATTTCCGAGGAGTCGAACTTCTTCGGCTACGCCGAGAATGCTGACAACCCAAATAGATTGAGGTGAGGCTTCAACGGTTGCGATAGTCAGCGGAAGCTGAGAAGCAGCCAACAGTTGGTCGAAGCCCGCCCCGTGACTCACCCCGGCAAAGGTTACGCCGCCTACTGCGAGCACCATCGCGATCACGGTACCGCCTACAATGGTGAACAACGAGCATCGCTTGATGGCGTCTTTGGGATCGGACCGCACCTCGGTAAGAGAACTTACGAGTAAGGGCTTCTCGGGTTCTGGACCAGACACTTGCTCCTCCACTGGAAAGCCGAGCCTCGCTCGACATTTGTTCACTCCCCAGTCGGCCACGGACTTTGGAAACTCGCCCAAAGACATCTGGCCGCCCTTCTTGAGATGAAGATAGACCTCGCGCGCATCTTTGAGGGGCAACTTGCCTTTACAACTCTTAGCCGTGATGCCTTTGATCTCTTCAATCGGGATCTTCCGGCGCCTGGCAAAAAAGAACGCTCTCCAGGTGACATGGGTCAGAGTGTCGCCCGAGCCCGAGATAATGGTCTCCGTTTTTACGGCAACAAATAGACCCAGGAAGAAAAACGTGAGAGGAAACCAATATGACGGTTCTGGATCAGATCGGCCTACCAGGACCAGGTAGGGAACCAAGAGCAAAAAAGCAACCCCAATAAACCTGAAATCGTTTTTTATTCTGATGTCACCATTTGGGTCTTCGAAAATCCCTATAAAGAAATTCATAATCACAATATTACCCTATACGAACAAAGTCTTCAAGTTTGAAAAGACTAAAGAATCGCAACCCGACCCCAAGGACTTCCAGCCCCAAAACCCCAAGAACATCAAACAATGATCGTCCGAGAATTCGAAGACCACTATGAAATCGTGAACCAGTCGGCCCATGCGCTGCTTGCCGAGAGACTCTTGAAACCGTGGCAGGAGGTGATGCCCGATCTGGATTGGCCGACACTTCTTCTGGCTACCACACAACATGATCAGGGCTGGAACCCCACCGACCTCCGAGGAACTCTCAACAATGACAAGCCTCTCAACTTCCTTGATGTAGACTTGGCCGAAGCCGCCCAAATCAGTCAAAGATCGGTGAACTGGGGCTTCGCTCAGAATGAAAAGTGCGGGATTCTCGTGGCCGAACATTTCCATTTTCTGTACGGTCGTAAGGACACGGAGGAACTACAAGAAATGGGTGAGGAGTTGGCCAGGCGGAGAGACGAAGCCCTGGCCAACTGCGGCCTCACTCAAGACTGGCTCAAACAACACTACCAGATGCTTTTCTGGGCCGATACGCTGTCGCTTCTCATCGTGTGTCGACCGTCTGGTTTCACTCGTGCGCTGAGTCTCAAAACGGACCAATATCCTTTCAGCTTCACCCAACACAGTCCTAAAGAGTATTCTCTCAACCCCTGGCCGTTCGCCCAGAAGAGCTATCGCTATGAATACGAGTTCCGACGGTGCCCCGGTCGGGCCTTTGCAACGGAAGAAGAGTTGGCAGAAGTCCTAACCAGAGCCGAAGTGCACCGTCGACAAGTTGTGGTAAAAGCTGAGCGCTAAGACGGAACCCGAGCCTGCTCAATAGCCGCAACAAGCGTGGCCGCCTTCTCCGTCGAGAGAAGATAGTTCCGCGCCTCAGTTTCGATCAGAGCGCCGGTAGGTCCCGAGACGATGAAGCCGGTAGTCTTGTTTCTGCCCATTCGAACCCCCCAGCCACCGAAGTCTTGAAGAGGGGAAAATTCGTGGACAGTGGCTCTCAGAATCTTGTCCATCGGAATCGTCTTGAGAGGCGGGCCCACGGCCAGCGACACCTCCACCGCCTTGGGATGAACCACGAACCGAAATCCACCGGCAAAACAGAGCATCATCACACCGATTGCAGCCGTTAGAAGACCCAGGCCGAACTGTTTGCCGAGTAAAAGCCCGCCTCCTATCAAACCAAACACGAGGCCGATGACAAGCGACAGGGCCGTCCACCAAACCGGCGCTTCTTGCGTCATCAAACAGAACTTCTCCGGTAAATCGCCCTCAATCTCCGATCCCTCGACGGGCGGCCCCGGCTCAGACTCTCCCAAACCGCGCAGATTCTCCGTGGCAGCCAGGTAGCCCCACACCGCAAAAGTGCAAGCCAGATGAAGCTGCCAACGGAAACCGAACGGTCGCCCGCCAACGTTGAAGTCTAAGAGCGATATCCACACGAAAGGCATGAGCAGCAGAAAAGGTGCCATGACCATTTGGAACCAGTTGTAACGCTTCGCCGTTCTCTCAAGGGCGAGGTTCTGGTAACGGCCCAGAGCGTCGATTCCCCACATCATCAGCATGGTCGCGAGCAAGATGAGGATATTCGTTAGGGGAGACGACCACCCGTTCGGCTCGCCGTTCCAATCGAAGTGAGACGCCATGGGATTGGGAAGCCTGTCCCAGAAATACGCGGCGGAACCGGCAATAAAGAGAAAACTCAGCGCCGAGGGAGCCTCTTGCTGAACGGGATAATTGCGTACACCAAACATGACACTTTCCTAACTCGCCTCTATGTCACGCAAGAGACGGAGAACCGCGTCTTTATCAAATCCTAATCGGCGGGCTTCTTTCATCACTCGAACCAGAGCCTCTTTGAGGAGACGCTCATTCTGTGCCGAACCCAACACATCCGGAGCTTTGTGGGACACGATGGCCCCCCGGGCCGGCCGTATGACCAGCAAACCCATCTGCTTAAGACCTTGATATGACTTTTGCACTGTATTGACGTTGATATCCAGAAAACGAGCCAACTCTCGCACCGAAGGCAAACGCTCCCCAGGCTTCAACTTGCCGGAGGCGATCTGCTCCCGAACCTGATTGATGACCTGGAGATAAACCGGTGTGACGTCTTCTTCTCGAATCTGTATCAGCATCGTACCAACTGTACTATTCATATTAGTACAGTTAAAACAAAAAGACAATACAGCAGGAGCTCCTGCGAAAAAAAAGGCGCTCTACTTCATCTTCAAGACATAGTGATCGGCAAGGGAACCGCCGATAGCCGCCCCGTCAATATCAAGTTGCCGGGCGTAGCCCTCGCCAATGAAATACATGGAAGGCCCCTGAACACCCTGAAGCACCACAGTAGAACCGTTGTTGACAAACTTGAATCCGCCCTTATGAGAAAAAGACTTGCTCCGCTTGCCCATGTAGGTGCGGGTGATGGAGTAAGTGTAGTCGGAATTCAAAGTCAGAACAGTCTTAATCCCCTCGCAGTCGGCACAGGGCAAAACCCCTTGATAGGTTCCGTTCCAGTCCACCGAGGTCTCGGTGGTATGCTGAGTGTCCACATAAGTTGTGGCCCATTCTTGAGGAAAATAGAAATGATGGAACGTGTTCTGCTCAGGATAGTTAAAAAACCCCTGAATATGAGCCGGCTTACCGTCGGCACCGTCGAGCAACAGCGCACGCCCGTTCACCTTACCGGTATCGAAAGCTCGATCCACGGTTAACACGGCTCCGCCCTGAACCTTCTGATAACTCCCCTCGATGTAGAATCCATCGCCGGAGAGATCTATCCCCAATTTGAAACGACCGTCAGGCTTCATATCCAGATCCAAAGACTTAATGGCCGTCTCCGGATTTTTGTCCACCTGATACTGACCTTTGCCGGACCACTCCTCGGCTGAAATGGGACTCAAAAACAAAGCAAAGGCGAGAACGCCCAGAAAAAACTTCTTCATATTAGCCTCCACGAAACCATTTCCAACAATAAGAAATCGCCCCTTGTGGGCGCTACCTACTTTTTCTGGAGCTTGTAGTGATAGGCGCAGTTTTTGGAACAGACAGGTTTCTCTTCAGCGCAACTCTTACAGATGAGAGCTTCCTCACCGCAGCGAGCGCAGTCCATCTTCAGATCCCCGGGCTCTCCACAGTGGGGACAGAGCCAGTATTTCTGAGACGGCGCCAACTCCTGATCGACTGCCACCCGTGAATCGAACACAAAGCATTCCCCGTCAAACTCTTGATTGGGGAACTTCTCCAAATACCGAAGGATGCCACCTTCCAATTGGTAGACTTTCTCGAAGCCCTTCTCTTCCATCTCAAGGATGGCTTTCTCACACCGAATTCCACCGGTGCAGTAAATGAGAGTGGTCTGGTCCTTGGGGAGGTCGCAGCTATCCAAATAATCGGAAAACTCGGTAAACACTTTGATGTCGGGGTCGATAGCCTGACGAAATTTACCCACACGCGTCTCGTAATAGTTGCGGGTATCTAGGACCGTCACCGGCTCTTCACCGGTCAAGAGTTCATGCCACTTTTCCGGCGAGATGTGGCTGTGGTTCCGGCCGTTAGGGACGTAGCCTTCCTTGTAGAAGATGGTCTGATCTTTGAGTTCCACTTTCCAACGAGGGAAGGGATGCTCGGGGCAGACACTGTCTTTATAGTCGATCTCATCGAAATGAGGATAGTCGGCTAAAACAGCACGAAGTTCGTCCAATTTTTCTGCCGTACCGCTGGCCATGCCGTTGATACCCTCGGGGGTGAGGTGTATCAGACCTCTGATCTCTTCCAAGCCGGCCAGCCTCTTCTGCATCTCTTCTCGAACTTCCGAGATGTCACTGAACTGATAAAAGCTGGTGACTATGATTTCTTCCACGATATCGCTCCTTGTTTTCCTAGGCCTCTAAGGGCGGACCAGAAAGTGCTCTCCAACCGGCCCGACTCCTTCCAACTCGCCAACAGTTCGGAGAGAGTCTTCTCTCCCCGAGCGTGCTCCAGCCACTCGGCTTCGTCGGCAGTGAGGTTGTGGGGGGCAAAAGTCCGGTCGTTGGCACGTTCCAATATCCCCTGGGTACGATCTCTATCACGCCAGAAGGTCCTGTAAACCTGATTGAGATCAGGTTTGGCCGTCAGATCGTATTCAAAATCGGGATTTCGATACATGAGCTGGTCCTTCAACCAGTCGGAGACATAGGCTCGGATGTCTGTCTTAGGCCAAAGAGAAGACAATTTCACTTTCCAGTTAGGCTGGTCCAAACGCGTGCGAACAACGAACACGTTGGCGAAATCTACTGATTCAATCCCCTGACGATGGTAGCTTTCAAGATAGGCTTCAAACTTACTCTGATAGTCTTCAGACGGCCCGATATGAAGCTTGATGTAGGCTCCGATATTCATCTCTCCGAAACTGATCACCGCGATTCCCCAGCCCCGCGTCTCCCCAAGCCAGCGTTCCAGCCGATTCAGATAGCTCTCCGACGACAACACCGGATACTCCAGAACCATACTGAACAATCCGCCCTCGGACAAACGCTGGGGCAACCCCGCCAGCAGTCGCTCCGGAACCTCTTCGCCCGTTTCACCGGCACTCCGATGAATCAACACCTCTTTGTCGGGGCTCGGCACATAAGGCGGATTGGCCGTGATCAGATCGTAACGACCGGGCTCAAGAGCCGTATAGAGGTCGCCCTCCACAACATTCACACTCACCCCGTTTACGGCGGCGTTGAACTCGGTGTACTGCAGGGCTCGGGGATTGATATCGACCGCCGTGGAGTCGGCACCGGCAAGCGCTGAGGACACCGCATGAACACCGGAACCTGTGCAGAGATCGAGAGCTTTCTGAACCGACTCTCCCCTGGGTGTCATACGAGCCAGAACATAGCTATCCGTACCCAGTTCGTAGACCTGGCCTTCCACCTGACCAGAAGTCACCCAATAGTCGGTGAAGATAAAAGAGCCCATACACGGATAAAGGACCAGGCGACTGAAGAGCCGACCGTCTCGACGAAACAACACATCGCTCACCATCAGAGCCGAGATAGCCTCGCGGCCCAGAAGAGCCGTCGCCTCCTGTCGACTCAAACCGTCTCCCAGGAGAAACAGCAGAGTCAACTGTCCCAACGCCGTAGACTCTCGACGAGCCTCCCAAACGTAGCGAGGAAGCTCCGCCGCATCCAATTCGGAAAGGTCGCGAAGCCCGAGCAGCTCGGCCACCGACTCTTCCCGGTAGTTCAATTCCCTCAAACGGGCAGTCAGAGCCCCTATCTCCTGAGGGTTCGCTCGAAGCTTAGGGCGGGGGAGGTTCGCAACGTTCATGCCACCCCAGTTCTTGATCGGTCAGACGATCTCCCCGCCAACCTGCTGCTGATAAAGTTCCAGATGCCACTGGACGAAACTCTGGGCGATTCGGTCGTGACGAGCATAGGCTGTTATCTTCATTTCCACGATATCCAGAGCGGTGTAAAAGTCTTCCGCTTGAAAGCTCTCGGAGCCACGTTTGATAGCCGACAAGCCGGTGTAAACACGAAGAGTCTCCGGAAGAGCTGCCAGCAAAGCGAGGTTGTGAAGAAGGGGGATATTAAGCAAAAGAAACTTGCGTTGGATCAGGGCCGCCAGAAATCGATGGATCCGTGAAGTCAACCACTCCTCATCGCCCTGGGAGAGACGGCTTTTGAGAGCCGGCACCGTCGTTTGGCATCCGAAAGAAGGGAAACTCACTTCTTCCCCGCCCAACAAACCGTCCAAAACGGCGCCGTTAGAGACACCCTTTCCTTCCACCACGGAGATCACGTAAGCGGCCATATGAAGTTCCATCTCCTGAAGCCAATCGCAAGGCATGTCTCCTTCAAGACGCGGCTCCGCTGCAGAATAGGTGTGTAGCCAGCAGGTCAGATACCATCGAAGACGCCTCACCTGAAGCACCAGGCTTTCCCCTCTACTCAGAAAGTCTTCCAGGCGCTTATAACTCGCCCAGTTGAGTCCTTTTCCCCAGGAGATGGAGACCAGCTGAGGGATAACGTTGGGAGACCTTCGGCTCAGAATATCTTCAATTTCCGAGCGATACTCTTCCAGCGGTCGCCCCTCATTTCTCTGAACTGAGGAGCAAAGATGAGACACTCCTATCTCAACACCATCAGGAGTCTCTCGTAGCATGAACGGAAACTGCAGACAGGAATCAGGCTTTGCGGGGGTTCCGTGAAGGGTACAACCGGTGCCTTCGGGCTCCAGAAAAACACAGGTCCCACGCTCATGATCTTTGTTTGTAGCCAGGCGCCCGTCATCCAACACCCTCAAGGCCATGAAGCCCCGCTTTTGCTTTCTAAACGCCTCCTCCAAAACAGGCTTCTTTTCTAAATCCACCCGCGCCACCCAGTCCGACCCGCAGCACTTGCCACACTGTGTGCACTCGAAACGTTGATCCTTTGGGAAAAGCAAGGTTCGGGATGCCCCCGACTGCGAGCGAACACGAAGTTGACTCTCGTAAGGAGAGCTTGAGGTGCGGCGGAACCAGAACTTTGAAGCGGGGAAACGATGGACGTTTCGATACTCTTGCAACAGACGATCCGAATGGGAACGAAACTCCGCGCCAACGCGCTGATAAAAGGACAGAAGATCGGGCTCGCGGCCTAACTCCACGGCCTCAAGAAAGGTTCTGCCCAAAGCGTGACCCATCCCCACCGAGCGGCCGATCCCTAGATTGGAAAGGGGGTCGAAGGCAGCAAAGGCCTCACCCACTGTACACCAGCGTTCCCCGTACCCCGGAACCAAAAGGGAAAATCCGGAGGCCACTCTCCATGGAGTCACCATCGTCCGGAGATTGCCGAATCTCGCCTTGACATATTTGGTGGCCTCAAACTGGGCCGACCAAGCCGCTCCCGGCTCACCTTTGTCCAGGTCGCTATCGGTGATGAAAACGGCGACCGCTCTCTCTTTATCGATGGGAGCCGTGTACCACCATCCACCGGGCATGGTTTCCAAAAGCATGTCAGGAGGGGCGGTCACCTCTCCCTCCAGAAAGCCGACCAAGGCCACCTGGCGATCAAACTTCTGAACCTTGGCTCCCTGGGCCCGAGCGAACTGACTGGAACGCCCGGTCGCATCGATCAACCAATCGCCCTGAAACTCCTCATCACCCAAACGAACCGACCATCCGTTCTCAACACGAGCAACCGACTTAACCTTCGTCCCCTCCACCAGCCGAGCCCCCGCCGCCGAAGCCCGGTCGGCAAGAGCCCTATCGAAGGCCAGGCGATCGAGAGTCCACCATTCCCTATCGGCAAATCTGGCCAAGCCGTCGTCGTCCCAGGCTCCCACGATCCCGATCTGGGTCAGATAATGGTCGTTGAAGCCTTCCGGGAAAAGCTCCGCGACGGATTGCTGGCCCTCCGGCGAAAGGAGTTCCCCTACCCTAAGCGCCTCATAGCGGCTCTGCTCGATGAGAGTCACGGATAAACCGGCCCGGGCTAGAGTGAGAGCCGTGGCAGCGCCTGCGGGCCCCCCTCCGATGATGAGAAAACGGGAATCTGAATTCAAGTTTGTTTCACTTTCGAGAAAGCAAGTTCGCCCCAAAAACGTCTTCTACTTCTCTTGAGACCTGGTGAAATTGACTGTTTTAGCGTTCTCACCTCTCCAGGTAAACTGAGGCCCGTTCGTTAAGATTTCTGAATGACCACCTTTCAGCAGATTCTAGAAACTCGGGAGTACTCGAACCACCTCCACTCGTTCCAGAATCTTATGAAATACAGGGTGCGCAATATTCTCCTGGTCTGCTCCCTCTACGATAGCTTCATCCTGGAAGAAGACGGTCAGCTCTACGAGCGACTCTACTCCGAACACCAGAGTCTCAATTTGGTCACTGTGCCTAAACTGATCCGCGTCTCAAGCGGCCGAGAAGCTCTGAGCATGCTTTGTGACTCCGACCGTATAGATCTTGTCATCACCACCCTGAACCCTGGGGATATGCACGCCATGGAACTGGCGGTTCAGCTGCGCTCCCAGGGTTCGGAGGTGCCCATCGTTCTGCTCAGTTACGATGAAAGAGGCCTCAATCAGATGGCGGCTCGCCACGACCTCTCCCTATTTGAGAAGGTCTTTTTGTGGCAGGGCGACTTTCGAATTCTCCTGGCCATCGTCAAGTTCATTGAGGACAAACGAAACGTCGAAGAAGATAGCCAGTCGGTGGGGGTGCAGTCCATCATCCTCATCGAGGACGCCGTCTACTTCTACTCCTCCTATCTCCCCATCGTCTACGGCCAACTCTTTCATCACTCTCTCAGCCTCATCTCCGAAAGTGTCAACGCTTCAGAACGATTCCTACGCATGCGAGCTCGCCC
>JYMV01041844.1_pt1 | contig 11607 bp, 14 predicted proteins | sample 338911 | NCBI WGS metagenome assembly JYMV01 (sample SAMN03354496, study PRJNA234377) | hydrothermal vent metagenome | biome: Deep sea; feature: Hydrothermal plumes at the Eastern Lau Spreading Center, Western Pacific Ocean; material: Seawater | place: Tonga | collected 2009 | depth 2000 m m
TCAAAGTATTTTGCAAGATCACCAATTAGAATTACAAATCGACAACAGCTTAATCGAACAATCAAAAGCTGCTATCGAAGGTAACGAATCGGTACAGTTTGACTCTATCATTACCAATGTTGATCGTGCGGTTGGTGCGATGCTGTCTTCACACGTGGTTAAAACTCGTGGTAGTAATAACTTAAATGAAGGCTCGATTCACATTAATTTCAAAGGCTCTGCTGGTCAGTCTTTGGGCGCATTCTTAGCACAAGGTATTACCTTAGAGGTTGAAGGCGATGCCAACGATTATGTCGGCAAAGGCTTGTCTGGTGGTCGTGTCATTGTTTACCCACCAAAAAATTCTACCTTCAAAGCAGAAGATCAAATCATTGCTGGTAACGTTTGTGGCTATGGCTCAACCGGTGGTGAAATGTACTTATCTGGCCGTGTAGCAGAACGTTTCTGTGTGCGCAACTCAGGTGTGGTTGCAGTAGTTGAAGGTGTAGGCGATCATGGTTGTGAATATATGACTGGTGGTCGTGCGATTATTTTGGGCGACGTGGGTCGTAACTTTGGTGCCGGTATGAGTGGTGGTATTGCTTACATTTATAATCCACACAGCACCTTTGAAGCAATGGTCAATCCAATCATGGTGGATCTTGACCCAATGGACGACGAAGCACAAAAAGAGTTGTTTAAGTATGTCTCAAATCATGCCGAATTCACCGGATCTGCTGTAGCACAGCGTATTGTCGATAACTGGAATGAAGAGCTTAAACACTTTATCAAGGTTATGCCAAAAGACTTTAAGCGTGTTTTACAACAAAATAAAAAGTAGCTTTATTTAACGATAAGTTAATATTGCCAGTTCTTTGGAAAATACCCAGAGGCGCTGGCTTTAAGTCGCGTGCCTTTATTGATTTTCCAACCTTCTAACCAACCTAATTCCATTGATTCACCGGGTGGCCATTGTTCGCGCATAGCACCCTTAATCATTTCCCCATCTGCTTCAAATAAACTGATTTTGACATTATGCAGTGTTTTTCCTGTTGAATTTTTTAGTCCGGCAACTTGCCCTTGACCAAAAATAGAAGGTCTTGCATAAGCCTCGATTGGCACCGGTGTAATGCCAACACCTGAAGGCAATCGGTCTGGTGCAAAGATAAAAACAGCCGTGGTAATGGCTGCAAAAATAGCAAAAAATATTGAGCTAGCTTTCATTGATTTAATCCTTCTTTTTTTAAATAGTTTACGCTAAATTGGAATCGCATCAATCACATCAGCTGTTTCGTCAATAGCAGCATCAATACTTTCACCGACACCTGGTATCACCGAGATAATCGCCCCACCCACACGCATTGGCACAGTCACCACTTTGGTCAGTACACAGCTAGAGAGTAGCAACATTGATAACAATAAAACTGTAATTTTTAACATAATTAATTCCTTTCTAAAATAGTGAAATGATAAGCATGAAGATTTTTTTCATCAGGGGTGTATGATTCTCGGCTAATCTCCTTAAATTCAGATCGGTCAAATTTAGGGAAGTGTGCATCGCCCTCATACTCACCCTCAATTTGGGTGATGTAGAGTCTATCAGCACTCGGTAACATTTGCTCATAAAACGAAGCACCACCCATCACCATAACCTCATCATCGTCTTTAGCCAACTCTAATGCAGCTTCAATACTACCTACCACCTCACAGCCTTCAGCTTCAAAATCAGTATTACGACTAACCACCACATTACGGCGATTTGGCAATGGTCGGCCAATTGACTCATAGGTTTTGCGCCCCATGAGTACGGTTTTTCCTGTTGTGGTTTTTTTAAAATAACCCAAGTCAGCAGGCAAGTGCCAAGGCAACGCATTGTCTTTACCAATCAGTTGATTGTCGTCCATTGCCACAATAATTGATAATCTCATAGAAGAAGTTCGAATAAAGTAAAATGAATCTATTTTACAAATACCGGAAACACTCGTGTCATTAATTCTTGCCTCATCTTCACCTTTTCGAAAAGAGCTACTCGCCAAGCTTGGCCTAGAATTTTCAACGGTTGCACCAGATATTGATGAATCAAGAAAAGATGGAGAAACACCAGAACAGCTGGTATATCGCCTGGCTGAAGAAAAAGCAGCTGAAGTTGCCAAAACACAAAGTGGGTTGATCATCGCCTCAGACCAAGTGGCCACACTGGGTAGCGGTACACAGGTTGATGATGAGATATTAACCAAGCCACAGTCGCATGAAAATGCCATCAAGCAACTTCAACAAAGTTCTGGAAATACGCTAACGTTTGTCACTAGTTTGACACTTTTAAATACAAATACCAATAACATTCAAACAACAGTTGAAACATTTAAAGTGATTTTTAAAGTTTTAAACGACAAACAAATTAATAACTATCTAAAAAAAGAGCAGCCTTATAACTGTGCAGGTAGTTTTAAATCTGAGGCACTAGGTATTAGTCTTTTTGAACGCTTAGAGGGAAATGATCCAAACACACTGATTGGCTTGCCACTAATTCAACTTATAAAAATGTTGGAAAATGAAGGTGTGGATATCCTAGAAAATTAGTAATGCCACAACTCTATCTGCAGGATTCTGCACCATTTAAATCTGGAAAGAAATTTTATTGGGGCTCGCTATACGGCAGTGCACAGGCACTCGCACTGATTGAATTTGCCAAAGCACAAAACCAGGTGGTTTTGGTGATTGCCAATGACATCATGCATTTTAATCAGTTGGAAAAATCCCTTAATTTTTATAATGATGGGATGGATATTCTCAAGTTTGATAACTGGGAGGTCTTGGCTTTTGATCATTTTTCCCCACATCCGGATATCACCTCTAGCCGACTCAGTACGCTCGCCAAACTGCCAAGCCTAACCAAGGGCATTGTTATCACTACGCTGGAGTCTTTGTCTCAACAGCTATGTCCATTAGAATTTAGTCAAAAATACAGTTTTAGCCTACAAACAGGTGATGTGATCGACACCCATAACTTCGCTGAAAAATTATTAAAAATTGGTTATAACCGCGTCACTACAGTAATGGAGCATGGTGAGTTTAGCATTAAAGGCTCACTGATTGATTTGTACCCAATGGGGGCAAAGTCTCCTTATCGACTCGATTTTTTCGATCAAGAAATCGATTCTATTCGCACCTTTGATACCTCAACACAGCGCTCAGTTGATGTAACTAACGCCATTTTCCTATTGCCAGCCAGAGAGTTTTCAACAGATGCACAGAGTCTTGAGGTTTTTAAACAAAATTATCTAAAAGTTTTCGGCCAAACGGATGACTTTATTTATACCGAAGTCAGTGAATCACGTCTGCCTGGTGGTATTGAATTTTATTCGCCTTTGTTTTTTACGCATACCAACACCTTGTTTGATTACTTGGCGGATAACGCCATTATTGCGCATTATCAAGGCTTTAGTGATTTGGCTGATACCACCTTTGCTGAAATTCAAAACCGACACCAGCAATCCAGCCACAATTTAGACAGACCACCATTGCCACTAGAGCAAGTATTTTTAAACAAAGAACAATTGTTTGGCCAGATTAAACAGCGACAGCAACTGGTTATCGGCACTTCAAAATTAGAAGAAAAAACAGGCAAGTTAAACTTTGCCAGTCAGTTGTTGCCGCCTTTAAATATTGATGCCCAAGCCAAGCGCCCAATGGCAAAATTTTTGAACTTTTCAAAAAAATTCAACGGCAAGATACTCATTGTTTGTGAATCAGAAGGTCGACAAAGTGTACTGACTGACTTACTCAATAATCATGATTTGACGCCAATCAACATTGATCATTGGCAAGATTTTATCAGTGGTGAAAAGCATCTCTACATTACCAATGCTGATCTTAGTGATGGCATGCTTACAAAAGACATTGGTGTTATCACCGAGGTTAATTTATTTGGCGCTGATGTCGTCAAACAACAAAGACGTCGTCGCGCAAAACACAAAGACTTTGATGAGGCGATTAAATCCCTAGTAGAGATTCAAATTGGCGACCCAATTGTGCATGAGAGCTATGGTGTAGGCCGGTACTTAGGTTTAAAAACACAAACCTATGATGACTTAACGCAAGATTTCTTAATGCTAGAATACGCTAACGGCTCCAAGCTCATGGTGCCAATGACTTCACTGAATTTAATTTCTCGCTATTCGGGCGCATCGCCAGACATTGCACCACTACACAAACTCGGCACCAATCAGTGGACCAAGGCCAAACAAAAAGCCCACGAAGCCCTGCATGATATTGCTGCTGAATTATTAGAGATTTACGCTAAACGCCAATCGCAAACTGGCTTTGCTTTCCCAGAGCCAAGTGATGCTTACGCTTCTTTTGTGTCAAGCTTTCCATTTGAAGAAACCCCAGATCAACTCAAAACCATGGGTGAGGTTTTGGCTGATATGCAATCTAGACGACCAATGGATCGACTGGTGTGTGGTGATGTTGGCTTTGGTAAAACTGAAATCGCCATGCGCGCTGCATTTTTAGCAGTAGAATCTGGTAAACAAGTGGCAATATTGGTGCCCACCACACTCTTGGCTAATCAACACTTGCAATCATTCAAAGATCGCTTTATCAATTACCCCATTGAGATTGCTGCACTCTCACGATTTCAAACACCTAAAGAGCAAACACAAATTAAACAACAATTACTCGATGGCAAAATCGACATTGTTATCGGCACGCACAAACTCATTCACGGTAGTATTAAGTACCAAAATTTAGGCTTGGTGATTATTGATGAAGAGCGTCAAACAAAAAGAATCATTAAAAAAAATCCGTGGGCAGAGCGATATCCTCACCATGACAGCCACGCCAATCCCACGTACACTGAATATGGCACTTGGATCACTTAGAGAGTTATCCATCATCGCCACACCACCACAAGGGCGTAGCGCTATTCAAACCTTTGTTAATGAGTGGGATGACAACACCATTAAGGAAGCCTGTTCCCGAGAACTACATCGTGGTGGTCAGATATTTGTTCTGCATAATGATATTGATTCTATCGATAACATGGCAGAAAGCCTACAAATATTGATGCCAAATATTCAGGTGCGTATTGCCCACGGGCAAATGCCTACACGTGAATTAGAACGTATCATGAGTGATTTTTACCATGGACGTTTTCAGATTCTAGTTTGTACCACCATCATTGAAACAGGTATCGACATCCCTAATGCTAATACCATTATTATTAATAATGCGCAAAACTTTGGTCTCGCGCAACTACATCAACTGCGTGGCCGTGTTGGCCGCTCACACCATAGAGCCTATGCTTATTTGGTGATCAAATCACACCAATCACTCAGTGCCAATGCCAAAAAACGCTTAGATGCGATTGAATCCTTAGAAGAGCTCGGCGCAGGCTTTATGCTCGCCAATCATGACTTAGAAATCCGTGGCGCGGGTGATTTACTTGGTGACAACCAATCAGGAAAAATTAGTGAAATTGGTTTTAACTTATATCACGATCTACTCAAACGTACCGTTGATGCGATGCGCGCCGGCAGAAAAATCAACCTCGATGATCCAATTAACCATGAAATTGAAATTGATACAGGCCTTGCTTGCATCATTCCTGAAACCTATCTCGGTGATGTGCACGAACGCTTGGTTTTATACAAGCGCATTGCCAATGCCAAAAACAATGACGAACTAAAAGACTTACAAATAGAGATGATTGATCGTTTTGGCTTGTTGCTAGATTCAACCAAAAACTTATTTGCCGCTACGAAGTTAAAACTTTTTTCGGAAAAAATCGGAATTGATAAAATTTCCATCTATGATGATAAGGTGTACCTCACTTTTGCAGATAAAACCATGGTTGAGCCGATAAAAATCATTAATTTGGTGCAAAAACAGCCTCAAACCTACCAATTAAAAGGCCAAAATCAATTAATCATCAAGCAAACTATGCCTGAAGACATTGAACGTATTGAGTGGGTTGAAAATTTGCTAAAAAAGCTAAATTAGCTTGTTTTTAGCAAAGAATGAGGAGAAAATCTTAATGCCGATATAAATAAAGACAATACCACCAATCATATCGCCCAGCAAATATGAGCCAATGTGCCCAACTGGGTCTGCTAAGAATTTATCAGCTTTGTCATAAACAAAAAAGGTTTTAAGTAAGGTGCTGATGACTGCTGAAAGAAACACCAGAAAAAAAACATGGCCAATGTTGATTTTGTCATCATCGAAAAAGTTAGACAAACTAAAGACACGCATAATACTAATAGCAAAAATCGGCGCCAAACTCGACATTGTCCTACTTAGAAGCTCTCTTTGGCTGATATCACCTATACTGCCTTCAATCAATACCTCGGCAAGCAGATAGCCCAATAACACACCAGGAAAAACCTTAAAGCCAAATAGCAAATACGACAATATTGCCGCACCAATCGGCAACCACAAATAGTTTCCAATAACAAAGTCTGAACTGTCAAGACCAGAAATGAGCACTCTAGACAATAACACCATCATTAGCGCGATAAGAGAGTGCGATATAAATTGTTTAATATTCATTTGTAAATTATAGATTATATCAATAGACAAAGATATATACCAAAATAGGGTAGATAACTAAGCTTTGCCTAGTCCTAAGACAGAAATAAAATAAGGAAGAATTTTTAGAACGGTCCAAATTACCACAATACCGCCAATCATATCGCCTACAAGGTAATGCGAAAGAAAGTCTATTGGGCTGATACTAAATACTTCGCTCTTGGCATAAATCACGAATCTTGAAAGCGCATGAATGATCGCAGTAAAGAAAATTAGGAATAAGATGTGTCTGAAATCAATATTAGCAAGGTTGGTAAAGTTTACCATTCCAAGTTTTTGTACAAGCCATATTGAAGCCAGTGGAGCGATTGCACCCATAATAGCACCGATAGCGCCAAAAACAAAATTACCGCCCCAAGCGTCAAATAAAACAACGCCGCAAAAAATACAGCTGGCCATTACGCCTGGCAACACTTGACGACCAAATATCAAAAATATCAAAATTTTTGCACCGATTGGTAAGTACAGATATGAGCCCACCTCAGCATCAAAACCCGATAGATATTTCATGGCGACAGAGGCTAAAAAAATTGCTAAAAATGCAACCAAGTTATTAGTAAAAAGAAGTTTGTAACTATCCATACGGCTATTATACAGTCTTTGTATTTGGGTTTATAATCCCCTGAAAAGATCAGGGTATGCTTTACTTACAAGCTATTTGTTATAAGTTAAGACCATTGCGCGTCTATCTGCAGTTGATTGTGTAGCAACAATAATATCTTCACTTAACAATACGCCTACTGCTCTTTTAATTGTTGATAGTGAATATTTGGCAAAATATTGCTCTTTAGTGATGGCAGTAATGTTCGCATCTTTGGTGTGCATAATAAATTCAAGCACTGACTTTTCCACTTCTGATAGCTGGTCAAAACCCATGTCACGCTCATAAGTATCAAGCGATCTTCTTAATTCAAATAATTTTTCTAAAGCTTTCATTTTTGTTCATCCCCTCAAGATATTAAATTAATAGGTTGTATTATAACCTATAGTTTTACTCAGTTATTTATTAGATAATGTGTCACGCATCTTGCTCTTAATTATCCAAACAAAAAGACAGATACATCTTGCGTTTATCCTCTGTTGCTTGTGTGGATTTAATTGCACCGACTGACCGTAATTTTGCGACGACACGATTAACGGTTGACAGTGAAATTTTTGAAAAATAAGGGTGTTTTAAAATATCAGATATTGTGGTTCGCTTTTGATTACTAACAAACTCTAATACACTGCGTTCGATCTCAGAATAATCCTGAATACCAAGATCAGTCTCTTGTTCGTATAACGCTTCTCTTAATTTAAACAGTCTTTCTAACGCTTCCATATTCTCAAAAGTAGTTTAGCTAGCACTCATTATATAACAATATAGATCTAATATAGATTTTATATATACCATAAGAATATATATTAGTAACAAACAGTGTTATAATCTAATTCAATCTTGGCATGGGGACCAAAGAATATCACTTTGTTTACCTTCTCTCCTTCAAAGAAGATCCACGCGCTAAGGTTCTTATTTAAATCAACAAGGGCTCACAAAACATTATGAATAAATCAGAATTAGTTGATGCAATTGCGTCAGAAGCAGGTATGTCTAAAGCAGATGCTGCTCGTGCATTAAACGCAACAACCGATGCAATTACTGGCGCTATGGCGAGTGGTGATGGCGTACAGTTAACAGGCTTTGGCTCTTTTGTTGTTAGAGATCGTGCAGCACGCACAGGTCGTAACCCACAGACAGGTGCATCTATCCAGATTAAGGCTTCTAAAGTAGCTGCCTTTAAAGCAGGTAAAGCATTAAAAGAAGCGGTAAACTAAAAAGACTGCTTAACAATAAAAAAGCGCCAATTGGCGCTTTTTTATTGTCTTAAATAATGCTGACTTAGAATAAAGACTCGCCATAGTTTTGCTGATACAGCTGTTCAATTTTAGTCAAATCAAATTGGTGATTTTGCGTGCCTAAATGAGCAATTTTTATCGCCCCTAATAGTCCCGCTAATTGACCCGTGGTTTTCCAATCCATGTCATTCATCAAACCATATAACAAACCTGCACGATAAGCATCGCCACAGCCGGTCGGGTCTTGTGTTGCCTGCGCTTTAGCGGGTGAAATAGTAATAACCTCTCCTCCGGTATGAATTTCACTACCTTCACCGCCTTTGGTAACAATCAAAGCATCGACCATAGCAGCAATCGTAGCCAAATCTAACCCAGTTTTATCTTGCAACATTTGTGATTCATAATCATTGACAGTGACATAAGTAGCTTGCTCAACAAAAGCAGTCAGCTCTTCACCTGAAAACATGGGCATACCTTGTCCGGGATCAAAAATAAAGGGAATTTCAGCCTCAGAGAATTGCTGAGCGTGCTCGATCATACCATCGCGCCCATCAGGGGAAACAATACCGATATCTGCAACACTCACATCACTGACTTTATTTTCATGGGAATTACTCATCGCACCTGGATGAAATGCAGTGATTTGGTTGTCATCCATGTCTGTTGTGATAAACGCCTGACCTGTGTAGCTACCCTCAATCACTTTCATGTGTGTGGTGTTCATATGATGCTTTTCCATCCAACTCATGTACGGCGTGAAATCTTCACCCACCGTTGCCATCGGAATTGAATTGGCGCCCAATAGGTGTAAGTTATAAGCAATATTACCACCACAACCGCCAAACTCTTTACGCATGGTTGGCACAAGAAATGAGATGTTTAACATATGCACCTTGTCGGGCAAAATGTGATTTTTAAATTGATCTTGAAACACCATAATTGAATCAAAGGCGTAAGAGCCACAAATCAGTGCTGTTTTTAACATTTTATTTTTCTCCTTATTTTTCAATTCAACATAGGCAAGGCCTATGTCATCTTAATTCTTCTGGTACGGGGAAATGAACGTTTTCCTGTGCGCCACTCACTTCGATTATCTCAGTTGCACCATGATCATATAAATAGTTTATCACTTCTTGAACTAGCACTTCTGGTGCTGAAGCGCCGGCAGTGACGCCAACGGTATTCGCCCCCTCTAACCAGCTTGATTGTATTTCATCAGCGCCGTCAATTAAATAAGCGTCTTTATGTAATTTTTCGGCAATTTCTCGTAAACGATTTGAATTGCTAGAATTACTAGAACCCAGCACTAATAACAAATCAGAGTCTTGCATTAAGGTTTTAACCGCATCTTGTCGATTTTGTGTGGCATAACAAATATCGTCTTTTTTTGGTGATTTTATTTCAGGGAATTTGTCTTTAAGCGCATCAACAACCTGCTGTGTATCATCCACTGACAAAGTCGTTTGTGTTGTGTAAGACAAGTGTTCATTGGTCAAATCCAGCTTATCGACATCAGCCACGGTTTCAATCAACTCAACACTGGTGCCTTCGCTTGACTGACCTAAAGTACCCTCCACCTCAGGATGACCTTCGTGACCAATAAGAATAACCTTATGATTCTGTTTTTGTTTACGCGCCACTTCTTTATGAACTTTGGTCACCAGTGGGCAAGTGGCATCATAAACTGTGGCGCCAATATTTGCCGCTTGTTGTCGTACTGCCTGAGAAACCCCGTGTGCACTAAAAATTACCACCTCGCCAGCAGGCACTTCGGATATTTCTTTGACAAAAATAGCGCCTTTTGACTTGAGGTCATCCACCACAAATTTGTTATGTACCACTTCATTACGCACATAGATAGGAATGCCGTGTCGCTCAATAGCGCGCTCTACAATTTCAATCGCGCGATCAACACCTGCGCAAAATCCACGTGGATTAGCTAATAAAACCTTCACTCGATTTTTCCAAGTACCTCTACTTGGAACGACACATCACAGCCCGCTAATGGGTGGTTGAAATTAACGGTGATTTCATCACCATTGATTTTATCGATACAGCCTACATAGGAATCACCAATAGGAGTTTCAAATTCAACAGCAGCGTCCACTTCAACAACCATATCTTCTGGAAATTCTGAACGATTCATCACTTGTATGGCTTCATCATAAATGGGGCCAAACGCCTCATCGGAGCTTAAAAGAAAAGTTTGCAGTTTGCCAACTTTCGCTTCTTCTATGCAGGACTCTAGGCAAGGATCAAGCTGGCCGTCACCAATCTCAAATTCGAAAGGCACATCAAGCGTTTCATCGGCTAGCGCACCATTGGCGTGCGTAAGTTTGTACAGTAGTTTGTATTTAGCCATGTAGTGCTTGCAACAACTGGTGTACTTTATCACGCAAGTCTTTACGGTGCACAATCATGTCAATGGCGCCTCTCAGGCAGAGTTTCACGTACCGTTTGCTCAACCACACGCGGACCGGCAAAACCAATCAACGCATTTGGCTCAGCGATATGGATATCACCCAACATCGCAAAACTGGCAGACACACCACCCATGGTTGGATCAGTCAAGATAGAGAAAAATGGAATTTTCTTATCACTTAGTAATTTTAAAATCAAAGCCGTTTTGCTCATTTGCATCAAAGAAAATAAACCTTCTTGCATACGCGCACCACCCGAAGCTGAAAAGCAAATCAGTGGCGAATTAGTTCGAATACTTTCTTGTGCGGCGCGTACAAATTTTTCACCGACCACAGAGCCCATCGAGCCGCCCATAAATTTAAACTCAAAAGCAGCAGCAACAATAGGCATGCCATTTAAGGTACCTTTTTTAACCACCAATGCGTCTTTCTCGCCGGTGTTTTTTTGTGCTTGTAAATAACGATCTTTATATTTTTTTTGATCTTTGAACTTGAGTGGATCAACCGCAACTAAATCAGCAGCAATTTCCTCTTGACCATCAGCATCTAGGAAGCTTTCAAGTCGCACTCTGGCAGAAATACGCATATGGTGATCACAATTTGGACACACATAAGTCAGCTGTTTGAGCTCCTCTTCATATAAAGTGGACTCACACTTGGGGCATTTGCTCCACAAGCCTTCAGGAATGCTCTTTTTAACCACATTGGTAATTGACGGTAAGATTTTTTCTAGCCAACTCATAATAAATCCTTTATTTAATAGCAGCTGATATTTCAGCTG
>JYMV01021648.1_pt1 | contig 11606 bp, 8 predicted proteins | sample 338911 | NCBI WGS metagenome assembly JYMV01 (sample SAMN03354496, study PRJNA234377) | hydrothermal vent metagenome | biome: Deep sea; feature: Hydrothermal plumes at the Eastern Lau Spreading Center, Western Pacific Ocean; material: Seawater | place: Tonga | collected 2009 | depth 2000 m m
CCTTAAATTATGTGTTTTGTATTCACTCGGTCTTGTACAGACTTAATGTGGAATGTTATTTGGAATCATCCTAATATATGGAGTCATTATGGCACAAAATTAACATTTTTTACAGGCAATCGTTCCAAATTCAGCTACTCACATATAGTAAAAAATCTTATTTAATCAATTGTCTGATCATAACTTTGACCCTTGTTATGTGGATAAGGGGAGTCATTCGATGAAGACACTTTTGGTGATGAGCCTTGTTCACTGGACTTGGAACTTTATGGAACCTCCTCTTTGGGGTCTGAAGTCTCAGATTGACCTGGCTTAGGTCATAAATATCTTCAGGTTCCAGGGAAATACAGTCAAACCTGTCTTTATGTGACCTTCCAAGGGAACAGTGAAATATGGTCACATAAGACAGGTGGTCACTTATTACAGGTTTAATTCATATGAAATGCACTGTATAGGGAAATAAAAATTAAGGTCTTATACTACACATTATTGCTTAATAGACAGTGGTTACTAAGGCAGCTTTGACTGTACGCTCAAGGTCGAAAGCCAAATAATTTACAAGTCTTTGGAAGCATTGATCAACCATATATGCCAATACAAGAGCATCAATGTGTAGTTTCCTGTTATTTTGCTACTATGCAATAGATAAAACCTTTATTATATAAAAAATAAAAGTGATGTTGTTTTCCCTTGGGAAATTATGATTTAAGTGCAGGCAATAATTGTATAATGTTGTATCAAGTACACCTCCCCATGAACTTGGTTCGAACTCACAACTTTTGTGGTATTAATGATAGTGTATTGCTTTACAAAGTTATAATGAATCAGTGTTGTACTAATGTTTATGCAACTGTATATCAAATATCAACCTACCAGAAGAACTTATTATTAACAAAGACACTACTGACTGATGATGACAACATTATACCATTTTATGACCACACATTTTTGTTGTTGTACATACATATATACATATATAAACTACTGTGAGCTGTTTAATATTTGAGTGATGGACATAGTAAAGTTATATGATCTGGTCGATAAGTTGCAAAGTCAATATTAAAACCATAGGGACTGAACTGTAGTTTCATTAATTACATGTACATTTATATCATCATTTTACCAAAGGGCCATTCAAGTTACAAATAAATCCTGCAACTTTCAATGATTGATTAGATAATGGCTTTAAGCTAAGTGACATGGTCTCTGGAAGTAATCTAAATTTTGTAAGTCTCTCTATTGCCCTTTCAACATGGATTCTATGTTTTGCAATGTTTTTGTTGCTTTGATTTCGTTATCAGTGAGGCGTTTTCCTTCTCCCCATGAACATTTCCTTGTAAAAGGCGGCATAACCAGAGTTGCTCTTCTTTCTAGTAACAGGTCTCTGATAGTGAAACCTCTATCAGCCATAACTTCATCGCCAGCACTGATAGTATCCAGAAACCCACATTTTTTGGTAATGTATCTGTCTGATGTGTTGCCTCCCCATAGATCAGAGATGAAGCTGAATGCCCCATTAGGAGTAATCTCAACTAAAGTTTTGTAAGTATTCCTGCTTTTATGCGAGCTATATATGAGTGACTGAGCTGTTGGTGTTCTTGGGTTTCAACTATAATATCTGTACAGTCAATTATTGTGATGGTATTTGGGAATTTTTCCTTAAATGACTGGGGTACGTGCTTCCTCAGCTGTTTTCTAGATGGTGTTCTAATCAATGGACTGAAAACATTATGCATGAAGTTGATCCAAGTAGCATATATTTGAGACACCCTTGATTGAGAGGTTCCAAATACATCTACTAAGAAGAATGTGAGGAGGTTAAGTCTCAATCTCATTAGTGTTAAAATAAATTCCTGGTATCTGCTTAGTTTCCTTTGGCACCCTCCCTTGTGTGCAGTTTCTGAATTGTGATATCTCATTTCTTTGAAACTTTTTTGCCCTGACCAGTACTTCAGTTTTGGAGAAACAACATTCAATGTATCTGAAAGATAATAAGGAAAACATAATTTTACTAGTTTTTCTTTCCAAGATTGAAAATACTCAATTTCATAAAAATCTCAGCATACCGTATTCTGTTCATAAAGTAGTTCCTGGTATTATACCACACTGTATTATAACATATATTTGTTTTTCTTTCAAGGGCGATAACCCTAGAACAACCTAAAAATCTTAATGGCCCTGTGTGTCACTTTTGCAAGAGAATCCAATCTTACCTGAATTTAAATTTGATAAGTTTTCATGGTCATAAGACTTTATACAAAGTTTGAGTGAAATTATTTTATCCATTCTCAAGTTATTGTCTGGAAACCACCAACACTGAACTGACATGACATCATTATAACTGCAGTTTTGTTTGCAAAACTAAGTGGCATAAGTTAACAGACATACTCTTTTTTAGTCCTGCATCTATTTAGGTAACATTTTCAGTTTTTTTTTATATAACCTGGGTTGGGCTATATTATATTTAATAAACTGCAAAGCAGCTTAAGAAAATCGAAATCTTTCCAAATCAAGTTATAACTGTTCAAAAATGTCAAATATTCCTTATAATTTAATTTTACAACAATATTAAATGGTACCTTGATTTGAATTCAGATTATTTCATAAATTATGTGAGTTTGTTGTTGGTAAATACATTACTTTGGCAATGCCACAGTATCAAACCAGGTTATCAAGCAAAACTCAAGTTAAGCCAAATAAACTTGTATATTTTAAATGAGCATAAGCATATTTTAAGAAAAATGAAATATAACACAGATCAAATGCTAGACTCGTTCTTGTTTTTACGTTCGGTCTTTTGTTGTTTTGTACATGTTTGTTTTCTCACATCTCACATCGTTCTTCTTGACAAGTCATTATCTTTTGTAGGTGGCTGGTGCGAAAAGTATCTAGTGTTGGGTGACCACTGTAGTCCCTTTGCCAGATTAAACGGACATTGTAGTTGTGGACCAAACCTGACATGTAAACGATTCCCTTACACGACACCATCATCCAGTATTGTAAAACGGAAATTATTACCGGGATATTATCGATGTGATACAGTTTAATAAATACATTTCTAACAAACCTTAGACTCTTAGTTTCTTCTTTTTGTGGCAAAATAAAAAAAATCCACACACACAAAGAAACAAAAAACAAAAACAGAAGAAAAAACAAACAAAGGTACAATATTCAAAACAAAATAGAAAACGATTTATACTGATTTCAATTGTTTTATGTAAATTAAGTACATGTGTCTGATAGTCAAAAGCTCAGTATTATGTATTTAGAAAAAACTACTACTAATTTAAAACAATTCAAAATTCTAGATCAAAGGGAATAACTAATCGAAATGTCGTATATTTCTGTTTTTGTTTACAACTTCTTCATATTACTATGGTATGATGGAATACTTGGTGTTCTTAGACCTCCATGAAAGTTGAATTTAGGTTTGTGGTTTATGGTGTCTAACGCCACGTTCAACATTATTTCATTTATATCATGGCGGTCAGTTTTATTAGTGGAAGAAACCGGGATACCCTGAGAAAACCACCGATCTGCCGCAAGTCACTAACAAATATTATCAAAGGTTGAATTCATATTGTATCCATGTATCCATTGTATACAGGTTTATGCCATAGCTTGCAAGTGACTAGGAAAGTCTATCGATTTCCCATGATACTCCGGTTTCTTTAAACAATATTCTTGATTCCCACTATTAATTGTTATATTGGCCAAATATGAGGGGCCGTTGTGGTCGTGATCGTATGGTAGTTGAATGTATAAATACATATGCAATTAGTGCATATCACTAGTAAAGTTGTGAATTCGAATCCCGCTTATGGCGTGGTGTACTCAGTACAACATTATGTCATTAAGTTTGTCAGTGACTTGCGGCATATCATCGGTTTTCTCCGGTGTCCTTCACCACTAAAACTGACCGCAGCGATAGGACTGAAATATTGTTGAAAATGGCGTTAAACATCATAACCCTCTTAGACTAAATGACATTTCATATGTTGTTGGTTCATTGCTCACATACCCTTTTGAAGCTGAGCCATTTAAAAACAATACTAGGTTGATTGCAATTCACATGATTGATGACTTGTCATTAAAAGAAAGAATGCTTTCAAATCATCATTACTTATTTATAAATAGCAAAGAGATTTTAAATTGCATTTTAATACTAATTTTGATAGACACACAAACAAAGATACCAGTTTGGAACTTTTGACATGTGAAAAAGCTTCAAGCTATCAAAGGAGTGATCAGAAAACGTAAATTGAAGGACAAGCACCACAACGGTCAAAAGAAAATGAAAATAATTTGAAAAAGCAACGGTTCCATAAAATATTATACACAAAACGAGCAACACGAACCCACTAAACGCCGGGGATGAACTACGGTGATCTGGTAGAGAAGCTAGTTTCTACTCCACAAGTGCCACCCATCGATTTCACGAACATCTTATTATATGAAAATAGTGTTGGACACCAATATGAGTAAATAAATACAAATAATATAAATCTATCACCATTCCCTACAAAATGGATGGGGGAAAAGAAGAAATGACAGATCGATTTGTTTTGCCCAGAAATAATAGCGGACATCACAACACGGAACTAAATCATGATAACATTTAATCATAAATATCTGTCTTGTAGTTTTTGTAACTCATTTCTTGATTTAATTGAAAATTTGGCGAACAAACTCTTTAGTTTCATGTGTGTTTTGTAGATCGTTATTTGTCCCTTTATAACTTTTCTTTTGGTCATTGTGTTGTCTGTTCTTCTTCGATATACGGATTCTGATTACCCCGTTGGTATCTTCAAACTCTTCTTGTATCATCAGTCAATTTTTCACTTTATATAATTTTTTTACTTGCGCTAAATAACATTTTTAACTAAATATTAACAAAGAAATGAGGGTGGGAGGTCAAATATATGTGTGTTAGGAATATCTATTTTGTCACTGTTTCTTCGAGTTTCCCGGTTGGATTTTAAAACTGTTCTGACGTTGTGATGTATTGTTGTTTTTCCTTTTACTAAGTCGGTCAAAATCAGTGATGTTTACAACGGCTACAACTAATCTACAGATCATCTGATCACTAACCTATCGTTCTGTCATATTTTTACTCAACTAGTAAACGAAAATACAGAATTTTTATTCATTTACCATCTGGATCAATTAGTTGATTCGTGGAATAATAGCCTTGACCTCATGATAACCATCATAGCAAATTTATATCTTATTATATTTATTGTTTGTTTGTCAAATAGAAAAGTCGGACAACGGTTTGATTTAGGTCAGTATATTACGTGGTCATTATACCCACGAGGGCAGCTGCCCGATGAGTAAGTAACAATTGACTGGTAGTACAATGTTATGTTACTCAACGATAACTGATAGTAATTTGCTTAAAGTTATGATCTTCTAAGAATTTGTTATTATGATGCCATTAGCATGATTGTTGGGTAGACAATGATGTTTTACGTACATCGTACTACAATTAGTATGTATCTGGTCATGATATGTTTGTTTGTTTGTTTGTGTGATGGTGTTTAACGCCACTTTCAACAATATTTGAGTTATATCGTGGCGGAGAGTTTTATTGGTGGAGGAAACAGGAGGACCCAGAGAAAACCACCGACCTGTTGCAAGTCACTGACAAACTTCATCACATAATGTTGTACACCTCGCTCTGATAGGGATTCGAACTCACAGCATCAGTGGTGATAGGCACTGATTACATAAGTAGTTGTAAATCCAACTACCATACAATAGCGGCCACGACGGAAGTTCGGAGAATTTGTCATTATGAAACCATTAAGCATGATTGTTGGGTAGACGATGATATTTTTACGTACATCGTGCTACAAAGTAGTATGTATCTGGTCATGCTATGTCATAAATTTTATACAGACACTAAGATAATTGCTCTATGCTCTAAGAATATCACAAGGACAAAAGAAGGAATGTGTAGTCTATATGGTGTATATACGATCACTGAAAGACAATGGAAAACTAAAAACTAACGATGCATTACTGATTAAAGTTTTACATAAAATAATTTTTACAGTACTTGTAGTCATTACAAATACGAATTAATATTAAAAACTTATTTGAGACTGTTTATGGTATACCATGTGATGTGATGCAGTTTTTATTTACATAATCGATTTATCACTACCTATGCAATCCGTGCCTATCATCACCAACGTTGTGAGTTCGAATCCCGCTAGGCGAGGTGTACTCGATACAACATTATGTGATAAAGTTTGTCCGTGAATTGATCGGCATGATATAACTGAAATATTGTTGAAAGTGTCATTAAACTCCATAACCCTAAGCATATTTACATAAGCCGGTTAGAAACCGAGAGTATATGACGATAACCTAGGATCTTCAGCGTGCTGGAGTCCGATGAATATGTGGGATGACAGAATACACAGACAACGTCCCCCAGGTGACACGTACATTGTTATCCCGTGTTCAAAATGCCACAAACCCTAGCGAGCAGTATATTGTTACGAGAAGTAACACTATCCGATCCTATCAATTTAATCACCCCTGTTATTGATACGTTCACCCATAACATCATTCAAATTTATATAGATGTCGATTAATTTTTTGTATTCCTGATCTTCTCGTGGATATAGATGTAATAAAAACGTAGATATCTAATTTAGTGTGCACAGTGCATTTCCATAATAACTGTCATCAGTTACGCTCATAGTCAAAAGACTGGAACACCAAATATTTCAAACCAATATCGGCCAAGGTTAGCTATGCCCGAGTTTTTAACCAAATAAATTATTTAGTAACTGTAGATTTTAACAATACATATATCTTATCAGCCATGCCAGTGCCGAAACACCGAATAATAGGCGGATGCTACCCTCGTGGGCTATACTAAGCCACCAGCAGAGGTATCAACCCTCGGATAGTAATACAAATTGATAACCTGCCATATTGTGACAATAAACGATTAACCAGTAACATGATTATCAATGTACATGTATTATTAAATAAATATCACTCTTACGACAAAATATGTTTCGGTCAACGCTTTTAGTTTTCTGTGTAGTGTTTTGGTATATCGTTGTTTGTGATCTTTTCTTTATTTTATTTTTTGGCATTGTGTTGTCTGTCCTTCTTCGGTTTACGGCTTCTGATTAATTAACCCTTTGATATCTTCAAACTTTTCTTACACACGTCAAAAACACTACAAAAGTTCGCTTTCAATTCTTCAATGAATATCGCTAAATAAATGTTAGAGAATACCGAAGGGGTAATCAAAAATGAACAATCCAGAGAACTGGCAACATCGGGTACACAAGACGAAGAGAAACAAAACAAAAACACAACACAAATATTCAAGAGCATGACAGGAAAGTGGAACGGCCAAACATAGATTAGTCTAATTACCATTGCCTCGAACTTGATTTAACCTCATCAGTAATTAGTGTAAATCGGTATGCAACGTTATAGTTATTAAGATGGAAATAACCTTCAAGGTCATGTAATTTCCAAAGAATACTACCTCGATATATCTTAAGATAATTGCTATAATAAACGCCTTTGACCTTATCATAGCCTTTCATTTATTATTTTATTTACAAGTCTTTAGAATGCTGACGTCAGCGGCAATTAGCTTACAAGTAAAAGGAAAAACAGAAAATAGTTATGAAACAGTATAATAAATCATAATTTACTGAAGAATAAAATAAAACAAACCACACTGTCTGAACAATCCTACAATCAAATATCTAAATCGTAAAAAGAGGTAAAAATCGACACCCTTATCACACAAATACATGACTGTTCACTTTCCTGGCTTGGTACACGCACTTCAATAAAATGGAGATGTTAGACCATAAAATAAGAAGGAAATAAATAAAAATAAATTGTACAACTCTTACTAGCTCAAATAAAAAAATTCGGTGGCGTCAACAAGTGTTTTGAACCACCATCTTGCACATTGTGTATAAAAAAAACTGTAATGATCCAGTTATATTTGTTGTAGAATATTTTACGTCACGGAGGTAAAAATGTTTTTCAGTATTTAACATGATTATTTAATTTAAACTAAGATGACTGATTTATCTGAATCTCTAGACGGAAATTCCACAGAAACAAATCGAAGCTAGTTTCACCAATGCGAATACAACGTAACACATCTGAAATGGGCATTATCTGGTTGTACGGTACGTACCATATGCACGAATCACTATTGCCTGTATCTCTTGACGCGAATGAGTGCCTATGTATAGAGAATGTATGAAAAAGACAACCTTCAGCAGGCTCTAGTGGGCAAGAGTTTATCAAGGAGTGATCATTGGATTGATGTCCCTGTACAAGGCCAACTTTCAAGACCCAAACATTTTCATCGCCCTCTTCCGGTGAAAATCTAAATTTCCGGTCAGTGCCATCGTTTAATCAATTCTTACTGTCACTTCTTGCTTGTTCTGATTTTATTTTCATCTGAATTTAAATAAAACCTTTAAAATGATTTGAGATGAGAGGTGTTAGTTCGATATGCTGATATTGGTGGAATTATTAACCATCAATGTGGTAACTCCTATGAACGAAAATCGTATTATGAAAATTATATTTTCCAATTATACTATAAAGTGTACATGTGATGAAACGGAATTGTAATTTCTATGGGTTTGTTTTATCACACAATGAAGGTACTTGCTTTATCTGTTTTATTTGAGTTATTGAATTATTTATTTATTATTTCGCTACTTTTTGCGTTGAATATCCCGTTAAACTATAATTTAGAACAAATTGGCGTACAGAAAAAAACAAGCCCTTTGCAACTACAGACTTTGATACAATAGTTCTAAATCACAGGATGACAACATGTTTTAAGGAATTTGGCTGTATATATATGGGATTTTTATTTTGAAGATTTAACTGTTTGTTCTTTTGAGGAGTATGACTGTGGTTTGCTTTGTTTTTTTAGGAATGTGGCTGTTTGTTCTTTTGGAGAATGCAACTGTGGTTGCTCTTTTCAGGAATATTGCTGTATTTGTTAAATTGAGGAGTATGGTGGTGTGGTTTTTTTATATTCTACAGGAGAATGTACATGTACTTACATGTAGATATGAATTTTGCACAATACTCGTTTGCTTTCCAGTTTGATGGAATATACACATGTAATAAGGAATTACCATTTGAACTTATACGTGCATATGCCTCCTCTCTATTCTAATGCACCTAGGTATTGAGTGCGGTGAGGAATAGTACATTGTCTCTCAGGTTTACATTTGTACTCAAAGTACACCATGAAAAGTAAACAAACGTCATATGTATCCATCTACCTTCTGAGCAATTAGTTAATTAAGAGGAAAACAGTACATTGGAATCCATAACAACATAATTACTTCAAATTATACTGACAATTGTTCAATAACCAGACTTGACATTTACATCTTCAGTACCTTGGTGTACTTCTGTGCGGTAACCTCTTGAAACATAATATATAATTAGCTTTAGAAGTGTACAAGCTTTTTACAGATTTAAATACGACAGATAGATAGCCTTTCCAAAACAAAAGATGTTGGCAGTTTTAATTCAAGCTTCATTGACACTGGTATATTGTTCTACATATGAACTCTCCATCGCGTTGTATGGGTACCGATTTCGTCAAAAAAAAAACTATTTAGTTATTCAAGCAACTATATTGTATTGTTATCGGTTTGTCAGTAACTGGTAACTTTGTTTTCTCCATCTCTCGAAACAATGTCATTATAAACTACATGATATAGATAAGATTACGTAGGATCTTTTGTATGTGTGATCATTGTATGTTTTAACCTATTAGGAAAAGAAAGTTTAAACAATGATGGTTAATAATTCCGCTAATGAATATATAAACAAAAACGGACAACCACATCTCACCTCAAACAATTGAACATAATAAGACTAACAACATATGGTGTTCGAAATCCGGATCATGTCTTGGCACAGGCATAAAAACGTGGCCGGGTCAAACCGGCTAATAGAATCCCAACCACGACTTCTTATAATTGGGTCTCCAACGACAATACAGATACAAACAAACAATAAAAAAAAACTGCACATATTCGCTTCCACTCAAAAAGACTAACGCATTAACAAAAATGATATTATTAAACCCGACATCTATTGCATATCTGTTTCATAAGTGTTGATACTAAAATAATGCAATAAACAATGCACCTTTATGTCGTCATATGTCATGTATACCCACACAATAACCGTTTGTTTATTTGTTTTTCATAAAATATTATGACAGATATATCTTAGTAAGTACTTGTACTTGATTCGTTCATACTCATTTCGCTGGCATATTTCTACACATAGTTCAATACACCAATGGTCGTTGTGCTATTTGCCAAAACGCTGTTATATTTTATATTTTTATTTTGGGAATTATTAAAAGACAACTATCACTACCAAGTCAGAAGAACATATTTCTGATTAAAGGGACGCTTCAGATATAATAAAAATCTACAAATGAAAACACACACTACGTATTTGCGAGTAGTATGGTGTTAAATATGGCAGCTTTACTGTATAGATGGTGGTCTATCGGACACAATTAGTGAAGGGGGCCAGTCAATTGTGGTGTAAATTGAATTAATTATAGCCACGTTGTCATATCTTATTAATATTATATATTTTTTATGCATGTCATAATAATGTTTTTTGTGTGTTGTTTTGAAATATCAGTGATAGTCGATGTGTATATAAAATCACACAAAAAGGTAAATAAATAAATAAAAGAAAATAAAACTAAGAAAAAACAGAAAACTAAGACTGGCCTACAGATAAAATCACCAACTGATAAATCAACTGATTAATCAAAAGCTGTGTTTTTTAAGAAAGTTAACTTTACAAACAAACTTCTAAGGGACACATCATTGGACCATTGGACAAAAGACACAGAACAATAATGAGATCCAAATATGCTTTGAACATACACAAAGACAGTTGTCTAAATACATTGGCTGTCAAGTTGAGTATTCATCCATCAAAAAGGATTAGGTTGAATGGAAAATTTGAATGAAATGAAATACAATATTGTAGTAATATAATATTTTTTGGATTTTTTATCACCAAATTTTGTAGAAAACATATATATTGACCCGCAAGATGCAAAATAATAAATAAATTGCCTCTGCAATTGTTAACATGATTTTATGGTAACATTTTATGAAAAATACTAATTAAAAAAAAATAATCTGATTTTTGCTTCGTGTAAAAATGCTTTGAATTTAATAAAAAAAAACTAGTCCCCCTGCCTATAATTCAATGGTCCGTCTCTGACTACTAAATTACCTATAACGTTCAATGTTGTATAACAGAAAGAACTCATTGTATGGTTGTTTGTTCAATGCAAGAACACTTAAGACATACGTATAGTCAGTATAACCGTTAGAGAAACAAACAGTAATATATTACTGCGTAATACTTATTACACCTATAATAACATGTATATAATAAGGTAAGACTTGATGCTGGTTGAGAAGATACTTATATCAAACCTTGTTATACTGTTTATGTTATTGTCAATTAACTATTCTCGCCTTGTAGATGTCGAAGTGACTAACAATTTAATAAAGTACAATAAATAG
>JYMV01009337.1_pt1 | contig 11599 bp, 13 predicted proteins | sample 338911 | NCBI WGS metagenome assembly JYMV01 (sample SAMN03354496, study PRJNA234377) | hydrothermal vent metagenome | biome: Deep sea; feature: Hydrothermal plumes at the Eastern Lau Spreading Center, Western Pacific Ocean; material: Seawater | place: Tonga | collected 2009 | depth 2000 m m
AGCGACCCTATGAGATTCCTCGGCAAGGGTAATTCCTCAATGTGTTTGTTGGCTCTTGCTATCCATCCCCAGATACCTGTAAAGCCCCATATACCCTCCAATTGTTACCCACCCTGTTACCCACAAGCAAAAAGGACTTACAGCCGAAGCCATAAGTCCTTGTTTTTACTGGTCGGGGCGAGAGGATTTGAACCTCCGACCCCCTGCTCCCAAAGCAGGTACGCTAGCCAGGCTGCGCCACGCCCCGAATTAATTTTTTATTATAGACCGCTACACGGCTAGTGGGCGGAATGCATTTTATGTGTTTTTTTCCGCTGTTCATCCGTAAGTAGATTCAATAAAGCAATTTTTGCCTCTGCCTTTTCCATGATCATTTGCGTTTTGAATTTGGCAATTTTTCCTGCTGCAGATCGGATGGCCTGGGCATCTACCTTCTTTGCGTGAACCAGCTTGTCTAACTCCATATGCGCGATTTTGTGCTCGGCTTTGTTACGAATGCTTTTCTTCTGGAATTCAAAACGCAGTCCCTTGATTTCCGCGACCTGGGCTTCGGTCAGGCCCAGTTTGTCCTTGAAGCGTAACAGATGGGTGAACGGACATTTACTGGTGTGCCCGCCATGGCCCCCATGTGACCTATAACCTTTTTTATAACCGTGAGTGGATCGAGCGTGATGCTTGCTGGAACTTCCCTCTGATTTTTTATAGCTGTAGCCGTGTCCCTTTGATTTCCCAAGCTGGGAATAGGATCCACTTCCCTCCGATTTATAATGTCCTTTTTTTCCGGAAATATGATGGGGAATCGTTTTTTTGCTTTTACTGCCCTCGCGTTTTTTTGTTCCATGACTGTAACTACCGGCACTGCCGGTGCCGATAGAGTCCATCGCGGTTGATGCCAGGACGCTTTGACAAAAGAAAAGTGAAATGGTTGCTGTTGCCGTCAGAGTGATCAGGTATCTTATTTTCAAATTAAACATAATAACCTCCTTTTACTTCCGGGAGAGTCGCCCAAGGCGAAGGAATTTTTTTTGAGCCCAAACCATTGGCTCAACGGAGTGGTTGCCAATTTCTTGCAGGTAAAACCTTATTGCAAAATTGGTCCTACTTTAAGTAGTGGTACGCCCGGCAGGATTCGAACCTGCGACCTACGGATTCGAAGTCCGGAACTCTATCCAGCTGAGCTACGGGCGCATATTATATATGGGGTGAGCGACGGGATTTGAACCCGCGACCACGGGAACCCCAATTCAATGTTTATTGAGGCCTTGTTTATAAGGAAATACTATGAAAGTTTTCTAAGTAGTTCGCTAAAGTTAGGTATTCTACTTGTAATTTTAAAGGAAGGGAACAAGAAAGTATCGAAAAATAAACCTGTAAATAAAAGTTATTCTGGGTATCAACGTATTCAAACGACACAATATTATGCACTGTAGAGCCGAAATAGCCTGGGGAACCGGTTTTCCGATAAAGTCATTAATAATCAATGAGGGGTTAAAATGCTCAAGGCAATAGGTGGATTAATTCTTCTGGGTCTTTTTCTGGTCTTCCTGATCTTCAATACGCCGGTGACGCAGTTGGGCTCTGGGTTCCTGATAGGCGATGGGCAGTACGTCTTCACCTATTACAAACTGGTGAAAAAAGCAAAAGTATTAAGCGTCAAATTCCCTAACGAAGATGATATCGAAGCGAACCTGCTGTTTGTTGATCCCGCTCACAACCTGGCGCTACTGAAGTTGAAACAAGTACCGAAAGTAAAAGCCCTTCCACTAATACTTAGCGCAAACGGAATGAGTCCGAAGAATGAATCGGTATTTACTCTGGGGTATCCGTGGACGAACACGATGGAAGACCTGCATGTATTGAAAGAGGGTTCGACCCTGGCCGACACGGCATCGGTGCTCATTAAATTAAAGATGGATCTAGACCCGATCCATAGCGGAAGTCCATTGTTTAACACCAATCAGGAAGTGGTGGGGATGGTGTTATTGGGGGAGCATGCCGAGTCCGGTTTTCCTGTTAAAGCTTCTCAGCATTTCGCTATCCCTGGAATGTGGCTGGATAAGGCCTTGAATGCGGCTAATATTGAAAATAACGCCCGACCGGTTCAGAATCTTGCGAGAGAAGCATTCATCATAAAATCGAGAAACAATATTGTTCTGATTGAGGCTAGGTAAATGCAACCCAGTGACCTAAACCTATATCCTGTATGGTATTTTGTTTGTTTCCCTGTTATTGGGACTGCTTTTTAATGTCGCCAAATATCTCGGCTTTGCCAAAATTTTTTTGTCGCCGAAAGAATAAGAAGAATGAGTGTTCCTGGTGTTAAAAATTATGAATCGATAGTCCCGCCCCATTCCTGCAAGCTTTATGTAGATTCTCTTTGCTTCTAGGCCAATCTGCCTACCTTATTTCAGCCTAAATCCGATTTAAATAATGTTCAGAGTTTGGATAATAAACGAGGTAATAATTTCTTATCAATAAGGAGCCTGCATGGAAACCATGCTCACAAACAAGGCGCTAGTGGTTGTTGCTGGGGTATTTATAGCCCTACTGGTTTACTTGGTAATAAGATGAGGATAGTAGAGAAATCAAAAATCCATGAAGAAAAAAGTGGTGAATCGAACAAGGTCTTTTTTCTTGTGTGCAAGGATTGCTGGAAAGAATCGCAACATTCCCTATCTATTCCACATGGACATGAAATCCCTGCAGAACCCTTTGATTTCTGTCATTTTTGCGATGATTGTAATTCGTTCCGTCCTCTCACCTCCCTGATTCTGAAAGATGAAAATCGGGATTAGATACTTGTATCTAATCTGCCCCTCTTTATCGTTGGTGTAGCAAAGCTAAAATCACTTTCCCATGGGGGATTAGAATCAAGGAAGAAAAAAGTCAATACTCCCTGGGCTGTAACCAGATGCTTCAAACGATTTCTTTTTGGGGTTTGGCGGAAACTTTGCTGGGCCTGCTATTGAATGAGATGGGGCTTGAAAATTTTGGCTCCTTTTTCGAAAGGTTTTCTCATTAAATAAACCTCCACATCATTGCCCCCCTCTTTGAAAGCTTTTTCTGGCAAAAACGCCAGGATTTTTTCCTGGTCGCTTATTTTGATGATCGGCGATACAGCCTGAAAAACACCATTGACTGCAATCAGTGTATTCCACTCATCCTTGTTTTTAATTCCAGTTACTCGCCCTTGAACGATGGCAGGTAAAAAGCCTGGTTTGGTTTCAATTCGGGGACCCAAGTCCAGTTTTATTTGAACACTCTCCATAGCCTGAACGGAAAATTCGGTAACGGATTTATCCATAAAAATATTGCTTCGTTCATCGCGCAATCGGAACCCCGCCCAATCTTTGAATTTGCCGAAAATTCTTTGTTTTCTTTTCACTCCGATTAATAAATTCTCTCTTAAATCATCTGGAACCGGATAGGCATTCATTTCAGAATCGTGAATAATTCTTTCCCGTGTGCCGGAAGGCAAATCCAAGAGTGAATGGCCTGTCATTTTCCACGGTATTTTTATATCCAGGACATCCGCCAGAGTTGGGAGAATATCCTCCAACGTTGCAGGAAAGTCGCTCACCGTCCCTTTTTTCTGGCCAGGCAATTTAATAAAAAGCGGCACCGATGCAATATCAGCCAGAGAATTGTCATCCACCTCTCGGCGAAATACTTCTTCCTCAATACTGGCACCGTGATCAGCGGCCAATATAAACAACGCTGAATCCAAAATATTTTTTTCTTCGAGCTGGTCTAATAATTTTCCAAATAAATAATCTGTATAAGCCACTTGGTTCAGGAGCTTTTGATGTTGAATTTTAATCAACCATTTCTCTTTTCCCCAGATTCCTCCCTTTGGGATTTCCTCATTGAATCCAATGATATCGGTACTTCCTGTGAGATCATATTTTTTCCCGGAAGATAAAAAGCGGTAAGGCATATGCGGCAAAAGAATGTGCAAAAAATAAAACTTTTTTCCAGGTTTAGAAGTAATTTTGCCTGTAAAAGTTTGAAATAGGTCCTCTCGAGCCTCTACTTGTTTTTGGACAAATTCCGGCTCCATAAAAGGAATGACAAAATCTTTTCTCACAATAGGTTTTTGCGTTCCTGAATTGACACCCTCTCCAACCTTTTGGTCCCAAAAATTTTTATAACTTTGAGAAATTACCGGCACACCAAAACTCTTCGGTTGTGGAAGAATCAGATTGAGATACACCGCTCCAACATCCTTCCAGAACATTTTTGTGTATTTGATTTCTTCAGTTTCTTGATGATTCAAACAAATATGTGGCGGACATAACCGCAGGGCAGACTCATGTGCTTCAACTTGATAATCGTGCCCTAACAGGGTAAACAAATTTTTCGGAAAATATTTGTATGTTCCGAACCGGGAATTGTCCTGCTCTACTCCCGTGAGGATGTTTTGTATTGCAGGTCCTGTAAAACCATAGTTGGTAGAAGCATTTCGGAACCAATGAGAAATATTTGCAAGTCGTGCAAAATTGGGGAAGGCATCTTTGTCAATCATTAAATCTTCATTTAAAATAGAAGAAAGAGGGAATTCGTCAAATAGAAGAAATACCACTGGTGTATTTTTTGGGATTGAAACCATGGGATAATCCGCTTGGGTGTATTCCGGAACAACAAGAACAAAAATCTGGGGAGCAAAAAAAAAGAAAACAGGGAAAAAAAGAATTGCTGGAGAAATATAATTCAAAAACAATTTCGGGCCAGAAAACTTGCAATAAGCCAACGAAAAAGCTAAACCAATTGAAACAACCAAGATGACTGTGCCTGGAATGCTTCCCGCTGTGAATTTTTTAACAATAGGAAGAAGCACTAAAGCTGCAAAAAAAGTTATAAAAATTTTTATAGCTAAAGTTTGTTTTCTTCCCGAAAAATATAAAACCAGGGTTACTACTGTTGCGAGAACAAATGGAAATACAAATGAAATCATGCCTGTCAACACGATAAAATCCATGGGCTCCGAACGGTGGGCCAAAAAGAAATTGGGTTCTGCAGAAAGCACACCATATAATGGTGATAAAGCCAGTCCGGTAAGGACAAAAATATGAAAAAATAATTTACCGTAGGAAGCCATAATAAAAAGAACCCTGAAATCAAAAAAGTAAATTTTATTGTATAATTCTCAACCTACTTCAACAAGGTGGATTTTCGTGGCCCAGATCATGAAGCACACATTCTTTTTACTTTTATTTCTAGTTCTGACTGTGGAGCCGGCTTATTGCTACCTGGATCCTGGAGCCGGAAGCATGCTGGCTCAATTGATTATGGGAGGGGTAGCAGGTTTATTGGTTGTATTTAAACTCTATTGGGAAAAGATAAAAAGTTTTTTTGTAAAATCGGATTCAAATTCTGAAAAGAATGACACCTCTCAATCGGAGTAACTACGTTGAGTCTCATCCCCGATCCTGCTTCTTTTCGCGATCCCTCTGGTAGAATCTTTAAAAAAAACAATCGAATCTTTCGGCTAATTTCAGATCGAGGTGCCAGAGATTACCAAATAGTTCGAGATACAAAATTTCTTTCAAGGATGGCAGGGCTTGATAAAATGATTGAAGCCTTGGAAGTGGACCCCGCTATTCTTGAAGCCCCCGACCTGAACCCACAGGTTGTATTGGAACACCCATTCCTACCTTTTATCTCCTACCCTTACGAATGGTGTTTCCCTATGATGAAAAAAGCAGCCTTGTTGCACCTCGAACTGCAAATACTGGCCTTGGACGAGAACCTGATGTTTTCCGATGCAAGCGCTTACAATATTCAATTCAAGGGACCGCAGCCAATTTTCATTGACTATCTTTCGGTTCGGCCCTACCGGGAAGGCCAGATATGGGAGGGGCACCGACAGTTTTGTGAGCAGTTTTTAAATCCGCTCCTATTAAGAAGTCTTTTGGGAGTCGCACATAATGCCTGGTATCGGGGAAGCCTGGAAGGAATCCCTTCTGATGAACTCTGCAAGATGTTACCTTGGTATAAAAAATTTTCCCGAAACCTGTTCCTGCATGTTGTTTTACCCTCCCGATTGAATAATCTTGCCCAGAGTGAAAAGAAGGGTTCTTTATCCGGGCTGAGCCATAAACTACCCAAGGCAACCTTGAAAAAAATATTCACCCAGCTCCATTCGTGGATAAACAAATTAAATCCGCTTTCTTCCTCAAATTCTACATGGGCCGATTATGGTTCTATGCATTGTTACGAATCTGAAGAGATTGTAAAAAAACAAAATTTTGTTGCCGATTTTATTCAAAGCACAAAACCCAAAATGGTTTGGGACCTTGGATGCAACACCGGAGAATACTCTGAGCTCGCGCTGGAATCAGGAGCCACTCAAGTTATCGGATTTGATTTCGACCAGGCGGTCTTGGAAAAAGCATTTGAACGGGCAGAAAAAAATAATTTAAACTTTCTGCCATTATTCTTTGATGGGGCAAACCCAAGCCCCGATCAGGGATGGAACAATCAGGAACGTCAAAGTTTCCTGAAACGAAAAAACGCGGATGCTGTTTTAGCTTTGGCCTTTGAGCATCACCTCGCTATAGGACGTAATATCCCCCTTGACCAATTTGTTGATTGGTTTGTAAGCCTTGCCCCCTGTGGGGTCGTGGAGTTCATCCCGAAAGAGGATCCCAATTTGAAGTTGATGCTCAGCCTGAGAGAAGATATTTTTTTCGATTATAATGAAAACGCTTTCCGCAATCTATTGGAACAAAAATGCCGCATCATCCGCTCGGAAATCATTTCCAAAACAGGACGTAAGCTCTACTGGTTTGAAAGACCTGGCACTTAATTTATTCTTTCGGCTTTTTAGAATTAATTATGTTTTTGAATGCTTTAACGTCATCCGGTTTTTCTGTTTTATGAATCATCCGGTGGCAATTGGAGCATAAGACAGCAAAATCCAATTTGGGGTCCAGTTTCACAACATCCCCCTTAAACAAAGAAATAGGAACTAAATGGTGGGCTTCAATAAAATCTTTGCCAATTTCCCCATATATTTCCTCAAAATTAAAACCGCAACCCTGGCAGATATATCCGTGGGCTTTTATTGCCGCTTTTGACAGGTTGCGATTTTTTTCTACCCGCCAATGTTGTCTGAATTTCCTTAAATCTTCCTCCGTTTTACCCAAATTCTCGTTATGGTCGCCAATATGCAAGGACTCCACTGCGGTTTCATTTGAGCTGAGAAATCGGTAATGCTCCATCATATCTTTAAAATCCAGGATCAACTCTTCCTCTGTTGGTAAATTATTCTTTTCATAAAATTTTGAAAAAACATTTCCCGCTTCATAAAAGGAAGCCAGATCGGAATTGGTTCCTGTTGCCAGATCAATGTTTGAAATAGGAAACCTGTCAGGCAATCCTCCAATTTGGGCTCTGAAATCGGATGCTTTTATTTTCAGGACTTCTTTAGGGTTCTCTTTATATTTTTGTTTGATTTCAGTCACGCCTTGATTGAGGGAAAGATAGACCCCCTTCATATCTTCGCGAAATAAATAAAAAGGGAAATACCCGGTTTGTGCAGTTTCGGTAATCAGGATATCGAAAACCGCTATCCAGGGGCATCGCGCCCAATTCCCCTGTCCCGCAGAGCCTTGAACCAAATAACCTTCTGAATGGGTGATGAATGTTTTTAATTGGTTCGGCAAGGTATGTCTTATAAAATCTGCGAGGGGATGGCCTTTAAGAGGTTCCTTTTGGGCTTTCTCATAGGCATTGAGAACGAGCGCGATCGAATCTCTTAGGGAAAAGTCCATAAAAACATTTTCCTCTTTGGCGTTTTGGGAGATGACGGGGATTATAGCAAAAATTGACAAAATTCGGTGCCAGAACTGGAATCGCTTAGCATCCTTTAATGAAATCAAGGATAAAGGCGGGTAAAATGGATGAGATCCCTCGACCGGTGCAGAACCTTTCGAGAGAACCATTCATCTTAAAATCGAGAAACAATATTGTTTTGATGGAGGCAAGATAAATGCAACCCGGTGACGAAACCTATATCCTGTATGGAGCTTTATTCCTTGTCCTGTTTGTGGGGCTGCTATTCAATTTTTCAAAATTTCTCGGTTCGTCCAAAAACTTCCCGCCGCCTAAAGATAAGAAGGATGAGTGAACCTAGCCCGCATGTTGCATAAGAAATTGTAAATCACCCCAGCTACCCCTTCTACCCCATGCTACCCTTTCAGGGCAAGAAGGCAACGGAAGGAACATCACTGGCTCATGAAATTAAATGAAGAGGATATAACTGGGGCATGAAGGCTGAGGAAGAATATAATTCCCGCTCAAGGTGCTGATATTGCCAAATAGGGAGGGAGCAGAAAGATATTTGTGGAGTTGGGCTGGCTAATTGCGGCTTTAGGTTTTAAAATCTTATAGGCCAATTTTTTGGGGGACTATCTTGATGGAAGACGAAGAAGCGTTTGAAAAATACGGCGACACCCCACTCTATTTCTCCCATTACTATAATTTTTTATTCGTCTTCAAAAGCGAGATTCTTGAAAACGGGGACCAGGTCTTTCTTCAATTAGGCGGTAACATGGAAAAAGTTTCTGCTTTGGTGGTCGATGCCCGTGAGCCGATGACCCTTAACGAAAATGGGGATGACGAGATCGCCCATATAAAAAATAAAGAAAAAGAAGTCATCTGGAAACAGGACCTGGACCACTAGCCGTGGTGTCAGATAGTCTATCTTGACTTTTCTTCGCAACGGAAATCGGTTTCAGAAATCCAGTGGATCTTCAGGTAGTGGGGAACTTTGGTTTCGCGGTCGATCTTCGCCGATTGGATCTGGGCGGGGGTCAGGTTAACGGAATAACGCAAGATAGCCTTGCTGAGGTTGGCCCATTGTAAGTCGGTCTCCTGCAACCACGCCGAAGACAGATACGCCTCTGTGAGATTGGCTTCAGTGAGCAAGGTCTTACGAAGATCGGCTTTGAAGAACTTTACTTTTTCAAGATTAGACTTTCGTAGATCGGCTCTTCTTAGATCGGCTTCACTGAAGTCGACGTCGCGAAGATCGAGGTCGCTGAAATCGGCGTTTCTCAGTTTCGCTTTCTTGAAGGTGCATCCGCATAAATCCGCGCCATTGAACTTCACTCCCGAGCAATCGGTTTCGTTGAGGTTGGCGCCTCGCAAATCCGAACTGGCGAAGAAGGTTTTGGTGAGGTTCGCGCCCTGCAAATTGGCGCCGTTGAGTAGGGTCATATAGAAATTAGCTTTTCTGAGGTTGGCATTGCTCAGGTCAGCGCCATTGAAGTCGACGCGATCCAGATCGGGCACGATGTTTGGATTGCTTTCTCTCCAGGTGTTCCATCTCGCTACTGAACTCTTGAGCAGTTTAATATGTTCCCGGTTTGCCACTTTATTTAAAGTTTTTATTTTTAAGAGTATTATTTCAGCGGATTCATCGCTCACACTGGTTCTTAATTTTCTTCCCGCCATCTCACTTTACAACCATTTTTGGTTCATCGTGCCGATTTGTATGAAGAAAATATTTTAATAGCTGTTGAATCAGCTGAATCAACGGGTAATCATCTGTAACAAGGTATTTTAGGAAAGAGGGGGTTTTTGCCCCTGCGGCGAGCAGTGGAGCTGGAGTTATTTTCTACATTTGCCTTAATGCCCCAGTTATATCCCCAACCAAAATTTTCATGCCCCGAATGGGGTAGAAGGGGTAGATCCAGTAAATACACGATCATTTCGGAAACCGATATTTAACACCCTTTTTTTCACAAAATTCTTTCAGAGTGTAATCCAATGAACCTTCTTTTTTTTCCAGTTGGAGATATTCATAATATGTGTCTGCGAAATCTTTAAGACCTTTCCGTCTTAAAATCTTTATTTCCCTGACTTCTTCCCGGGTCATCTGAAATACTTCAGAAGTAGATTCATTCAAGGAATCTTGCAACCAATTATCTTCTGACTTTGACTGACTCACACAACGCTCCCTTTTACTATTGTTCGTCCTCATTAACCGTTTTAATGTGAGTGGTTTCGTTTTCTTACGGTAAGAATACCGTACTAATGAAAAAATGAGAAATTTTGGTGGTTGGAGTGGAGTCGTGTATTACTGGTATCTGAAGGACTTTCAATCAAATAATAACAAGGTGTTATAATGGGCCATGGAGAAGTTAATGGAGAAATTTATAGAACTCATAATGATGCTCCTTGTTTTTTGGTTGGCTACGAATTTTTTGATGAGGTTTTTGCCCGGTTTAGCCACTCAACTCCCGCTTCCTATTTATGAGTTTTTATATGCATTTACGGGGGTTGGTGAAGACATACCCCAAGACCCTACCGGATTTTTTTCACCTGAACCTGGCCCTGACTCTTGACTGATTACGAATTAGTATTTTAAGGAACTATAAAGGATTACTTCGCTTCAAAAGCCGGGATCCAGTGGGGGAACGGTTGTTGAATTTTAAAGGGTAAGTTTTTAGTCAAGGGCGAACTTGAACCCATGACCATTGGAGCTGGAGTTATATTCTACATTTGCCTTAATGCCCCGAATGGGGAAGATCCAGTGGTAGTAATCGGCCAAAGTAAACTTGCAGTTAAGGAGCGCTTGACCCCTTAATGACCCCTTAATTAGCTTAGCAACAATCTGACCCGGCCGTATAATCCATGATATTTCCTCTGGCATCCAACTCATAAGAACAACATTCATGAAAAAGATTGCCAAGCATTTTTCGACCTCGTTGTACCCGTGATTTAACGGTGGAGGTGGGTAAACCCAACTCTTCCGCAAGGGCTTTTTGAGAAGCCCCTTTAAGGTCAGTTGCTTCAACAGCTTTGCGGTACTTTTCCGGTAACTGCATTAAAAACGGTTTTATACAATGACTCAGTTCAGAATAAACCGGATTTAATGGGCTGAGATTTTCAATTGACAGTGCTTCCAGTTCAGGAATGTCTTGATCAGAAACGGTAGGACGTTGTTTGCGGTAGTAATCAATGAGTGTATTCCGGGCAATTTGATACAACCAAGCTTTAAACTTGCCCGGTTCCTTTATTGATGACAAATTGTTATGGGTTTTAACCAGAATTTCCTGCAACAAATCCTCAGCATCTTCTTGCACAGCAAGTCGTGACACCAAAAAATATTTTAATTGCGTTCCATATTCCTGCCATACTTTCTGAACATTCATAAAGAGTTATATTAAAATCTAAATGAGGCTATTGATAATTTTATAGGCCACATGAAGGACCCGGTTCATCCGTTGCGTTGCAACAGGCGACTGATTCTTTAAACCCCCCTTTATCATCCGTATCGCCTAAAACCACGAAGGTTTCCCAAGAATTTCCATCTGGGTCTTTTACCCATACCTTATCCTGTAAAGCATAACAGCAGTTGGTTGATTCATTAAAAAGAGTTTTTAGCCCCAGTTTTTTAAGGCGTTCGTTTTGTTGAAGATGACCAGACCCCACTAGTTATCCCAGATTTAGGATTCAGTTTTCATAAGTCATAATTGTCCTTGGAATCTGTATCGTTTCCGGTGCTGGCGGTCGATACCCCAGACTAGTATGTGGTCTTTGGGTATTGTAATGAACCCGCCATCTTTCGATCATGATTATTGCTTCCTTT